>Ga0210398_10001085_pt1 | contig 29153 bp, 13 predicted proteins | sample IncBWC4OmetaG_FD_161047 | JGI IMG/M metagenome (GOLD analysis project Ga0210398, IMG submission 161047) | Forest soil microbial communities from Barre Woods Harvard Forest LTER site, Petersham, Massachusetts, United States - Inc-BW-C-4-O | ecosystem: Environmental > Terrestrial > Soil >... | reverse complement strand
AAACAAACGCAACGCAGTTGTACCTGGCCGGGTATGTACGAAACCCTGCTTATGTTTTGTGTTTGCTGGCGGGCAGCGCTAGTGGTGGTGATAGGCTAAACCCGAGTAAAAACCCAACACGACGACGACCACTGACCACAGAATGATCAATAGTAGCCGAATGATCCCCTCCGTACGGTTCGCTCTCCGGTTTCGATTCTGACTCTTCTTGAAGCTTGATACCATAAGCTCACTGCGTCGTGCCTCCGAGAGGAACTCTCGAATCCACGGAAGCTTTGACCGGTGTGGATGCCGCACTGTTGACTGTGGCATGCTGAGCGTTAGAAGCACTCTCCTGTATTGAAAGCTCTTCAACGGTTCCGCCAAGCTCTACGAGGAAAAAGGGCTAATCCTGCATTCCCGGAACTCGTGCGGCAGGGCTAACATCTGGCCTGCATCCCGAGACCGGACAGCCCACTCAACCAGGGTTCGGTACTGGTCGAGCTTAACGATATTCCCCAGCCACTCCGTACCCGATGAGCTTGTAATCACGACCACGTTCGGCACATCGCATGGTCCAACACAGCCGCTGATAGTCAGCTGAACTCGCTTAAGCAGTCCCCGCTTCCGCCATTCACTTTTCAGCCATTCCACCGGAACTTCGGGCAAACCACGTTCCACATTGCCGCAACAGCAGCCTCGACAGATCGTGATCTGTCCGAAGACCAGGCGCTTCGTTTTCAATGGACAATCTCGATCCTCGTTCACCGCGTCTGATCCGTTCCCAGTTCTGGAAGCCACTTAATCCAACAGGCCATAGGGGGCGTCCATTTCAATCGGTTTCGGTGATCTGCAAGACCTTGAGAAAATTGCGGCAATGAAAGTCACCAAGCTCGCCAGAGCGATTCGGATTGCCCAAGTTCTGACTTTCCGATTCTGGATCACATGAGCAAGTGCACACTCGCAACTCAAATTCGCTCCAGTCCCGACTCATTGCCCGGATCCAGCCCCACGGGGCAACAATCTCGTGGAATTGAGGATGAATGCCAACTCTGAGGTCACGTGAATAAAGACGGCCAACAGCGGATTCAGGAAGCCAAGGGCTGCCATTCCCACTCCTATGCTGTCCACAACCAGAGTGCCCACAAAATTCTGCATGATGATCCCGCGACAGCGTCGAGCCAGCCGCAAAGTTGCGACTAGTTTCGAGAGATCGCTTCCGATCAAGATCACGTCCGCGCTCTCCCGAGCAACGTCCGTTCCCGATCCCATGGCGATGCCGACATTGGCTTCTACCAGGGCTGGAGCGTCGTTGATTCCGTCACCGACCATCGCGACATTACGACCTTTGCTACGCAGTTCGGTCACCCACTTCGCCTTCTGCTCCGGCAGCAGTCCTCCCACCGCTTCGTCCACTCCGAGATCGCGGCCAACCGACGAGGTTGCGGCTTGCGTGTCTCCGCTCAACAGAACAGTTTTCAACCCCATCTGTCGCATTGCCGCAACCGCATTCTTAGCTTCCGGCCGCAACACATCCGCAATTCGGATGCTGCCAAGAACTTGCCCCGCACGAGCGACGTAGACCTCCGACGCCCCGCCCGCGCCGTTACCACCTGGAGGCAAACCCCTCGCCATGCCATGTTCGACCAGGAGCGCCAGACTACCAACCAGGATCTCCTCGCCTTGATAACTCACCCTGACTCCCCTTCCGGGCGTATACGAGAATTCATCGGGTTCCTCAAGCGGAATGGCGAGTTCCGTCGCCCGCGCAACCACTGCCCTGGCGAGAGGATGTTCCGATTTGCGCTCCGCAATACTGGCGGCGGCTATGATTTGGTGCTCCGCGAAGCCATTGGCTGAAATGACTTCCCGGATTTGCGGTGTACCGAAAGTTAGCGTCCCAGTTTTGTCCAAGAGCACCGTGTCCACGGCAGACAACGCTTCCAGGTAGAGGCCGCCTTTAATGATGGCCCCCTGATGCGCCGCCCGGCCAATGGCTCCGAGGATTGCGAGTGGGGTTCCAGCCGCAATGCCGCATGCTCCGGCAACAATCACAACCGAAATGGTCGACCTGACATTGTGAGTAAGGATGAATGTGAGAACCGCAGCTCCCAGGGCGAAATACACCAGGTAGCCCGCCAGGCGATCCGCAGTTTTCTGAATCGGAGCCCGCGACTTCTCGGCGCGTTCGACAGCTTCAATGATTCTTCCGAACGTCGTGTCGCGTCCGAGTTTCTGAGCGCCGATTTCCAGAGCCCCAGATTGATTGATGGTTCCGGCGTAGACCGCATCTCCGGGTGTTTTCTCAACCGGCATGGCTTCGCCAGTGATTGCCGCTTGTTCAACGAACGAGCGGCCACCAAGCACGACGCCATCAACCGGGATGCGTCCACCCGGTTTCACGATCACCGTGTCACTAACCTGAACTTGGTCGGACGCAACCTCAATCACCTGATCATTGCGGCGGACTGCGACGGTTCGGGGGAGAAAATCGAGCAGACTCTGGATAGCCCGCCGGCCTCTGCCAACTGTGAGACCCTCCAACACTTCGGCGGCAAGGACGAAGCCGGTGATGACCAGAGCGGTGAAAAACTCTCCAATCGCCAAAGCCGAGAGAAGAGCGATGGTCATCGAAAGTTCCATCGTCATCTTTCGTTCAACGATGTTCTCGAAGGCTTCCTTGAAAATCGGATATCCGCCGATCAGGGTGGCCGCGATGCCGATTACGCTGATGTGCGGAAACGGCTCCCAAAGCCGAAACCATACCGCGACCGCAGCGATGAACACAAAAGCAATGCGGACCAGTTCAGCCCGCTTGACTCCACGCCCACCCTCGTCGTGCTCGGCGTCTTGGTCAGGCTCGTTGAACTCCCGGGCCCCCAACATCCCGGTTAGAGGAGGAGGATTGGCTGGAAGCTTTTCAGTGGTAGGCGAAGTACTCATAGAGGCATATCCTCCATCGTGCGAAAGTGGCAATGCTGGTAAGGTTCGACCATCGCGAACACTTCATGTTCCCTTGCCCAGACCCTTCTGGGCGGCGCCACGAGAAGAAAAGCGGCGCAACAAACCGGTTTCTCTTCAAACGGCATGATACATACCCCCATAGGTATAGTGCAAGTTTTGAACATGGTATCATTCCTTTGCGAATGAGTCATACAATCAAGAACAAACAGAAGCTGATTTTGCGGAGCAAGCGTATCCGTGGGCAATTTGAGGCGCTTGAGCGAGTCCTGGATGAGGGGCGGGATTGCTCGGAAGTGTTGCAAATCATCAGCGCCGCAAGAGGTGCAGTCAACAGCCTGATGACTGAGCTCCTGGAAGGCCACATCCGGCATCATGTGCTTGACCCAAAGCGGAGACCCAATTCGGAGCAGACGCTCGCGGCCGACGAGGTTATCGATATGGTGAAAACCTATCTCAGGTAGCTCGCCTCCGCACTCGAATCAACCTTCCTTGCACGACGCACGTCTGGATTGGTCCCAACAAACGTTAGGTTCAAACGCGCATGGGTTCACGGACCGTCGACTCAAATCGTTGGCCATGCCAAGCAATCCAAGCGGGCTCGAGGAGATTAACCGGTGACCACCCGGGAGCTGACTTCCGGGAAATTCGTGGATGAGGAAATTTAGATATTTAGGCTGGAAATCTCGGGCTCTACAACTGGCACGTTGGCTGCTCGAACCGTGGTAATCGTTACCCGCCCAGAGCCGATCGGTAGGAGGCGTCAGACCTGACGACCTGGGCACATCCACAAGCTTTGCAATTAAGTGTTCGTGCCGGCTTATTCTTTTATCGACGCTGCCGGTTCAGCCTCGCCGACCCCGCCGCAGCGTTTGCCAGTATTCTGTTTATCCCAGCGTCGTCCTACTCACTCTTGACTGCGACTTGGCGGTACGAGGTTCTTGAGGTCTCCTGCGGCCTGGATAGCGATCAGGCCAAAGCCACGGTCGGCAGCCTCTTTTTGCAGAGCTTCCAAATGGTTCTTGGCATTCGCACGGTCGCCTAAGTTAACTTCAATTTCTGCCAGGGCCAGCCGCGGTTCCAGTTCATAGGGTACAAAGCCGAGATGATCCGCTCGGTTGGCGATTTCCTGAAAAGTCTTTGCCGCATCGTCTCTTGCAAGATTCCCAGAAACAGCTTGAATGCGTGCCGCAGAAATGGCTACCATCAGTTCTACTTCGCGGTCACTGCATTTTGCTAAATCGCTGGCCGCCCGTTCGATTGCTCTCCGCGCCTCACCAAGATTTCCTTCTCTTAGAAGCGCTTGTGACAAGATGGCATAGGCTAAAGCCGCATCTCGCGCCGCCTTCTCACTATCGAATTGCTCTGCTGCTTTGCTCGAAGCAACCCGAGCTTGCTGTAGCTTACCTTCATCGAGGAGCAGTTCGGCGATCGTCAAACGAGCCCGTGCGGCGCTTTGCTTGTCGCCAATTTCCTCGAAAACAGATACCGCCTCGGACTCCGCTTCTCTAGCTTCTGATGTTCTCCCCTTCAGTCGCAGTGCCCGGCCCAAACTGAACAGTGCGATGGCCACTTTGCTGCGGTCACCCAGCCGAGTGCAGATGTCGACGGCTTCCCGAGAAATCTCTATCGATCCCGTGTCATCGCCCAGAGCCAACAGTACGGAACCGAGGGCACCTTTAGTCAGGCAAACTCCATTTTCATGGCCGACGTCGCGGTAGATGGCCATCGCCTCTTCGTACTTCCGGCGGGATCCTTCCAGATCGCCAAGCGCAAACAAGACGTCACCGAGATCGTCAAGTTCCGCTGCCACGCCCAACTTGTTGCCGATTTGTCCATAAATGGCGAAGGCCGCCTCGTACTTTGTCTTGGCACCAACCGCATCGCCTTTGTATTGCAGCACAATTCCGCCATAGTTCACGCTCCGGGCGACGCCTCGCCGATCCCCCGCCTTGGAAAAGATCTGCTCGGCCTCATCCGCAGCCGCAGCCGCATCGTCGGAGCGTCCCAGATTGGCCAGCGCCCAAGCCTGATCGTCGCGAGCCTGTGCCAGCAACAGGAAGGCCCCAATCGCGTGCGCCTTCTGAGCCGCCCGCACGGTGGACGCCAGATCCCGTTTGAAATCACCCTGCGACTCAGCGGCTTGAGCGTCCGCCAAGTCAATGCGCGGATCATCCCTCAACGGAGGGGGCAGTTTCTGGAGCATGTCCAGGGTCTGCATCGCGTCCCTGCCTCTCCCATTGTTCACCTCCGCATCAACCAGAGCGAGGCCGTAGTCGAGACTGTCTGGGAAAAACTCGAAAAGCGCGCGGTAAATGTCGATCGCCTTCCCCCACTCTTTCGACATCTCGTGATAACGCGCCGCCACCAGTAGGCGATCGGCACGGGGCAGATTCGAAGAAAGCTCGAAGGCTCGCTTGGATTCCCTTCTTGCGGTTTCATCATAGCCAAGCGTGGCCCAGGCGGTGGCCAGAGCGGAGTGGGAAAGCGCATATCCCGGTTCCGCGACGATCGCTTGCTGAAAAAGATCACGGGCGGCCAGCGCATCAAATACCCGAAGCCTCTCGAGGCCCTCCGAATACAGACGCGCAGCGTTTTGGCTTGAGGGTAAGGTAACGGCCGCCTCGGCGGCCTCCGCGCGGCTCGCAGGTTGCACGCCCAGCGCTGTTCGCAACCGTTCCCCGGCTCGCGAAGCCAAATCAAACAGATGCGCTTGCGTACCAGTCTCGGAAATTGCCTCCACGATGCCCCCGGTTCGAGTGTCCTGCAAGCGCAGATCGAGGCGAACCTGACTATTAGAATTGCTGTTGAGAATCGCGTAGGAACCCACCACAACCAAGTCCGTCGCAAGATTCTTACCGACGTTCGCAAGACTCTCGAGACTCAAGCTTCCTACATCTAATGGAGAGAGCTCTATCTTCATCCGGGCAACGTTTTCCGCCGGGATCAGGCGCAAATGCCCTCCCGCCGATAGTTGCGTTGTCAGCCAGTCAGCGAGTGCAGTCGATATCCAGGCTTCATCGGGACGCTCGGAGAGGTTCTTGAATCCCAGCACGGCAACCGAACGTCTGGGTGTAATCGACGTAATTGAATTGCCGATCACCACTGCGGATCCAGAACGCACGTACGAGATAGCCATAGCACAGATCGCGACTGCGAGAACCGCCCCCATGAAATACAAAGCCTTAACTGCCATTGGCTGGGTTGACGAAATCCAGGCTCGCGTTTGAGGCTCTTCTGGCGTGGCCGAACGATCTCCCTCAAGAGCCGATACTTGAAACGCTGGCGATTGTACGGGGTCCTCGTCCTCGTGGTAATGCACTGTAATTGGCGCAATGAAGCGATAGCCCCGCCGATGCAGAGTTTCTATGAACCGCGGGGTCTCGGCTGAATCGCATAGCGCAGCCCGCAGTTTATTAATGGCTCGGTTCAGACCACGATCGAAATCAACGAACGTGTGATCGGACCAAAGGGCGTGGCGCAACTCATCCCGAGTGATCGCCCGCCCGGGATACTGCAGCAACAGAATGAGGACTTGAAAGGGCTGATCTTGAAGTTTGATTCGGAGCCCATGCCTTCGCAGTTCACCCGCACCGATATCGACCTCGAACGTGCCGAACCGTAGAGTCGGCGAAGGGTGTCGCTTGGCCATGAACCGACTACCCCCAGGGGATGGGAGGAAACATAGCATGCGGAGTTGACGACTATCAACCCTGCCGTGCAGGGTTTTTTGGGGCGCCGTCCCAGCAAATCGCCTCTTGCCAGCTGGAGAATTCTCTCCCCGGCGAAACTGGAGATCATTCCCGGCAAGTTGCATCTCGTCAATAGTTTACAAGGAAACAAACAGAGGATGTAGCGAAGCCTTGACCCTCAGCTAGTAGAGAAGCACTATGCCCACGAAACCGGAGGGGTGTTATGTGCAGACGACTAGCCATCGCTTTCGTGTTGGCTGTGGCCTTTATCCTCACCGTAGCGGCGGTCAGCCATGCTCAATATCACGTGAACGGCAGCATTACCGGCACGATCACCGACCCATCCGGTGCTGTTGTTGCGGGCGTGAAAGTTACGGTGAATGATGTAGCCACCAACGCGAGCCAGTCGACCACGACAAATAGCTCGGGTGTGTATTTGTTTTCGGACATAGCCCCGGCGACTTATACCGTGACTGCCGCAAAGGAAGGATTCCGCGTCTGCCAGGGAACCGGCCTGATATTGGAGCCATCCTCCAGCCGGACTTTCTCCTGTTCTCTGCAGGTCGGGCAAACCTCGGAGACGGTTTCGGTTTCGGCGGGTGCACTGCAGGTGCAGACCGACACCTCTCAGCTAAACGGAGTCATCAACTCGACTCAGATTGAGCAACTTCCCGACAATGGACGGAATTTCGCGAACTTCCTGGCTCTTGAACCTGGCGTTGCCGGAATTGCTTTTGACAGCTTCAATTCCATGAACATCTTTGCCACGCAAGGTGTATCCGTAAACGGGTTGCGCGACAGCGATAACAACATTCTGATCGAAGGCGTTTCTTCGCAGCGGACTCGGGACAATGCCGCGACCACAGCCGCCCCCGCCATCGACGCAATTGGCGAGATTAATGTGGTCTCGACCGGTTACATGCCCGAGTACTCCCGTGGCGCGGGCGCTCAGATCGTGGTTCAGTTGAAATCCGGAACGGACCGCTACCACGGCAGCCTGTACGAGTACAACCAGAATACAGCCTACGATTCAGCCGCAAATTATGCCCTCGGAACGCAGGGCAATCCGGCCGGGACAATTAACTGGAACAACTTCGGCGGCACCTTTGGTGGTACCGTCCCGGGCACCCACAAAAAGCTGTTCTTTTTCTACTCGGAAGATATTACGCGTCAGCCGGGCGCGAGCCCGAACAATGTAATTGTTCCGTCGGCGCTGGCACATCAGGGGAATTTCAGTGAGTACTGTGCCGCGGGAATTGCTTGCCCGACGGTTCCTGCGTTTTTGGCTGGCAAGACCGATCCGAACACGGGCCAGACTCTAGTTCTGGGGAAGCCCTTTCCTAACGACACCATCGCTAAGACGTTCTGGAGCGCCAATGGCGCAGCGTTTATGGGCGTGTTTCCCATGCCAAACATCGCCAGCGGGACGGTCGCCAATGGCCAAGACAATTATTATTATCTGTCTCAAGGTCCAAGTAACAATCACACCGAGAGCCTAAAGGTCGATTACGCCATTGACCCATGGAAATCGCACCTGGCGGTTTCTCTACGCCATTACCGGAGCAACTCGTTTTCGGGCAACTTCGGAGGCAGTCCGCAGTTACTGGACTGGAACATTCAGGAGCCGGAGAGGGGCGCGACCATTGATCTCGCCACGACTTTCAGCCCAACCTTAGTGAATGACCTCACGATCGGGTCCACGGAAGATATTGTTCACGTCGCTTTATTCCCGGGACCGTTGGGAAATGGTCTGAACCGATCCTCCTTAGGCATCACTTATCCCTACATTTTCGGCGACGCCAGCAAGGACGTGGCAGGCAAGACCCCGACCATCCGATTTGGCGGGAAGAACCTCAACTTAGACCAGGGGAACAACGCATTTGCATTTAACATTAATACGGACGCTTATCCCTCCCACAGCGTTGGCAAGATTTTCCAATATTCGGATACATTGACCAAAATCCTCGGCAAGCACATTTTCAAGTTTGGCGCCTGGATCGAACAGGATGGAGAGAACGACGATGACCAATTGATCATCGGCGGACAAAACCTGAACGGTACCTTCACATTCGCAGCTACGAACGACCCCCACTCGACCGGTTTACCCTTGGCAGACATGCTGCTGGGTGCATCCGACAACTACGCCGAGTATGGCTTCCGGAATGAGACTCCTTGGGTTTCCTGGCAACAGGGCTACTTTGGACAGGATACCTGGAAAGTTACGCCTCACCTGACGATCGAAGGCGGGATGCGGTGGGACTATTTCCCGAATTACCACTCTCGCTGGTGCAACTTTGCAATGTTCAATCCGCTCTCCTATTCCACTCTTCCCGGTACTCAGCAGGTGATTGACCCTGCCACCGGCCTGGTCGAGGGCGGCAATTACTATAACGGTATCGCCATGCCGTGCCAGTCGATACCGTCCAGTGCCAATGGCCACCTTGGGGTTTTCGGCGAACCCTTCAATGCATCCTCCGCCAGTACGATCAACCAGCAACTGGTTGCGAACGGGATCATCCGCGGGTATCCGCCCCAGATCATTCCAAACCACTATCGGGCGTTTCAGCCGCGATTCGGCTTTGCGTGGGACCCCTTGGGCACGGCGAAAACAACCATTCGCGGCAGTGCGGGAATCTTCTATAACCACGAGACACTTAGTGATCAGACACAGATGGGAAGAAATCTTCCGTTCCAAACCGGCGCTTCGCTCAACAACGGCGATATCGATTGCCCTGGCGCGTCCCAGACCTCGTCGAGTCTCGGCTGTACGGGCGCAAGCTCTGCGTTTGCAGCGGGACCGGTGACGCCAAGCTCGACCAATGAGCAGGCGCCCATACCAATCACCGGTCAGGACTTCAGAGCGCCGCTTCCCGTGGTCTATAGTTTTCACTTCGGCGTCCAACACATGTTGCCGCAGAACACCCTCGTCGAGGTCGGCTACGTAGGGACAGAGACACGGCATTTCTCGGTGCTCGAAAATCTGAACGAGTTGCAGCCGGGAACGTACGGAGACTGCACTCTTGGAGGAGGGGCGATAAGTCCGTCGAATCCTGCGCTTTGTGCCCCGGGTTCTCCCTACGCGTACAACAACGGAGCGACGACGGGAACGGCTACCCAGGTCCAGACCATTGTTCCCTATGCCGGCTTCTCGAACCAGAGCTTCACCTACCAAATCAACAATGGGAATTCCGCCTACAACGCGCTGCAGGCCAGCGTGCGGCGTACCACGACTAAGGGTTTGATGTTCACCGCTGTTTACACATATGCCAACGCTCATGACATCGGCTCGGAGTTACAGTCGTCAATCGTAGATCACTACAATCCGGGCTATAACGTAGGGAACCCAGACTGGCTCGAGCATCACAACTTTACCGTGAGCTACGTATACAGTCCGCCATTCTACGAGCACAACAACCACTTTACGGGCCGTGTGCTGGGAGGCTGGGAGCTCAGCGGTACTTTCATCTTCCGAAGTGGCGGCACTACCAGTCCGGAAAGTGGAAATTCATACACTCCAAATGACGCTGGCGAAGACTTGGCGGGATTGGGAGTGGATAGTACGGGCAACAGTGGAGAACACGCGGAACTGGTGCCGGGATGTAGTCCGAATGACGGGCCCCGAAAGGTAGCCGAGTTCTTCAATACCTCGTGCTTCACCCTGCCCGCCCCGGGAACCCTTGGAAACGCGGGAAGAAACATAGTCGTCGGACCACGCTTCTGGATTTTGGACGCTGGCCTGCACAAGAACGGCGACATCGTAGGGGAAAAGCTTCGGTATCAGTTTCGGGCGGAAGCGTTCAACGTCCTCAATCATCCCATTCCGAACGAACTGGATAATGGGATTACTTCTCCCACATTCGGGGCCGTCACTGGCGTCTATAGCAACAACGGCGACCAGCGCATCATGCAGATGGGCCTTCGCTTCATATTCTGACTAACGCAGCCAAAAGGGAGGCAAAGGCAAGCGGCGTCGGATGGGAAGGTGATCGCGAGAATTGTCTTTTTTCGGATGATGTAACAGCGCGAGCTGGTGGGCAAACTAATATGGTCCGTGCAGGACCGCAAGGGCGTCGCCGGCATTGACGACGGCAAGTTCCTGCTTTTAAACATTATGGGGAGGGTAAGGTGGTGCCTTTGGTCGGCACGGCTGAAGCCGCCGCCTCAAGCGATCAAAAAGCAAAAAGAGGCAGCGCAATAGTCGCTCCGGCCGCGAACTGATATCCATTCGATAAGATGTTGCCATGCTCGTTTCCTCCAGCTCTCGGCCCGGCTCGGCCGCTCCTTCGGCTTGGGCGCGGTTCGGTCTCAATTTACTCCTGTTCCTTCCCTGGCTGGCTGGACTCTTTCCAGCCATGGCGCAAACCGCGGAAGGGAACAACTCCGGTGGAAATCAAAGCGCGGAGCAATTGACAATACGAGCCGAGTCTTACGAGAGGTTTTTGCGGGGCCCGTTGCCATCCGGAACTCCCCGAGCACGAGTGCTAGAGGTTCAAGAGCAGTTAGGCGCCGTATATTTCTTGTTGCATCGCTACCGCGATTCTCTCAACGTGCTCAATCCAGTTCTTCGCGAACAACCGCATACCGGATCGTCAGAGAGGGCCCCGGCAATGGCATCTCTCTACGCCCAATCCTGGTTGGTAGGCGGGATGGACTATTTAGAATTGAACCAACTCGCAGAGGCAATACCAGCCTTAAAACGCGCCCTGGCGATGCAGCCCACGAACGCAAACGCGCGTCTGGCGCTGGGCGACGCGCTTGCCCGCAGCGGCCGGATGGAAGACGCGGCCACAGAGTATGAGCAGCAGACCAAACTCACTCCGTCATTGGCCGATGCCTGGTACAAGCTGGGTATGGCGCACAGCCAAATCTCGGTTGAAGTGTCGCGTGAGAAAGTGAAACCAGCCGAGCAGGACCTTGCCCAGCAATTGAGTGCAGAGGAGTTGCTGGCCAAAGGAGATAACCTCAACGCAGCTCGTCTGCTTTTTCGCCTGCTTCACCGGTCGCCGAACCAACCGGAAGTTCCTGCTGAACTTGGGAGCGCTCTTCTGGCGCTAGGATATGCAAAGGCTGCGGCGGGTCATTTCCACCAGGAACTGGCCAGGAATCCGGAATCCCCACTGGCGCAACTGGGAGTGGCGCAAACTGCGGCGCTTAGTGGCGATTGGGACGAGGTCGGGACAACATTGGAACACTTGAGCAAGTCCGAGCCACGCGAATTCACTCGGCTTCTGGAGTTCCCACCGGCGGGACTGGTCATCCAGTCCTGGAGCGGAGGCCAGATGAATCCTCCGGCATCGTTTTCCGGATCCCCGGCCGGAATACTCTGGAAAAGCTGGCTGAGCGATTCGGCTGTGATAGCGCGAATATCTGCGAAGGTTGAAGAAGATTCTGCGCACGCTTGCGCCACAAATCTGGCGCAGAAGCAGAATATGTTGCCGGGGACCTGGCTTACGGAAGGCTGCTACGAAATCTTGGCAGAACAACTTAAAGCCAAGAGAGGCCCATCAGCCGCCTCCCGGATCAAGTTGGCCGAATCTGAGTTTCGGTTGGGGCACTACGATGCCGCTCTTCGGGCCGCCAGGCTTCTGCGCTCTGCCGACCGACTCAGCGGGTGGGGGGTCTATTGGCTCAGCAAGACGCGCGATGCTCTGGCCGAGGAATGCTTTCTCAAGGTTGGCGCATTGAATCCTGATTCCGCGCGAGTACACCAGATGCTTGCGGAACACTACACCAACCTTTCTGACTATCCAAAAGCAAAGACGGAATTTCAGAATGCAATCCGCTCAGCCCCGAATTCGCCCGACCTTCACCTGGGATTGGGAACTGTCCTGTCGCGCACCAGCGATTGGGCGGAAGCGGAAAAGGAGTTAAGGCTAGCGCTCGAGTTAGCTCCGGAGTCGGCTTTTGCCCACTACCGACTCGGGCACGTATACCTTCAACAAAGCCTCTGGGAGGAAGCTATTGAGCAGCTGCGACAAGTTCCCGGCGATTCGACCATCGTGGTGAGCGCACGGCTTGATCTGGCAAAAGCCGAGTCGGAAACTGGCCAGATCTCCCAGGCCGTAGAAGACCTGTTGTCGGTCGGCCCGCTGGACCACGATGGAGAATTGTATTTTCGCCTTGCTGGTCTCTATCGTAGCCTCGGGGATAAGACACGAGCCCATGATGCGCTCGCTACCTTCAAACAACTACGCGCGGCCTCACTTCAGACAGATAAAGACGAACTCGGCGCGCTCGAAAAAGAGCAAGGAGCCGACCACGACGTCAAGCAGCAGTCTCCTTAACCATTCATATGAGCGGACGTTCCTCTAACTCGAGGAGCCTATTATCTCGCCGGAGTTTCCTGCGCCGCTGCGCCGCCGCGCCATGTTTTCTGATACCGCTCTTCCGCAACGGAGCACTAGGACAGCCGGTCTTGGCTCCGGATCCATGGTTCATCGATACCGCGAGCCAAGCCGGGCTCGCAGCCTTTCGCGATACCTGCGGCAGCGCGGCCAAGGATTATCTCGTAGAAACTCTGGGCAGCGGCGTCGCTCTTTTCGATTACAACAACGACGGTTTAGTGGATGTACTACTGGTAAACGGCTCGTCGTTTGAAATCCTGTCAAATCCGAATGTTCCCCAATCCTCGAGCCGCCTGTTTCGCAACAACGGAGACGGCACGTTCACGGACGTGACAAAAGAGAGTGGCTTGATGAACCAGGGGTGGGGTGTGGGCGTCACCGTTGGCGACTACGACAATGATGGCTACCGCGACGTGTTCATCACAAATTTCGGAACCAACGCTCTGTTTCGTAACAATGGCAATGGAACGTTCACCAATGTCACCAAAGAAGCGGGCTTGGAGGGAGGCAACTGGAGCACGGGTTGCGCCTGGGGAGACTACGATCGGGACGGACGACTGGATTTGTACGTGGCTCGATATGTGGATTTTGAAATGGGCCAAATGCCCAGGCCGGGTACGAACACATATTGCAACTATCGCGGAGTACCCGTCGCTTGCGGGCCGCGCGGCTTACCGGGCCTTACGGACCTCTTCTATCACAACGAGGGGAACGGGAAATTTCGCGAGGTCAGCGCGGAAACAGGTGTGAGAGACACGATCCGCGGTTACGGGCTCGGAGTGGTTTGGCTGGATTTCGACAACGATGGCTGGCCGGACATTTTTGTGGCCAACGATTCAATGCCAAATTATCTCTGGCATAACCAGAGAAACGGCACCTTCGAAGAGGTTGCTTTTGAAGCCGGGTGTGCGCTCAGCGCAGATGGACGAGCGCAATCGAACATGGGCATAGCCGTTGGTGACTACGATAATGACGGCTGGCTCGATCTGTTTGTTACCCACTTTTCCGAGGATTACAACACCCTTTATCACAACAACCACGGGAAGTTCGAAGATGTAACCTACCAAGCCAGTTTGGGCACGGCCGGTTATAAGAATCTGGCATGGGGAGCCGGCTTCGCCGATTTCGACAACGACGGCTGGAAAGAACTTTTTGTCGCCAACGGACACATTTATCCGCAAGCCACTCAGGCAGGGAATAGCTACTTCCAGGAGAACCACCTTTTTAGGAATTTGCGCGATGGCCGTTTTTGTTTGATACCGCGCCAGGAGAGCGGCTTTACGGACGAACGCAGCGGGCGGGGGGCGGCGTTTGGTGATTTGCACGGGCATGGGCGAATGGACATTGTCGTCAATAATATCGACAACCAGCCTTTTCTCTACGAGTCTGTTAGACATTCGTCGCTGCGCTGGGTGCGATTCAAGCTGGTGGGCGTGAAATGCAACCGCGACGCGATCGGTGCCAGAGTGCGTGTTACCGCGGGTGGATTAACTCAGATGGATGAGATTCGCAGCGCAGATAGCTTCGCTTCTTCTAGCGATGTGCGCCTCCACTTTGGACTGGCTGACGCCGCAGCAATTGACAAAGTTGAAATTCGATGGCCGGATGGGAGCGTCGAACAGCGCACGGGCCTGGCCACGAATCAGGAATACATTATCCGACAAGGTGAAAGCTCATGATCCAAACTCGTGGGCGATGGTTCGTGAAGCGATTTACCGCCGCCTACGTTTGTGGTCTTGCCCTTGGGTTGTTCCTGTCCGGAACCTGCAGTGCACAGATGAGCGCTTTTCCCGCAGGCGAACGGCTCGCAGCGTCCGAGGCCGAATCAAAGACTAGTCAGCAATTGCTCTTGGATCTTGCTTCAGCCCGTCAGATGCTTGCGAATCATCCTTCGGCCCAGGCTAACCTCTCCCTCGGCCGTGCTCTAAAGGCATTGGGCGAAACCGAGTCTGCGTCCAAGGCCTTCGATCGTGCGCTCGATCTGAATCCCGAACTGGCGGAAGCATGGTTTGAAAAGGCCTCGATCGTTTCCGACCAGGGCGATTGGTCGAAAGCTGCAGATCTGTTTCGTCGCGCCGTGGCAGCTTCACCTGGATACGCGTTGGCGCATCTTGGTCTCGGCGAAGTCTTGCTGCGCACTGGCGAGTTTGATAATTCCGCTAGCGAGTTCGAGGCGGCTTGGCGAATCGATGGCAAAAGCTCGGCGGCGCATCAGGGGCTAGGGCTGATTGATCTGCAGGAAGGCAAACTCGACGCGGCCGTTAAGGAGTTTCGCGATGCACTTTCAATCCGTCCCAGTGATCTGGATGCCAGCAAGGGGCTTGCCCGGGCGCTTGCCTATCAGCATAAGTGGGACGAAGCGGTGGTGCTGCTGCGGCAAATCGTTGCGGCGAATCCGAAATCGAGTGAGGCAACTTTTTCACTGGGCACGGCTCTCGTCCACCTCGGCGACAAGCCTAGCGCGGATGTACAATTTGCTCGCGCCCGGGACCTTTCCAGCCGTGAACTATTGTTGCTCAGGGCTGAGGGTGACAGCAACTGGGGGATAGCGTTGAGAAATGAAGGCAAATTGCAAGCTGCCGCAATTGCTTTCCGCCGCGCGTCCGATGACGACCCGAGCTATTGCGAAGCGCACGACAATCTGGGCGAGGTGCTTTGGATGCAAAAGGATTTTGCAGGGGCCTTGTCGGAGTTCAACCTAGCCGTTCGCTGTAGTCCGGAGTCGGCGCTTGCGCGCAACAATTTGGGAAGTGCATTGCTCTACTATAACCATGACATCGAGAGCGCAACCGAACAGTTTCGCGCCTCCCTGGCTTCCAGACCGGGATTTGCCTTGGCACATTTCAATCTGGGCAGAGCGCTCGCCGCGAAACAGGATCTTAGCGCTGCCGAATCTGAGTTCCGTCGCGCAATCGCGATCGATCCGGATTCAGCCGGCCCCCATGTGGATTTAGGTCTGTTGTTGGCGATGAGAGAGGGAAGTGTTTCAGCCGAGGCCAGGATGGAGTTACAGAAGGGGTTACATCTCGACCCAAGCTTTCGAGGGATGATTCCCCAGAAGTACTTGGCTGAATTGCGCTAACGATACAGATATAGGGGAATTGCTAGGTTACCGGTTTTCCTGTGCCTTCTTCGAGAGTGATGTAGCGATCTAGGGGAAGTCTGGCGAAACGCTCGACCAAGCCGCTGGGCAGCGGCCATTTGACTTCGACCCAATCCATCTGCGTACGTGGGCCGATGCCGAGAACCACCCGGGGATCGTGGGAAGATAAATAACTTCCTCCTGCCACTTTGAATACGTGCCGCTTCAAATCGCCGGCTTGATATGTGATTAAGGCCCCAGTCGCATCGCGGTTCGCCTTCCTGCCGATCAAACGGATTCCGAGCCAATGATTTCCCGCCGTTGCCCCATTGCGCAATAAAAGAGGCGCGCCATCGTTGACCGCAACCAGAACATCCACCGCACCGTCGTTGTCGAAATCTCCGATCGCCAGTCCCCGCGAGGCGGATGGTCGCTCAAAAGCAGGGCCGCCCATCGCGCTGACATTTTCAAAGGTGTGCTCAAAGTTGCCTCCTGTATTCCGGAAGAGCAGCGGGGGCATTTTGTAGGGTATGTCTTGGAACCGTTCCTGAACCGTGTCATCCGGATGCCCGTTGGCGATGAACAAATCCAGGTTTCCGTCATTGTCGAAATCAAAAAACTTCAGTCCCCATCCGCTCATTAAGAAGGTTGCCGTTCCAATGCCAGTAAGCGCCGCCTCATCCTTAAACGACCCGTCGTGACTGTTGTGGTAAATAGAGTATCTTTCGTGATCTACGTTTGCGACAAACAGATCCATCCAGCCATCCTGATCGTAATCGGCGGAATCGACTCCCATTCCCGAGCGTGGACGACCACCCTCGTCATAAGCAACCCCAGCTTCGAGACCGGTCTCTTCGAATTTGCCGTGTCCGCGATTGGCAAACAGGAAGTTGGCCACAGTATCGTTCGCCACGAAAAGATCCATGCGGCCGTCGTTATTTATGTCAGTCCCGACAACTCCCCAAGCTTTGCCCAGATGATCAGCAATTCCCGACTCTTTACTTACGTCGGTGAACGTCCCGTCGCCATTGTTATGGAAAAGCCAGCTTGGCATGGGGCTGTAGACACGCGGAATGCAATAGTGTCCCTCGCCTGTGGCAGGATTCCCGCAGAAAAGGTTCTTTTCCTTGCTGAAATCCACAAATCGACAGACAAAGAGATCCAGACGTCCGTCATTGTCGTAATCGAACCAAACGGCGCTCGATGACCATCCTGGCGCGGCTACGCCAGCCTTTTCGGTCACGTCGGTGAATTTTCCATCGCCCTGGTTATGGTAGAGGATGCTTCTGCCGTATTGCGTGACATACAGGTCCGGCAAACCATCTCCGTCGAAATCGCCGACCGCTACGCCCATGCCGTAGCCGCCACCTCGCAATCCGGCTTGGTCAGTGACATCGGTGAATGTTCCGTCGCGATTGTTCTTATAGAGCGCATTGCGCAGCGGAGGATTAGGGTCGAAAAAATCGCACTTCCCGCTGTTCACCAGGTAAATATCCATCCATCCGTCGTTGTCATAATCGAAGAAGGCGCAGCCTGCCCCAGTTGTTTCCGGCAAGTAAGAGCTTTTGGACCTTCCGCTTGAATGCCTCCAAGTGATGCCGCTACTCAAGGGAGAAACAATTGAAAAGAAAGGCTGCTCCGCCTTTGCCGGACGATTCCCCGGCGTGCGCCCGGATTGATCGAAAAAGGGAAAATGATTGCCGACAAGACCAGTTCCCATAACAAGAGCACCGGGAAGGGTCTGAAGAAAACGTCGCTTCGAAAGCGTATGAGGTGATCCGGCAGGTCTAAGCGGCATCGTTTGCATCTTGTTGCTTGCAATTTTATCTGACAAATTCCGGTTAGCATTGGGCTTTTTGCCGCCGCCGCGGTTTTGACGCGGCAGAGCCGAAGCGCGATTGTAGGCTGCTTACCGAGATCTTAGAAGCGCTGAACAATCGCCCCTCGGAGATCCAAAACTGGCGCCTCGTCGAACGGGTTTGGGAAATGTTTCGAACTGATCCAGGGCCGTGAGCTGGGACCGCCGGTCCTTTCTTGGTCATAAGTTAAGCTGCCGGCCCCAGCTCGCGGAGATGATTTTGCCCAAGTCTCATTTAATCAGTCTTTTAGAAAGAAACAAAAAAAGGATGCACGGGGGCATTGACCGGCGGCGTTCAACCAAAGATTAATACTGTTTTCAAACCGGAGGGGGCGTGCGCAGGCGAACACCGCCAGACCCAGATCGCGACCGCAAGACTGGATATTCGAAAAGACTAGATCTCGATTGTCAACGCACTGCATCTACCGCCCACTTTGAAATAAACAACAAGTGGTGACCCCGAAGCATTCTTGCACAATGTGCGTTGCTGACTCATATCTGAGCATTTCGGAGAGTGGCTATGCGACGATTTCGCGTGACCCTGACGATGATTGCACGGGCCTGTCTCATCCTCTTATTTTTCAGCACCGCAAGTGCGCAGACCAGCGACAAACCCGACTTGACCAAGCAACCCACGCTATACGCGGTTGGCTATGCCCACCTCGATACGGAATGGCGATGGGAGTATCCCCAGGTCATCGACGAATACATCCGCAAAACGATGGAAGACAATTTCAAGCTGATCGATAAATATCCGCATTACATCTTCAATTTCAGCGGCGCCAACCGATATCGCATGATGAAGGAGTATTTCCCGGCAGACTTTGCGAAACTGAAGAAGTACGTGGACGAAGGCAGGTGGTTTCCGGCAGGCTCTTCTATGGAAGAAGGCGACGTCAACGCGCCCAGCGCCGAAACCATCATTCGCCAGGTCCTGTACGGCAATGACTGGTTCCGCAAGGAACTCGGGAAGGCCAGCGCCGAATATATGCTGCCCGATTGCTTCGGGTTCCCATCGTCACTGCCGACTATCCTCGCTCACTCGGGAGTGAAAGGATTTTCGACACAGAAGCTGGTGTGGGGATCATCGGTCAATGCGGGGGGTGTGGAGTCATTGGAAAAGACGCCCGAAGGCATCCCGTTCAACGTGGGTGTATGGGTAGGACCGGATGGCGAGAGCGTGCTGGCAGGCCTGAACCCCGGCAAGTATGATGGCAACATCGATACCGACCTCAGCCAGCCTCTGCCTTCTGTTCCTCCTGACCCCGCGCTGGAAAATCTGCACCAGAAACTTCAACCGCTGCAACAGAAATCAGAGCAAGCCGAACGGACCGGGCAAGCCCTCGATCCCAGCGACGTCGAAGAGTTTGCCCACCTGCGAGATCAGTTAAAAGAACTCACCAAGATCGGGCGGGATCGTAACCTGGACCACTACCAAGGTGATTGGGCGGCACGCGTCGAGCAGAACGGCAAAGTCAGTGGCGTGTTCACCGACTACCATTACTACGGCACGGGAGATATTGGTGGGGCTCCGCTCGAAGACTCCGTGCGACGGCTAGAGGCTATCGTCACCGCGGGTATGGCAAGCCTGCCGCCGTCGGGTGAAGATTTCCTTGACGGACAGCCCCATCCCGAATGGCCGCCGGTGAGGGTCGGTGACGGTCCGGTGCGTGTGATTTCGGCAAACGCGGAGCAGATGTTTCTCGATATCGCATCCTCCGCCGCCGGGTTGCCACGCTACACCGGTGAAATGGAACTGACGAACCATTCCGCAGGTTCCCTGACCTCGCAGGCTTATCAGAAGCGCTGGTTGCGGAAAGAAGAATTGCTGGCCGATGCGGCAGAGAAAAGTTCGATTGTCGCGGAATGGCTGGGCGCGCGGCCGTATCCGCTCGAACGTTTGAACGATGCGTGGACGCTTCAGACGGGCGGCCACTTTCACGACCTCGCCGCTGGAACTGCTACTCCCAAGTCTTACGAATTCGCCTGGAACGACGATGTGATCGCAATGAACCAGTTTGCGGGTGTGCTGCGCGATGCCACCGAGGCTGTCGCGGCCGCGCTTAATACTCAGACCAAGGGCATCCCCATCGTGGTTTTCAATCCGTTGAATGTCGCGCGCGAAGATGTTGTCGAGGCGAGCGTCGACTTTCCCGACGGTCCGCCGAAAGCGGTGCGCGTGATCGGTTCGAACGGCAGGGAAGTTCCGGCGCAGATCTCTAACGGGAAAGTGATCTTCGTAGCCCAAACCCCATCCGTTGGTTATGTGGTTTACGACGTGCAGGCTGCAGCCGTCGCGCCTGACGCCGCACATCTCCAAGTATCGGAGAGCTCGCTCGAGAACGAGTACTATCGATTGAAACTGAATGCCGATGGGGATGTCGCGAGCATCTTCGACAAATCGATTCATAAAGAGTTGCTCGCCACCCCCGCCCGACTCGCCATTTCTTATGACAACCCTGTGCACTGGCCCGCCTGGAATATGGACTGGGATCAGGAGCAAGCCCCGCCGAAACTGTACGTAGGAGGTCAGGCAAAGATTCGAGTCGTCGAAACCGGTCCGGCTCGCGTGGCAGTTGAGATTTCGCGGGAGACCGCCGGTTCAAAGTTCGTTCAGACCGTCAGCCTTTCCGCGGGGGATGCGGGAAAGCGCGTGGAGTTTCGCAACGCGATCGATTGGAATACCAAAGAGTCAAATCTCAAAGCGACTTTCCCGCTGATGGCTTCGAATCAGATGGCCACCTATAACTGGGACATCGGTACCATCGAACGCCCCAGCGCCAAGCCCAAGAAGTTCGAGGTACCGTCTCACCAGTGGATTGATTTGACCGATATGGGCGGCGAGTTCGGCGCCACCATTCTGACCGATTGCAAGAACGGATCGGACAAGCCGAACGACCACACGATTCGGCTCACTTTGCTCCGTACACCGGGCACACGCGGAGGGTATGCGGATCAGGGCACGCAGGACCTGGGACATCACGAGTTCGTCTATGGCTTGGTTGGGCACGCCGCCGATTGGCGCCAAAGTCAGACCGACTGGCAAGCGCAGCGCCTGAACGACCCGCTCATTGCCTTTCAAACCTTAAAGCATCGAGGAGCCCTGGGGAGGGAGTTTTCTCTCCTTAAGGTTAGCAATCCCCGAATACGAGTATTGGCGCTGAAGAAAGCGGAATTAAGCGATGAGATCATCGTGCGCATGGTAGAACTCGATGGCAAGCCGCAGCCGAATGTCCAAGTGTTCTTCCAGACGCCAATTGCTGCCGCACGCGAAGTCAATGGGCAGGAGCAACCGGTGGGAACCGCTACGGTGGATGGTGGCGCTTTGGTCACTTCCTTCTCCGCGTATCAGCCGCGCACGTTCGCTATTAAACTGGCTGCGGCTCCAACCAGAGTTGCCGGCGTAAGATCCATGCCGGTGCTCCTGCACTATGACCTGGCCACCGCGAGCAATGATGGGACGCCATCAGGAAGCGGGTTCGACGGCAAAGGTAATGCCTTGCCGGCCGAGATGTTGCCCGAACAAATCACCTTCAATGATGTGCAATTCCAACTCGCCCCAGCGAAGACGGGGTCAGCCAACGCGGTTGTAGCTACGGGGCAGACGATTGATCTTCCGGAGGGTCGCTATGATCGAGTCTACATCTTGGCGGCCTCGGCGAATGGCGACCAAAACGCGACGTTCACAGTCGCAAATAAAAAGGTCGATTTGACCATCCAGGACTGGGGGGGATTTATCGGGCAGTGGGACGACCGGCAGTGGACCTCAAAGGACACGACCCATGACGATTACGGCCAAATGACTGGCATCAGGCCGGCCTATATCAAGCGTGCGGATCTGGCCTGGTACTGCTCCCATCACCACAATGCTACCGGAGAAAATGTGCCTTACAGTTACTCGTATATCTTTGCCTATCCAATCGACCTGCAGCCGGGAACCAATCGCGTTCAGCTGCCCGACAATCAAAATATCCGCGTTCTGGCAATATCAGTAGCTGAAGAGAACCCGAAACTGAAACCGGTGCAGCCATTGTACGACGTGCTACCTTCGCCTCTCCCCAAATAGTGCGGCACAGTAAAACGTCACGTGTTCTGATGCGAATACTTGCGCAAATCCCGTTCTCGACGAACACTCGATTGGGAGGGGCCGGCACCCTGCTTGGTCGGTGACGGATTTGTGACCAAGGTCCGCCACTGACGGGTTCTCCTCGCGAGAAATGTCGCGGGCATGCCGTGCAGAAAGAGAACCGGCCTTAGCCTACCCGGTTCTCGAGGTCACTATTTCTGGCGTGAAGACGAGACGACTTGTTCGAAGCTTCCGCATTTTGTAAACCAGGGATGTCCGCTTCATTCCTGGTCGCTTTGCTGCAACCTTACGCCCGCCTACTAACCAGTTACTCGTTTCAGGTGCACGGAGGTTATGGTCTCGCTTAATGCCACCCGAAATCCGAGAACGATTCCAGCCGAACAGGGTTGCAAATGGTCGAGCCATATTCCGCGAAATGGATCGAGATCCGCACTAGGCTTCCGGTATTGCGGGGCAGCCGGGAAATTCCTTCAGGTAGGTATTGCCAATGTAGCCGAGGTATTTGATTCCGATTTCGCTGGTGAAGAATCCGTCCGCGGTGTACTTGCGCAGCATCGAGAAGAACTCGATACCAGGGCTGAGCCTGGGATCTTTGTCCACGTTCTTGCGGAACGCGATGAGATCCAGCATTTCTGTCTGCTGCCCCCGAGAACATTGCAGGAAGGTCTGCCCGTAGCGCTCCATGCAGGCGGCGTCAAGCCACATGATCCCGCCTCCGAGTTGAAGCTGGAGAGCCTTGTTCTCGCTGCTCAGCAAATCGATGAATTCGGGCGCGCCCGCTTCCACCGCGCCACCGCTTTCCTGGTCGGGAGGAATGATCGCCTGGCACAAGGCTCGCAGTGTTTTGTACTGAGGCTCGGGGAAAAATTTAGGCGCGTATTCTCCGGAGGATGACGCCGCTCTATGCGCGCCCACCATGCGGTGAGCCTTTTCTGCGGTTGCGAGCGGAACCACCCGCAGCATGGACCCGGCCGCGGCAGTAAGGCCGAGCGACTTGATAAGGTCACGGCGCGAGATGGACATAAGTCGAGCTCCTGCGGTCCCCGTCAAGTTCCTGCTACTACAGATTGCCTCGTTTGGCTTGCTCCAGGAGATTTTCCGACGCCCTCCAGGATAGCGCCAGGATAGTAAGCGTCGGGTTCTTGTCAGGGCTGGTTACAAATGCGCCCGCATCGGTGACGAATAAATTTTTCACATCGTGGGCCTGGCAATACTTGTTCAGGACCGAGCTCTTGGGATTGTCGCCCATGCGCACCGTGCCTGATTCATGAATCGCCGTCCCCCCGTCGTAGAGGCCGTAAGGGGCTGGGCCGTCGGTAGTGACGTCGGTCGAGTAAGTGCCGCCCGCGGCTTCGACAATGGCACGAAAAGTCTGCTGCATATCTTTCGCCATTTTCCTTTCGTTCTCTCCCGCACGGTAATGAAAACGCAGTACCGGAATGCCCCACTCATCAACCACACTGGGATCGATTTCGCAGTAGGTGTTTTCATTGGGCAGCATCTCTCCCAGTGCTTCCATGCCGATCGTAGCTCCATAAGAGCGGCGGCAGCTTTGCTTGAGGGAGGCGCCATAGCCTTCGACACGGTCGCACACGTCGTCGAATTGTTCGACGACTGGCAGGAAACGGCCTCCGCCGGGTTCAATGTGATAGCCGCGCAGGAATTCATTCTTGCGGTCGAATTTCCACCAAGGCATGTACACATGAGGCAGATAATTTCCGCCGCTGCCGTCGTGGTTGTGAGGCGGCATTTTTTCCAACTGGGGAAAGTAACCCGAACCCCAACTCCCTACGCTATCCATCAGGTTTCTCCCCACTACTCCCGACGAGTTGGCCAATCCTTGGGGGAACAGGGTGGAGCGCGAATTCAGCAGCAGACGGGCGGATTCGCACGTGCTGGCCGCGACTACAAAACTTCGGGCACGCACCTGCTTTTCCTGTTTTGTGGTCCGATCGATGTAGGAAACGGCTTCGGCCTTGCCATCCTTGCCCACGACGATTTCCCGCGCCATCGCGTTGGTGATCACAGTCAGACGGCCCGTGGCCAGCGCTGGTGGAATCAATACCTGACTGGAGCTGAAGTTCGATGCCGACTTGCATCCTCGGCTGCATTGACCACAGTAGTGGCACGCCGGGCGTCCGTTCAGCGGCCGCGTGATGATGGCCATGCGCGCGGGCACGCAGAGAATATTCAGCTTGTCGCAGGCTTTTTTGAGGATCGTTTCGGTGCAACGGGGCTTGGGCGGCGGCTGAAAGATACCGTCGGGAGAACTCGGGATGTTTTCCTTGGTCCCGAAAACTCCGATGTAAGACTCGACCTTGTCGTAGTAAGGAGCCAGTTCCTCGTACCCGATCGGCCATTCGTCGCCCATGCCGTCTCGGGGTTTGAAGTCCATCGGAGAGAAGCGCAACGCCACTCTGCCCCAGTGATTGGTGCGCCCGCCGACGATCCGCGAACGGAACCAGCGAAACGTGGACCCGGGCGCCAACACATAGGGCTCGCCGTCAATTTCCCAGGAGCCGTTCGGCGCCATGAACTCGTCGGCCTCCTCGCCCCGTAGCTTACCGCCCACGCCCCCACCGCGGTGGGGAAGATCGTAAGGCCAAAGATGTTCCTTGAAATCCTTCGCCGGGTCCAGCGGCGGACCCGCTTCCAGCATCACGACGCTGACCCCGCCCTCGGTGAGCACCTTGGCTGCGGCGCCGCCGGCAGCGCCTGATCCGATGATGCAGACGTCATAAATCTTCGGCGAGCGAATCACCTGCAGCATCGATGATCTCCTTGGCAACAGATTGGTGATTATATCTTGGGGTTGCTGCGGCAGTTCTACGGATGCCCCTGAAACTGATGATGTCGGAATCGACAGAAGAGATTCCGGGCGTATGGCGGCCACTCTTAGCTTGAGATCACGTCAGATTAATCGCGAGTTGTCGAGCCGGGGTTCGAGCCTTCCTAAGTAAAAGTTCTACCGCCAACCCACTTTTCATTCCCAGTCGCAGCCAGAAGATTCTGCGCCATAATACTATTTTAGAAATAGCTATTTGTGGTATACAATCCCGCTCGTGGCCAACCATCCTGAACACCGCGACTTGTTTGCTGGCGCTTTGGAACTCATGATCCTGCACTCGCTCCGCGTGAAGCCGATGCACGGATACGCACTGGTCAAACACATTAAGCTCGTTTCTGACGAAATGTTGCAGATAGAAGAGGGATCTCTATATCCGGCGCTACAGCGCATGTTGAGAGCAGGTCTGTTGGAATCCAAAGAGGGCATTTCCGCCAAAGGACGCCCCACCCGGATTTACCGTCTGACCAAAGCGGGCACCCAGCATCTCGAACGGGAAAGATCAGGCTTCGAAACAATGTTTGCTGGAATTACTCGTGTACTCGCTGTGGCGAAAGCTTAGGAGATTGCCATGGAATGGCTCAGACGACTGTTGTTCCGGCGTCGTCGCTACCAGGATCTCTCGGTTTCGATTCAGGAGCATCTCGAAGAAAAAACCGATGAGTTGATGGAAGAGGGCATGACGCGCAAAGAAGCGATGCAAGCTGCACGCCGTGCTTTTGGCAATGTAACGCTTATTGAAGAACGCAGCCGCGAAGAATGGGTTTGGCCCAAGTTGGAAGGCACATGGGCCGACCTGAAATATGCCCTGCGGCAGTCAGGCAAGCATCCTGGATTTGCCGTGACGGCCATCATGACCCTGGCTCTGGGTATCGGAGCGAATGTCGTTGTCTTCGGCGTCCTAAACGCGCTTATTGTGCGCCCGCTGAATGTTTCCGATCCGCAGAGGCTGTATATCGTCGAGCACCAGCAACATGGCTATTACAGTCAGTCCTATCCGGACTACCTCGACTACCGCGACAGGAACAGCACTTTCAGCGACATGGTGGCCTACGATACGATCAGTGCCGCGCTCGGCACAGGCCAAACTGTGACCAAGAACTTCGGTTATCTGGCCTCCGGCAACTACTTCGATATGCTGGGCGTTCAGCCTGAACTGGGCCGCTTCTTCCATGCGAACGACGAGCCAGGAACGAACTCGGCTCCCTATATCGTGCTGAGCCACGACTTCTGGAGCGCCCGATTCAACCGCAATCCGCACATCGTTGGCGCCACGGTTGAGCTGAACAAACAACCCCTGACCGTAATTGGGGTTGCGCCAAAGGAGTTTCACGGAACTGAAATCTACTTCTGGCCAGACTTCTGGACTCTTATCACCAATGCGCCGCTGATCGGCTATAGCCGCCACTACTTGGAAAACCGAAGCACTCACAATCCTTTCGTCTTGGGGCGTTTGAAAGCCGGTGTCACACCGCAGCAGGCTGGCGATGACCTGAATTCCATCTGCCGACAGTTGGCCGAAGCGTATCCGACTGCGGACTACGGACTGGATGCCCGCCTCGTCAAACCAGGATTGATGGGAGATACGTTTGGTGATCCCGTCCGCGGCTTCCTCGCTGGAGTCATGGCCCTGGCATTGCTCGTTCTGCTGGCTGCCTGCGCGAATCTGGGCAGCATCTTTGCCGCACGTGCAGCCGACCGGAGCCGCGAGTTAGCGATCCGACTCGCGATTGGCGGCAGCCGCTGGGTCATTTTGCGGGGAGTGCTAGCCGAAGCGATTCTGGTTTCGCTCGCAGGGGGGCTAGCCGGGACGCTCCTGGCCAAGACCCTGTTGCAGGGCCTGAGTCGCTGGCAGCCCTTCGTAGAATTTCCCTTCCATGTCGTTGTGCTTCCCGATGCCAAGGTCTACCTTGTCGCGCTGCTGTTGTCTCTGGGCAGCGGCGTACTGTTCGGCTTATTGCCGGCACGGCAAATCGGAAGATCCGATGCTGTGCAAGTGATGAAAAGCGGCCCCGGCTCACAAACAACCCTCGGACGGTTCGCATTGCGGGACCTGCTGCTCGGTGTTCAGATTGCCTTGTGCACGCTGCTTGTAACGGCTTCCCTTGTAGCGCTGCGCGGCATGGAGCGTTCCCTCCACGCGCCGCTTGGTTTTCAACCGCGAGGTGCAATGTTGGCCGGAACAGACCTGACGATGGCAGGCTATCGCGAGGAGCAGTTTCTGCCGGTCGAAAAGCGCATGTTGGAAGAGGCGGCCCGCATCCCTGGAGTCTCTGCTGTGGGCATCATCGACCGCACTCTGATGGGAGAAGGTTGTTGCGGAAGTGAAACTGTTTTCCCTGCTGACACCACCGACTTCCGAAAAGGGGTCTTCGATGCCCGCAATTTCTCAATTTCTCCGGGATATCTTGAAGCTTCGGGCACGCGGTTGCTTGCGGGGCGAGGTTTCACCTGGCACGACGATGCCGACTCGCCTCCTGTGGTACTGGTCAACGCAACGTTTGTGCGCATGATGTTTGGGAACACGCCTGCCGTTGGCCAGCATTTTCTGCTGTATAGAGGAACCCAGCCAAAAGAAGTTGTCGGCGTGGTGGAGGACGGCAAGTATCAATCGCTGACGGAAGACCCGCAACCTGCCATGTTTTTCCCGCTGCCGCAGGAGATCAATGATAACTACACTGTGCTGGTTGTCCGCTCGGCTTTACCGCCAACCGAGATAGCCGCTGCACTCGATCGCACTCTTACCAGCATTGATCCAAACCTCCCGCTCACATTGACAAGCTGGCCGGATGCGCTTGATCTGGCACTATTCCCGGCACGAGCGGCAACTGCCGCACTGGGCATTATGGGATTGCTGGCTGCCATGCTGGCGATCACCGGCATCTTCGGAATGGCCACCTACAGCGTCTCGAAGCGAATGAAGGAACTTGGCATCCGTGTAGCTCTGGGCGCGGCGCGCGTAGAACTGATTCGCTCGGCTCTCGGCCGGTCAATGATTCTGCTGCTTTCTGGTTCCATGGCGGGTCTGATGCTGGGAATGCTCGCAAGCCATTTGCTGGCGCAGATTGTCTATGAAGCAACGCCACGTGACCCATTGGTGCTGGGGGGGACGATGCTAACGATGACCTTGCTGGGTTTGCTCGCCATATGGATTCCCGCACGAAAGTCCATGTCTATCGATCCCGCACGATTACTCCGCGAGGAGTGATCACGTTTTCAAAACGCGATAGGTCCCGGAAACACAACCTGCAGAACAAATCGGAAGGTCTTTGACTTCACTCTACGATGCGTGCCTTAACGCCTTGGTGGTGCGATTCTGCTCAGCAATCGGTGTCAACGCGAGACAAGGATCAATATGACATACGCCTTTAATGGCTAGTAACTTGGGGATGGTCATCGGGGTTCGAACGTACTCGTATCAAAATCAGGATGCACCTCGCTCCCGCTCGTCCGAGAGCACCGGGGCCCGCCCACAACTCGGTTCCTGTGCTTCGGCGATCTCCTGGCAGCCAACTCCACCGGCACCAAACGGTTCGCCGGCAGCTCAAAAGGCCGCTCGTGTCACCGTATTGCAGGTCTGCAGTGAAGATGTTCGGAGGCGGGCTTTCCGGCAGAGACCGCCCCGGCAAGGCCGAACTGCGCGGCCAACAGGCCTTGCATTCGCCCGCCATGACGCCGGTTGCGACCAGTTGTTCTGCTCCTTCGCGGTGAACTCCTTCTCGTGGTAAGTCTGTGCCTGGCCAGCGGAAAATAGGTCTGGAAATCGTCAGCATCGCTCAAATCCTTGGACCAAAGCTGAATTCACCTTGGCGTTCTTCTGGCGCTTCAACGGCGGGCTTCGTCACAGCATTTTGCCGACGGTGTCGATCGCTAATGGGTTCCGAATCGGCGCGTGGCGGAGATTCTGAACGGTCCTCAGCTCTTGCCGCCTGTGTTTCGTCTATCGGCAGTTCGCGCACGATGTAGTCGTCCTCCAGGCGCTCGATGAACTTTGGCTTCGACGCTGGAATCTCCAGCAGTGGGAAGGAGAATTGCGCTACGTAGTTTCCATATTTGAGATAGGCGTGAAGGTCCGCTAATCCGCTGATTTCGGAGTCGAGCACCAGTGGCTCGGTCTGGCGATCGAGCGCGAAGTTTCGTCCGCTGCGGTGGCCGTCGAAGTGCGTTTCCTTCATCCGCTCGATCTCCACTTTGCCGATGGCGCGGCTTACCCACTCGGCGGCATTGGGCTCCGTCGTTCTGAGGAAAATCTTAGTGGCGGGCTGCGAGAGCATGACCTCGGCCAGATGCCCATAGATAACTTCC
>Ga0210398_10001084_pt1 | contig 29177 bp, 30 predicted proteins | sample IncBWC4OmetaG_FD_161047 | JGI IMG/M metagenome (GOLD analysis project Ga0210398, IMG submission 161047) | Forest soil microbial communities from Barre Woods Harvard Forest LTER site, Petersham, Massachusetts, United States - Inc-BW-C-4-O | ecosystem: Environmental > Terrestrial > Soil >... | reverse complement strand
CGCGTCCGGCCCGACGAGCACGATCGCGACACCGGTCGAACACCTCGACCTCGCAACCGTGATCAAGGTGTCGCAGGCGGTTTCGAGTGAGATTGTTCTGGAAAAACTGATCCATACGCTCATGCGCACGGCGATTGAGCAGGCCGGTGCGGAGCGCGGCCTGCTGATTCTTGCCCGAGGAGGTGAGCAGCGAATAGCAGCGGAAGCCGCGACCGGCGGCGACACGGTCAACGTACAAACGGGCGATATGCCGGTGAGTGAGGCGATGCTCCCGCAGTCGGTCCTCTACTATGTGCTGCGCACCCGGGATAGCATCATTCTCGACGATGCCTCGGCCCAGCCCCAGTTTGCCGCGGATCCCTACATCCGTCAGCATCGTGCCCGCTCCGTTCTCTGCTTGCCTTTGACGAACCAGGCCCGGATCATCGGCGCGCTCTACCTCGAAAACAATCTGACTACCCGCGCCTTTACGCCGGCGCGGATCACGGTGCTGAAGCTCATCGCCTCGCAGGCCGCCATCTCGCTCGAAAATACCCGTTTGTACCGCGATCTCGAACAACGCGAGGCAAAGATCCGGCGCCTGGTCGAGTCCAATGTTGTGGGCATCGTCGTCGGGGATCTCGAAGGTCGAATTCTTGAAGCGAATGACGCGTTTCTCCGCATCGTGGGATACGACCGTGAAGATCTCGCCTCAGGTCGCCTGCGCGGGACAGACCTCACGCCCGCCGAGTGCCGCGACCGCGACGAACGGGCAATAGCTGAGTTAAAGGCGAATGGAGTTTTCCAACCTTACGAAAAGGAATACATCCGGAAAGATGGCAGCCGCGTGCCTATACTGCAAGGCGGTGCGCTCTTCGAAGGCGGGAACGAGGGCGTCGGGTTCGTTCTCGATTTAAGCGAGCAAAAGCGGGCAGAAGGTGAGATCAGGGCGCTCAAGGACCAACTTTACAAAGAAAATTTGGCACTGCGGGACGAACTGGACAGGGCCTCGATGTTCGAGGAAATCGTCGGCACCTCGAAGGCACTAAAGGCCGTTCTCTCCCGGATTCCCAAAGTCGCTCCCACGGACTCCACCGTTCTGATCACCGGCGAAACGGGCACGGGCAAAGAACTAATCGCGCGTGCCGTCCACAAGCGATCACAGCGTTGCTCGCGTGCGTTTGTCAGTGTCAACTGCGCGGCAATTCCCCGCGACCTGATCGCCTCAGAGTTGTTCGGCCATGAGAAGGGCGCTTTCACAGGGGCAACCCAGCGGCGATTAGGCCGCTTTGAGCTGGCCGACGGAGGCACGATCTTCCTCGATGAAATCGGAGAACTGCCTGCCGAGACCCAGATCGCTCTTTTGCGTGTTCTGCAGGAGCACGAGTTTGAGCGTGTCGGTGGAACTGGGTCCATCCGAACAAATGTTCGGGTGATCGCAGCAACGAACCGCGATTTGGAAGCGGCCATCACTGCGGGCACGTTCCGGAGTGATCTCTTTTACCGGCTCAACGTTTTCCCGATTGAGGTGCCTTCCTTGCGCGAACGACGAGAAGACATTCCGGTGCTCGTTGAGTACTTCATCGATCGTTATGCAAGGAAAGCGGGAAAGAGCATCCGTGCGGTAAACAAAAAGAGCCTGGAATTGCTTCAGTCATACCCCTGGCCGGGTAACATTCGCGAATTGCAGAACGTCATCGAACGATCGGTAATTGTGTGCGACACGGAGAATTTCTCGGTGGATGAGAGTTGGCTTTCGCGGCGGCCCCTGGCAAGCGAGCCGAATACCCAGCCGGAGCTTCCTAGAAAGCTTGCTGCCCAGGAGAAAGAAATGATTGAGGCTGCCCTACGCGAATGCCGAGGACGAGTATCCGGACCGTCGGGCGCGGCAGCTCAACTCGGCATCCCGGGATCTACCCTAGAGACCAAGATCAGGTCGCTAAGAATCGACAAGAATCGCTTTAGAACTGCGAGCCTCCCACCAAGTCGCATTTGAATACCCTCGCTGAATCCCAGAATATTTTAGTTGCGGAATTCCGCAAGATTGCGGAATTCCACAACTCTTTTATTTAGTAAGCGGATTACTTTCAGCACATTAACATTGGCGCCGCGATTGCCTCTATAGGTGCGTGTGACGGAGCTCACATAAGCAGAATTCTCAGGAGAGGGTGGATGCTCAAGATCACGCGGGCAGCGAACGGAGAGGTGGTCTTTAAGCTGATCGGTCGAATGGGCGCAGAAAACACAGGTGAGTTGGAGGAGCTCATCAGTGCAGAAGCGAGCGACCGCCGCATCGTCTTGGACTTGAAAGACCTAACGCTTGTAGATCAAGAGGTTGTCAGTTTTCTTGGGCGCTGTGAGACACGCAGCATTCAGCTAAGGAATTGCCCAACATACATCCGCAAATGGATCGCGGGAGAAGGCGGAGCCTATGTCCTGACAGCGTGTTTGCTGTTGTAAGTAGGGACGCCGGTTCCGACGCGGCCTCGATAGAAAGCTCAGTCTAGAGTAGCGGATCATTCTGGCGAGACAAATCAAGGAGGAGAACGATGCAAACACTGCGAGCTGATTACTTCACCGCCTGTCACAACCTAAAGCTGACGCGAGATGCCGACGGTGTGCTGGTTGCTGAGTTCCACGGCAACGGCGGGCCGTTCATTATGAGCGCGCCAGCTCACACGGAATTCGTCGACGCCTTCTACCGCATTTCGCAAGATCGAGCCAACAAGATCGTGATCCTCACGGGTGCAGGTGGGGAGTTCATTACTGATGTCGATTGGTCATCTTTTGGCGACGTCACCGATCCCGGCGTGTGGAGCCAGGTTCATGACGAAGGTGTTCAGGTTTTGGAAAACATAGCCAACATACGCGTGCCGGTCATCGCGGCCATCGAGGGACGCGCCCATGTGCATTCAGACTACGCGCTACTTGCCAGTGTAATTGTGGCGGCGGATGGTGCGACCTTCCAGGATGTGGCCCACTTCTCCGCAGGCGTTGCACCCGGTGACGGAATCTTTACGACCTGGAGTTATCGTGCGGGAGCGGGGCGGGCGGAGGCGTTCCTGCTGAACCCACAACCGCTGCCTGCCCATACGGCACGCGAATGGGGAGTGGTAGCCGAAGTTGTGCCGAACGGTAAGGCGCTCAACCGGGCGCGGGAATTGGCCGAGCTGTACCTGAAGGCCCCAGAGGTGACCCGCCGAAACACACGCATCCACTTCATTCAACCGTTGAAGGAGCGCATCGTGCGAGAAGTTGGCTACGGATTGTCGCTCGAAGGAGCATCCTCGGCCGCTCTCATCAAGTCAAAGCAGGCCAAAGCAAAGCCAAGTCCTGAGAAGGGGAAAGTCGCATAAGTACCAGCAGAACAGATCAAGGCGGACATGTTTGCCTTCTTCAAAACCACAAGAAATGCAGCTGCGTGACCAATCGTTCGCATGTGTTCAGCTACAAAAGGCCATTGCTAATGTGCCTTCATCTCAATAGAGGAGAAAGTCATGAGTCAAAATAACGGTAGTGCAAAACGAAGTGAAAAGGGGTTGCTCACGCCAGAGAATTGCGTCGTGGCGCTTATCGATCACCAACCACAGATGCTGTTCGGAATTACCAGCATCGATCGTCAAAGCCTCATCAACAACGTCGTGGGTTTCTCAAAGGCGACCAAAGTGTTCGGCGTGCCCACAATCCTCAGCACGGTCGAGACGAAATCCTTCAGCGGCTATATCTGGCCGCAGCTCAAGGCGCAGTTCCCCGACACCACGCCCATCGAACGCAGCAGCATGAACTCCTGGGACGATTCAAAGTTCGTTGCGGCCGTCAAGGCCTCGGGTCGTAGAAAAATCGTACTCGCAGGACTCTGGACGGAGGTTTGTGTAACTTTTCCAACAATCCAGGCTATCGCGGACGGCTACGAAGTGTATGTGGTGGAAGACCTCTGTGGCGACCTCGATGTCAAGACGCATGATGCCGCAATGCGCCGCGTGGAACAGGCGGGGGCCAAACCCGTTACGTGGATCCAGGTCATGCTCGAGTGGCAGCGGGACTGGGCTCTCAGGGAAACCTATGACGCAGTAATGGACATCGTAAAGACGCACGCAGGTGCGTACGGCATGGGCGTCGAATATGCGTACACGATGGTGCATGGTGCGTCGCCAACGGAACTTCCCAATTGGACGCCACCGCTTGAGCTAACCCACAAGTAAGTAGTAGCCGGGGAAGTGTGAACGCCTTCCCCGCTTTACTTACTCCAAAACCAATTCGATAACCTCGGGGGATGCCCCCCATTAACCCGTTTCAAAGTGCGGGAGGAGATTCCTATGTCTGTTGACACGATAATTCACAACGCCAAGATCGCAACGAACGGAGTCCCATCGTTTGTCGAAGCAATTGCTATAACTAGCGGAAAGATCTCAGCTATCGGCAAGGACGAAGAGATTCTTCGTCTGCGAGAGCCCGGGACGCGAGTCATCAACGGGGAGCGTCGCACCGTGATTCCCGGGTTGAATGACTCGCACATGCATCCAATTCGGGGCGGCCTCAACTACAACATGGAGTTGCGGTGGGATGGGGTGGCGTCTCTTGCCGATGCATTGCGCATGTTGAAGGCACAGGCAGCACGTACGCCGGCGCCACAGTGGGTGCGGGTGGTCGGGGGCTGGACGGAATTCCAATTTGCAGAACGACGCATGCCTACCCTCGATGAAATCAATGCCGCGGCTCCCGACACCCCGGTCTTTGTTCTTCACCTGTACGACCGTGCGTTGTTGAATGCGGCCGCCCTGCGCGCCGTGGGCTACAACAAGGACTCGCCGGAATTTCCCGCTGGAGAAGTGCAGCGGGATTCGCGCGGAAATCCCACCGGTCTGCTTATCGCAAAACCCAACGCGAATATTCTTTATTCCACACTGGCTAGGGGACCGAGGCTGTCGCGCGAGGACCAGCTCAACTCCTCGCGTCTTTTTTTCCAGGAGCTCAACCGCTTTGGCCTTACCAGCGTGATTGACGCCGGCGGTGGCTTCCAGAACTATCCCGACGACTATGGAGTCGTAAACGAACTGCACCGAAACGGGGAACTTTCGATTCGCCTCGCCTACAACCTCTTTACGCAGAAACCGAAACAGGAACTGTCCGATTTCCAAAATTGGACAAAGATGACGAAACCCGGCGCGGGCGACGACTTTTACCGCGTGAACGGCGCGGGTGAGAACCTCGTTTTCACAGCCGCCGATTTCGAGGACTTCCTCCAGCCACGGCCCGACATGCTCCCGGTCATGGAGAGTGAACTGAAAGTGGTCATCCGGCATCTGGTGGAAAATCGCTGGCCGTTTCGTCTGCATGCAACCTACAACGAAACGATCGAGCGGGCCCTGAATGTCTACGAAGAGGTAAACCGGGAGATTCCGTTCGACGGCCTGCATTGGTTTTTCGATCATTGCGAAACGATCTCTGACCGCAATATCGAACGTGTGAAAGCTTTGGGCGGAGGTATCGCCATCCAGAATCGCATGGCCTTCCAGGGCGAGTATTTCGTCGAACGCTATGGCGCGCAGCAGGCACAACGCACGCCGCCCATCCGCCGCATGCTCGAGCAAGGTGTACCGGTCGGCGCCGGGACGGACGCGACGCGAGTCTCCAGTTACAACCCGTTCCTTTCCCTCTACTGGCTGGTGACGGGGAAGACCATCGGTGGGTTGAGTTTATATCCGGAGGAAAACCGATTCGACCGGGCGAAAGCGCTGGAGCTGTATACCGTGGGGAGTAGTTGGTTTTCTACGGAGGATGGCAAGAAAGGATCGCTGACGGCGGGGCAGCTTGCAGACTTGGCAGTCCTCTCGTCGGACTATTTCTCAATTCCTGAAGAGGAGATCAAGAACCTGGAGTCGGTACTAACGATTGTCGGGGGCAAGATAGTTTACGCGGCAGGCGACTATTCAAAGATGGCGCCTCCAGAACTGCCCGTGAGTCCGGACTGGTCGCCGGTGACGCAATACGGTGGATATGCGCCGAGTCCGATCGCCGGCGTCGCAGCGTGCGAAGCAATGTCACCGCATGACGCCAAGCGCTCCGGCGGCAACAAGGCGCACCGATCAGTTTTGGGAGAACTGGGCCTTTGGAGTCTCGGTTGCGATTGCTTCGCGTATTAGGGATGAGTTTGTAACCCCGCGCGGCCAGCGACGAATCGGCCTTCGCTGACAAAACGATGGTGAGGTTCAGCACTTAAGAGACGGCAATGAGCAGAACCGAAATTTCAGCCATGCGAGCCACAGGTGTAGTTATTGCAAACCTGCTAGGCGCGGTTTTCTTTTTCGTGATTATCGGCGTCTTCGGCCTATCGGAAGCGATCGTCGGCCTCTTGGTGTTCGTCTCTTTGGCCCTCTTGATCTTCCGCCGTCCGCAAACGAAGGAGCACAACAGTGAAACTTGACCCGACGGTCGTGGCACGCATCCAATTTGCCTTCACTGTCAGCTTCCATATTATTTTTCCCACGATCTCCATCGGTCTCGCGACCTTCCTGGCAATCGTCGAAGGGCTTTGGTTGAAGACCAAAGACGCCGTTTATCTTCAGATCTACCGTTTCTGGCTGGGAATTTTTGCGATGTCGTTTGGTGTAGGCGTTGTCACTGGGATCGTTCTATCGTTCGAATTCGGTCTCGGCTTCGCCCGCTTCGCACAGATCGCCGGTCCGGCAATTGGACCCATGATCGCGTTGGAAGTTCTCACTTCCTTCTTCTTAGAGGCCGGTTTCCTCGGCATCATGCTCTTCGGGTTGCATCGTGTCGGTCCCAAGCTCCATTTCTTCGCCACCTGCATGGTCGCGCTCGGTACGCTGCTGTCAGCCTCCTGGATTCTTTCTGCGAATAGCTGGATGCAAACTCCGGACGGAGTTTCTATCCAGAATGGGCACGTGGCTGTTACCAACTGGCTAAATGTTATCGTGAACCCATCATGGCTCTACCGTCTCCCGCACATGCTGGCAGCTGCCTACATTACCGGCTCTTTTTTTGTCGCTGGCGTAGGTGCATGGTACTTGCTTCATGGAAAGCACGAGGACTTTGGCCGCCGAACCGTCGCGCTTGGCACCGCCTTCGCAACCATACTGATTGCCGGTCAGGTTTTTCTGGGAGACATCCTGTACGGCACGATGCTCAGGTATCAACCATCGAAGATGCAGGCGGCCGAGGGCTTCTGGGAAGATCATTCGCAATCGCCAGCGCCATATTACTGGATCATCGCTCCCGATCAAGCGCACCAGCGCAATCGGTTCGCGATTGGCATTCCTTATCTCGGCAGCATTTGGCTGACTCACAGCCTGCGCGGCCAGGTCAACGGACTGAAAAATACCCCTCCCGACCGTCAGCCGAGGATGGTTATGGTCTTTTACGGATTTCGGATCATGTACGGCATGGCCATTCTTATGTTCGGCGTCGTGATTACATCGCTGTGGCTGCGCTGGCAGGGGCGACTCTTCACCACGCGCTGGTTCCTGCATGCTCTCCTGATCATGACGCCTTCGGGGGTGATTGCGACGCTAGCAGGCTGGTACGTCGCCGAGACCGGCCGCCAGCCCTGGGTGATCTGGGGCATCCTGCGCACGGCTGATGCCGTTTCGCCGGTGCCAGCCGGAGCGCTTCTTTCAACGCTGATCGCCTTCGTGTGCATCTACGCGCTATTTATAACGGCCTTCCTCGTCTTCACATTTCGCATGATCCGACGCGGTCCCGAATTAGCGCCTGCGCACGCAGAGGCCTCCGGCTCGCTCAAGAATGCACTCAGGCCGCAGGTCATGAACAACGCTGCGAGCTCACATCCCGCGCTGGAGGAACAATTGCCTTGAACCTACCGCTCCTCTCTGCTGCTTTCGCAGCCTTCGCGATCGCTCTTTACGTGATGCTAGACGGGTTCGATCTGGGAGTCGGAGCGCTGCTGCTCATCCAGTCGGACGAACATCTGCGCGACCACATGGTGGATTCGATCACGCCGACCTGGGATGGCAATGAGACTTGGCTCATCATGGCTGGCGTGGCCCTGCTCGCAGCTTTTCCTATTGCGTACAGCATTCTGCTGCCAGCATTCTACTTGCCTCTCATTGTCATGCTACTGTCTTTGGGATTGCGGGGTGTCGCCTTCGAATTTCGTTATCAGGTAGATAGCCATCGCCGCATCTGGGACGTTGCCTTCAGCTTTGGATCGATCATGGCTGCCTTGATGCAGGGTTTAATCGTTGGCGGTCTCATTCAAGGCGTGACGATTACCGCGAACCGTTTCAGTGGGAGTGTCTTTGACGTTTTTCGCCCCTTCCCTCTCGTGACTGCCGCGGCCGTTCTCAACGGCTATCTTGTTCTCGGCAGTGGCTGGCTACATCTGAAGGCCACGGGAGCGCTGCGTCTCTTCGCCGAACGAATGCTACACCGGGCCACGCCTCTATTTGCCGGGCTCGCTGCGGTGTCCTGCATCGCGTCGGTTTTCGTTCAGCCGGGTATCGCAGCCGCGTGGAGTGCGCACTCTGTGCCGCTTACGCTCATTGTTGTTCTTTTCTTTTCCACATTCCTCGCCGTCATGGCGGTCAATGGCGGACACTCGGACATCCTACCGTTCGCTCTGGCTCTGGGTCTGTTCGGACTGGGAATGTCGGGACTCGTTCTGGTCGTCTACCCGAATATTGTGCCCTTCCGCCTCCCGCTTTGGGACGCCGCGTCCTCGACCCTTAGCCACGTTTTTTTGCTGATAGGGGCCGCGGTTGTGACTCCCGTCGTTCTTGCCTACTCGGCTTTTGCCTATCGTGTGTTCCGCGGCAAGACACCGGAGAAGGGCTGGGGGGTATGAAACCGCGTTCTCGAAAGCTGATCTGGTTTTTCGGCATTTATCTAGGTTCAGTATGTGCCTGGGGGGGTGTGACGGTGCTGATCAGAGTTGTCCTGCGGCTTCTCACTGGCTAAAGGACTAACCATGACCAAACTCAATCGATAGAAAGCTAGTCTATGCGGCAGGCGAGTCTTCAAAGATGGCGCCTTCAGAACTGCCTTTGGGGTTTGGGTTGCGACTGCTTTGCGTTCTAATTCAGGCGATGGAGGAGGGACGGAGATGAAAGGGTTGTTCTTATCGTTTGTAGTTGGTCTCGGTGTGGGCGTCCTGTACGGGCTCATCCGAGTCAAAAGTCCGGCGCCGCCCATCATAGCGTTACTCGGACTGTTAGGCATGGTGCTTGGTGAACAGTTGGGGATATGGATTCAAACCAAGAAGCTCGACGTTCCCCGTGCTGCCGCCGTCTGCCTTGTCGGCGAGTCCTACGATTCGGCGGCATCCCCCCGAAACGCTTTAGCAGTGTCGGTGCCCGGGGTTGTCGAGCAAAGTAAGTGATTATCAAGTTAGGAGAAGACAAAATGCGCTTCAACAGAATCATCGCTGGAACGTGCGTGGCGCTAGTTTTGACACTCGGTCTTGCGGTTGGATCTCCGCACGTTCGTGCATTTGCCCAAAGTCCGCAGACAAGCGACACCGTAAGCGTGGCTGTCGGCCCTCAATACGACACGACACATATCTACGTTCCATCGGCGGATTTCGATCGCTTCGTTGCCAGCATACTTCAGACATTCGGCGGCAAGACCGCGCAGGCTGGTGTGCTGACTGTAACTCCAACACCCAGCAGCACCAGGATTCAGTTGGTGTTAACGCCCGCAGGAACATTATCGGTTTTCGGGTTCAAGACGCCGATCCCGTATCCCTTCGGCTTGGAGCGTACAGGCTATCTGGTCACGGACATGGACGAAGCGGTCCGAGCCGCCAAAGCAACTGGTGCAGACGTGTTCGTCGCTCCTTTCAACGATCCGATCGGTCAAGAAGCAATCATTCAGTGGCCGGGTGGCGTGAACACGCAACTGTACTGGCACACTACTGCTCCGTCCTATACCCCGCTCCAGACAATCCCGGAGAATCGGGTCTACCTGTCCCCGGACAGGGTGGATGCCTTCGTGCGAAGCTTTCTGGCCTTCTCTCACGGAAGCGTTGTCTCCGATGAAGTGCGAGCACCAGGCGTTGAAATCGGAAGACCTGCGGAGACCTACCGCCGAGTGCGGATCGAATCAAAGTTCGGGAAGTTGACTGCGTTCGTTACTGACGGTCACCTTCCATATCCCTACGGCCTAGAGATGATGGGATATGAAGTGACGAATCTCGCGGAGACGATTACCAAGGCTAAGGCGGCTGGCGTGGATGTCCTTGTCCCTCCGTACAGCACCGACGAGCGAAATGCCGTTGTCGTCAGGTTTCCGGGAGGATCCATCGCTGAGATTCACTCGCTCACCAAGAAATAGGACAGACGACGAATGATGCGATGGAACAAGCAGGACCGCACGCGATATGACAAGGAAGGCACAGATGCGAAGCGTCATGACATTGATTGTGCTGTCTTCTGTCGGTTCGCTGCTCTCGCTAGGCCAATCGATTCCGATTAACGAATCCCCACCTCCGGCACCAACCTATCACTTGCTTCGCGAGGACGACGACTGGAGTTTTCTTGCCGATCCTCTTCTTGCCGATCGGTCGGAACGACATGATTTTTGGGATCCCATCAAATACATTCCTTTGCGATCAGGCCGGAGTGACTGGTTCCTATCCATGGGCGGCGAAGCTCGCGAGATGTGGGAACAGATTGGAAACGATAACTGGGGCCAACAGCCGTTCATGAACGGCTATTTCGACGAACGGTACATGTTTTATTTTGACGTTCACTACGGCACGCACGTTCGCTCGTTCGTGGAGCTGAAGAGCGGCTTGAATTCTTACCGCATCGGCGGCCCGAGGCCGATCGACGAAAAGAAACTGGATTTCCAGACCGCATTTCTCGAGGTCGGAACCGGGGATGATCGGGACTGGATCAAGTTCAGAGCCGGCAGACACGAGATGGAATACGGTTCTGGCCGCCTGATCGACGTGCGGGAGGGTCCGAATGTCCGCTTGAGTTTTGACGGATTCAAGATAAAGACCGGCATCGGCCCTTGGCAGATTGACGGCTTCGCCATGCGGCCGGACTTGGATAATCCGGGCTTCTTCGATAACGCGCCCAACCATGCAGTCGGATTTTGGGGTGTGTACGGCGTTCGGCCTCTCAAAAAAAACCTCACGCTGGATACTTACTACCTTGGCCTCGCTCGAAAAGCAGCCGCATTCGATCGAGGCGTTGCCGACGAATTGCGGCATACCATCGGTGCGCGTCTCTCTCGTCCCGTCGCTCAAACGGAACCCGGTTGGGATTTCGATTACGAAGCGCTTGGGCAATTTGGCAGCTTTGGCTCCGCCAATATCCGGGCATGGACTGTGGCATCGGAAACCGGCTACCGGCTTCCAACCGTTCCGCTGAAACCACGATTCAGCGCCAAGGCAGACATCTCCAGTGGCGACGATCCCAGGACAAATACCCTCGGTACGTTCAATCCCTTGTTTCCGAAGGGCAATTATTTTGGCGTCCTCGCCACGACAGGGCCGGGCCCCATCAACTTTATCGACGTACACCCTCATGTCGAAACGGCGTTGCCGCACAATGTGACTGCCTCCTTTGATTGGATATTTCAGTGGCGCGAGAGCCTGCAAGACGGAGTGTATGCCGTCCCCGGATTTCTGATTATTCCCGCAGGAAAGAGCGACGCGCGTTTCGTCGGGCATCGTCCGGGCACGGAGGTACGCTGGCAAGCAAATCGTCATCTCTGGTTTCAAGCCGACTACGGAATTTTCTACGCTGGAAAATTCGTGAAAGAGAGTCAGCCAGCCCGTAACCTCAATTATTGGGCATTGTGGGCCGGCTACAAGTTCTAGGAGACAGTCATGCAACACGTACATCGTCATGGAATCTTCGGCCCAGAAGGTCTGCTTACACCGGGGAGCGTTTTATCCACGATCCTTATTGGCGGGATCGTCGTCCTGCTCGCAGGCCAAACCGCTTACACGCAGGTGGCTCAGGAAGCAAATGAGGCACTGGTTGGTGCGGCGGCCTTCGGAGACTGGCACAATGACGCCCCAGGAGTCTGGCGGTCTTAATTAACGTCGCGGTTGTTGCCACCCGACAATAGGCGCTCTTGGCATCGCCAGTTTCAGAGTCGAAGGCACCATCTAGGCTGTTTGCGCAATTCACAGCGAATCGAGAATAGAAGCGTTGCCAGTATCGTCAGTCAGGCCGTCGCCGACGAGGACGGCATGAACTCTGCGTCTGGATTACTCCCGCCTGAAGAAGTTAACGCAATCGACCGACCACGAACCAAAGACGGCTGGCGACCCGACTGGGCCGATCTGATCGGGTCAACGGTGACGAGTATTCCGGAGTTCTCCTACGGGACGATTGCAAGACCGATCCGTCCGTGAAGGCGATAGACCGTGAAATCGTTGCGGTCCACTGTGAAGATCCTCCGGATGCCTTCTCGTTCAGCCACTCTGACAAGTGCCGCGTCCGCGAGATCCATCGGGCGGTCGGCATACTTGATCATGAGCTCTCGTATGCGGGGTACGTCTACCAGGTCGAGGGTGAGGAGTCGCACCGCTCCTCGCGCCAACTTCTCCCAGAGAGCTTCCTGGGCTTTTGGAACATCCCCTAGCGAATAGACGGCTTCAACGAGGGGAGCCCACACGGTGACCAAGGGTTCTCGCAAGCCCTTCAAGCAATCGACGCACTTTTCGTGATACTGATCATCAGCATCGACCAGCGCCACAAGTGGTCCAGCGTCGATGAGGATCACTTGCTATTCCGCCGCTTCTTGAGGACTTCGGAGAATCGGGGGCGCATCCGAGTGGAGCGGTCGGGTATCCCGCCATGCACCACCCCGATCAAATCCGTGATCGCCTCATAGGGCGCGGCGATCGGCTCTTGCTGCTCCGCCCACGCTGCGATCGCGAGACGTATCACCTGGGACACGGACACTTGTCTGCGGCGAGCGATGCGCTCGATCCGCTTTCTGGTCTTCGCGTCAAGTCTCAAAGTCAGAGGAGAAGCCATGTTGCTAACATCCATGATGTCCACCGTATTACGGCATGTAATACGAGAAAATTGTGGATCGCTTTGGTTGTTCGAAACAAATAAAGAGGAAATTGCCGTGACCCCCGACACGGTAGTCGGTTCAGTACGGAAAAAACACTAAAGCTTGTCCATTTAGCCGCGGCACTGGTACGATCGCCCCCAGGCATTCACCGCTCGCTAAGTCGAAGCCAACTACCTCGTCGCGAGCGACGCAGTATAGGAGTCCCCTGTGCGTTGTGAGGTATCTCACTTGGGCAAGCCAATGCGGCGCCTAAGCTCTTCAAAGCGCGGGTCCGAGCGGAGAGGATCGAATCCAGAGCGCAGTAGAATGCTCGGATTAAATCGTTCTTCGTAGGCTCTTTCGAGCCAATGCATGGCTTCGTCGTTATCCCCCATGGACGCATAGATCATGGCGATGTGTGGAGCATTTGTAAAACTAGGGTTTGAGCTTTTCTTGAGATCGCTCAGCAGCTTCATCGCTTCGTTTTTTTGGCCGGATGCCACGTAGGCACGAGCGAGATCAGCGACGCATATCGGACTGCCCCCGGACAGCCGGACCGCCACTTGAAGTTCCGCAACGGCTTCCTGGTCCATTTGTTTTAGCAGGTAGGCATCGCCAAGCTGTTTATGTCCGATGGCAAAAGTAGAATCCATTTCGATAATCTTGCGGCCCTGTTTTACCGATTCATCGTAAGAATGCGTAAGGAGAAGAAACTCCGCCAAATCTGCGTTGATGATCAGGGATAGCGGATCCAGATTTTCCGCCTTTCTCATTTCCACAAGACCCTCTTTGGGCCGACCCAACAGCCCCAAATTCATAGCATTCCAATGGTGAGCGGTGGCATAGCCTGGGTTTAGTTCAATGGCTCGCTGAAATTCCTTCCCGGCAGAGTCAAAATCCCAGTCGAAGGCGCGCAAGCTGTATCCAAGTGAGGTGTGAGCTTCGCTCAACGAACTGTCCAGTTCCAGAGCTTTGATCGCTGTGGCCTTCGCTTTGGGGAGCGCTTCCTTGAAGCTCATCACCCCGTACTGCCAATCTCCCAACAATGCATACGTGTCGGCTAAGCCAGAGTAGGCTTGAGCGTATTTCGGGTCCTCTTCGATTGCCTGGTTGAAATAGGCCAAGGCGGCTTTCAAGCTATCCGCCGTTCGTTTATTCCAGAAGTAGCGCCCCTTGAGATAGGACTGATAGGCTTCCGGATTGACAGCCTTTGCGCTTCTTAGCTCTATTTGCTCCCGCGGAGTCAAGTTGATCCGAATTTGATCTGCAATGGCGCTAGCCACGCGGTTCTGGAGCGCCAAGGTATCACGCAACTCACCCTCATAACTCTGGGACCATAAGTGCTTGTCCGTAGAAGCCTCGATCAACTGAGCCGTGATACGGACCCGGTCGCCGGAGTGGAGCACGGTGCCTTCTACCACGGCATCCACATTCAGCTCGCGAGCGATCTGAGGCAGAGGCTTCCGCGCTCCTTTGTATACCATTACCGAGGTGCGGGAGATGACCCGTAAAGCGCTGATCTGGGCCAAGTCAGTGATCAACTCGTCCGTCATGCCGTCAGCGAAGTAATTCTGGGAAGCGTCGCCAGAAAGGTTGTCCAGCGGAAGCACCGCTATGGATCGGATGTCCGAGGGCGCAGGGGGCCGCGAACGAAATCGCCAAATGGAGAGAATCGACAAACTGATAGTGATGACGAGCGCCAAGGCGCCGATGACCCAGCGCGTCGGCCATAGCCGGTGTTGGGCCGCAACCGCCAGCCCGATGCCTTGGATCTTATTCCCAGGGTCTGTAGCCGGCAGATCTCCAGCCACAGGTTCTTGCCTTTTTTGGCGGGCGTCTGTATCGACAACCGACACGTCCGCAATAAAGCGATAGCCGCGTTTCGGAAGAGTCTCGATGAATCGCGGATTCTCAGCCGAGTCTCCCAAGGCACTCCGCAGCTTCCCGATGGCGATATTGAGCGCCTGATCGAAATCACCGAAACTTTCGCTAGGCCAGACTCGGCTGCGCAATTCCTCCCGGGTGACGACTTCCCCCGGATGCTCGAGCAGCATCTCCAGCAGTTTCATCGGCTGGTGTTGCACTCTGATTCTTAAACCCGCTTTTCGCACTTCCCCCGACTGGAGAGAAACCTCGTAAGTTCCGAATCGCACGATGGAACTGGGCGGCGGGGATTCCATAGCGCACTTGGGCTTCGCACGGAAGTCTAGCACTTCTCACAGACCACAGTGTCAGACCCCAGCCAGGACATCTGCAGAGCTAACTCATTCGCTATCCATTATTTGACAAGCAGCGAACCGGTTATGGAGAGAAAAGCCTCAGTGAATTGACGCTTAACACTAGCGCCTCAGATTGGGCAGAGATCATAAGATCAAGGAGGTCGTCATGGCAAAGGTGATTGAGTTTTACGTGCCGAAGAACTTCCGGAGACCTTTGAAGTGGGCTTCTCAGCTGCAGCGCGGAAAGATCATCGAGTTTTGCTCGCAGACAAAGAAATCAGCCTAGCTGGAACAGGGTTTCAAACTGATTCGGGAGAATGCAAATGAAGCGGATTGGATTTGGCTCACAAGGGGTATTCCGATTTGGGGTTTCGTCGTCCCAGGACGATCGACCGTCTGCGGGCTTCGAAGAGTTAGCCATGCCCCTGTTCGACTCCCTCTACAACTTCGCGCGCTGGCCGGTTCACAATTCCAGCGACGCCGAGGATCTCGTACAAGAGACCTATCTCAAGGCTTTACGCAGTTTTGTTTCGTTTCAGTCCGGCACCAATTTCCGGGCGTGGATATTTCGAATCCTGAAGAACACGTTTCTGAGTTATTGCTCAACACTGGAGCGGCGCATGACCGATGCGATGGTCTCAGAGGAGGACGGACCTGAGCTCGCAGTTGATATGGAAACTCCCGAAACGATTCTAATGAATCACTCTAATCACTCTGATTCCCAACGGCTGCAGCGCGCTATCGACGATCTGCCGCTGCATTATCGCGAGGCCCTCCTTCTTTGTGAAGTGGAGGAAACGTCGTACCAGGAGATTGCGAAAATATTGTCGATCCGATAGGAACCGTTATGTCGCGCCTGGCCAGAGCGCGGAACTCAGTTCGCGAGTCAATCCTCAGCGCTTCCCCGGCTATGCGGCTTGGACTCTCGCCAATAGCCATTCCTTCGGCACTGACTGAAAAATCAGTTCATCTTCAGGGACGGTGAAGTCGGTTCCGCAATGCGGGCACGTGAACTCACACCACGGTCTGGCATTGTCGCGTCCCGCGCCGTCTGGTGGCCTGTAGGAAACCACCAATGCGCCGCAGTTGGGAATCGGGCAAATCGAACCTGCCGCCACCACCTCATTGCGCTCATCCCCGTCGTCTAGCATGCGGCCTGCCTCCACATTGCGTACTTCCACTGTTATCAAGAACGCTGGACCGAAGAAAATATTCCCGCTATCCCCTCAAATCGCTGTGATTCTTACAAAATTGAGCGCTTTTCGCCGCGAGAGAATTCCCGAACAACTGCGGCGTACCTAATGAAACCGAACTCCCGTGCGGTCTGGAATAAAAGATCAACATTTTGGTTATCTCCAGTGAGTGACAACCTGGTCTTCGAGCAAAGGAGTTCAACGTGAACAGGCTGACGACGATGTTAATAGGACTCACGATCTTTGGCGGGGCATCAGCAAGGACAGTTGCGCAGGTAGCTAAAGATGCGGGGACGCCGATGCGAGGGGTTCATGAAATTCAGGTGGCGCTAAGGAAGTATGAATTCAGCCCTGGCTCGCTCCGCGTCAAAAAGGGCGAGCACGTCAAACTAATCATGTCCGCTGCGGACCACGATCACGGATTCAAGCTAGACGACTTTGACATCAACCAGAAAATTCCGAAGGGAACGACCGTTGTCGTCGAATTCATTGCTGACAAGGCTGGCACTTTCCAATTTCGCTGCTCGAGCGTTTGCGGCTTAGGCCATAGAAATATGAAAGGAACACTGGTAGTAGAGGAGTGAGCGTAATCCGCACGCATACACCTCAGGGTTCAAGCAAGAAAATCAAATATAAGGAGACAGACAAATGACGAAGAAAAATGTGCGGCTTGTAGGTGTGACAATGCCGATCCTGATTGCGATGCTGCTGCTGTTCGCGGGATCATCGCGCGTCACAGCAAGTGACCAGCCCTCCGCGGCAAACGTGGCGGTGAAAATCGATAATTTCGTTTTTGGGCCGCAGGCGATCACGGTACCCGTCGGAACGACAGTTACCTGGACAAACAGCGATGACATTCCTCATACGGCTGTGAGCACAGACGGCGTGTTCAAGTCCAAGGTGATGGACACGGACGAAAAGTTCTCTTACACGTTTACCAAGGCAGGAACCTATTCCTACTACTGCTCGGTCCATCCGAAAATGACCGGCCAAGTCGTGGTGAAGTGAGCAAGGGTCCCTCCATTCTGCGCGACCGTTATCAAAGCCTTTTTATTCGCCGCCATTCCTGACTCCACGCGCGTAGCCCAGAACGGAGCGGCAAAAGACAGGCTTCGGTATGGGATCTCACTTCTTTCCGGAGCCTATTTTGAGAAGACTACTTCCCGGTGTCTTGGTGGCGTCGGCTGCAATTTTGTTTGTGGCGCGGATTGGTGCGCAGTCGTCTGCCGTGGAAACACCGGAGGCAAATCCCGGTCGTCCCACGGTTTCAACTCCCGCAACATTGACCCCGTTGGGCTACCTGCAATTTGAAAACGGCGGACTCTATTCCGAGACCTCACCTGAGTTTACAACGCTATTTGGCATCAGCCAGGTCACCAAGCTCACTATTGCATCCCGTCTTCAGTTGCTGGCCCTATCGGCGCCACTTGCTCAGGCAAGTGGCGCGGCCGGTGATGCTCTCGCAGGCAGTCGCCCCGGAGAGGTCTTCGCCGGATTTCAGGCTGTCGTATTACCCGGGGAAGGGCACAAACCTACCGTAAGCCTCAGTTACATTCGCCGTCTCTACGCGAGTCCCGCGCCGGAACTTGACATCGGCACGTTCAAGAATAGTGCGTTGATCCTGGTGAGCGACGACCTCGCAGGTTTCCACTTCGACATCAACGGCATTTTTTCCGAACAGACTAAAGGCATCATACGCCGAGGACAATTCGGCCAGACACTCTCCATTTCACACCCACTGCGACGGCTGACGGTCGCAGGCGAGCTCTGGCATTTCACGCAGCCACTCACCGGCAGAAATGCCGTCGGGAATTTGTGGGCCGTCTCGTATCCGGTCAGGAAAAATCTCGTAGTGGATGCCGGTTTCGATCATGGCCTCACTTCTTCCTCGACGCAGTGGGAAGGGTTTGTGGGCTTCACGTACCTTTTGCCTCACCGACTGTGGGGATTTCACGATCCTAAATAAATGTGACGAGCCACTAACTGTCCCTTCCACACTTGCCCTCGGGAATAAAACCGCGCGCGGACCATTATCAATAGTGACTGCGTTCTGAGAGTTGGAATCTCTCAGAGGCGCAGGCTCTATCGTAATCTGTTTGCCTATTCGTTTAATTTACGAGCGTCAGGCACACACCACTGCAGACGGAAGGAGGTGCGAATGGCAGAAAGCATGGTCGAATTGCTGTTCGGTCTTTTTTGCGGTGCTCTGACTTTACTGATCGTTTGTTGTATCGTTGGCTCGATTGTTGCGGCCCTCCGAGCGGTCAGTCGTGAAGCGACGGTGAGCGCGAAGAGGTGAAGGAGATCTTCGCCCTCGGCGCTGAAGTGACTGTGTTGGATATCGGATGATCAAGACGGGCGTTATCGTGATGATTAATCCTGAAACGCGCTATAGTTTATGAGTTTTTGAGAGAACTCGGCGTGTTTGCCGGGTCTGTAAGCGGAAAACTTAAGAAGATCTAAAGGCCGTCCTAATCAACAACCCGCTAGTCGCGCGCGAGCCCGTGACTGTATCCTCCGGTAGAACGGCTCTCTAAAATACCGCCACCACAATGGCGCTCGGGCGTCGCTGAGTACGGTAGATAACCCGCCGGTGCGGAACGTCATTGTATGAAATCAGAAGTTGTCTGTAAGCGATTGATCATCAACTACAGGCTGGCGGAGGCGATGTCGATTCTCACGTGTTGATGCTGGCGCGAATGTACGCCCGGCGATTAAAAGGCTACGGTGCCATTGGCTATAGAATTGGCGCCGCGGTCGCCGATGACCTTGACTCCGGTCTGGTGAGAGCTGCGCTTGGTATCACTACCGGGACAAGGACCAGGACGGGGTTGACCTCATGGTTGAAACCGGGAGTGCTAATCACTACGTTGACAGCACCTAAGTTACTCATTTCTAGGAACTGCCAGAAGGGCTAAAAAGGCCTCATTGCCCAATCCATTGCGCGTTTATTGTGCGAAAATCGTCTCCCTCTGGAGTCTCGCAGAAACCAAAGTGTCGACAGTATCCCACAGATTCGACGAGCTGGAGCTGTATCGCTATCATCCACGTCCTCTGGATTTTGCGGGCTTCGGACTACTCCCTCATTGTGTCTTTTGCGTTAAACTTCTTATCGAGCACACTCCGGCCCAAGAACCAGATGAGCGTGCATGCGTCCATTCCGCAGCGGACAGACGGTCGACGATATGAGGCAGTGCTTCGCCTTAGCGGGGCTCTTTCGCTGTGCCAAGAGCCCGAGGACCTAACGAAGATCCTCTCTGAACAGTTGCGCGAATTCCTCGACTTCTTACAGTTCTACATTGTTGTCTACAAGGAGAACTCCACGGAAGTCGAATGGGCTGTGGTCGGGCGAGAGAAAAGCCTCGTGTCGGCGTACGCGGATGTCCCAGTTCAGCAGCGGCCATCGTGGCAGGCATACACCAGGCAGGAACCGATCTACATTCGTGAGTGGAACACCGATGAAGGAGTACCTAGCCGCCTCAAGCAAGGGATTGCAGCACAAGGGCTTGAAGTCGGGCCGCTCGTCTTTGTTCCCCTCACTACGCCACAGCGCCGCCTTGGTGCTTTGGGCATGTCGGGAAACCCTGGGATCAGTTACAGCAGCGATGACATTAGCTTCTTGCGACTAATTGGTCGGGTTGTCGCATTCGCGATTGACGACAATTTCAACCTCAAACGGGCAGAGGCTGCAATCGAGGAATTGCAACGTCAGAATGACCGGCTTCAACGCAGTGAACGAGAGCTGCGCGAGGTTATAGAAACCATTCCGTGTATGGCATGGTCGGCCTCAGCCGATGGGGCTGCTCAATTTTTCAACCGCCGCTGGTTGGATTACGCCGGCCTTGCGGCAGATCAAGTGGAGAATTGGGGCTGGACAGCCGCAGTTCATCGGGACGATCTGAACGTGCTCGTGGATTACTGGCGAACCACTATAGCCTCCAGACAGCCGGGTGAAATCGAAGCGCGCTTGCGTCGTTTCGACGGAGTATACCGCTGGTTTTTGTTCCGAGCGACTCCATCCTTCGACGACAAAGGCAAGGTCGCGAAATGGTACGGCACAAATACCGATATTGACGATCGTAAAAGGGCCGAGCAAGCTCTAACCATTCAAAACAGCCGACTCCAGTTGCTTTTGCAGCTTACCAATCAGATCACTACAATTTTGGAGCTTCGGGACGTACTACGCGCAATCTCCGCTTGTATTCGTGAGCTCATGGACTCTGATGTAGTTCACATCTCGGTACGCGAGAACGCGTCAGGAGAATTCCGGATCTATGCGCTTGATTTCCCAGAAGGTAAAGGGTTTGTTAAGGAAGAGTTGGTCATCACCCCGGTGGGTGCGGGCCGGAGAGCTCTTGACACGCTGAAACCTACCGTCAGGACAATAGAAGAACCTCACGAGTTTCCCCCTGATTATTACGAGTTGCTGGTCGCGGAAGGTGTGAAGAGTCAGTGCGTCATACCTCTTGTGAATCGAGGGCAAGCAGTTGGAGTTTTGGCTATTGCTCGGACCACAAACAAACTTTTTACGCAGGATGATATCGATTTCCTGAGCGAGGCTTCTGGGCAGATTGCCATAGCCATTGAGAATTCTCTGGCCTACCGCGAACTTTCTGAGCTTAAAGAGCGACTCGCCCAAGAGAATCTTTACCTCGAACAAGAAATCCGCGGCGACATAGATTTCGCGCAAATTGTGGGAAACAGTCCAGCGCTCAAGCACGTTTTGCAACTCGTAGAAACTGTTGCACCCACTGATTCAACCGTATTGCTGCTCGGCGAAACAGGAACGGGGAAGGAGTTGATTGCCCGTGCAGTTCACGAACATAGCCGGCGCAAGGACCGCATATTCGTGAAGGTCAACTGTGCTGCGATTCCGACTGGGCTTTTGGAAAGCGAATTGTTTGGACATGAAAAAGGTGCATTTACGGGTGCTATCAGCCAGAAACTTGGGAGGTTGGAACTAGCGGACGGGGGCACACTCTTTCTGGACGAGGTGGCGGACATTCCTTCGGAAATCCAGCCGAAGCTTTTGCGAGCCCTTCAGGAACAGGAGTTTGAACGGCTAGGAAGCACGCGAACTTTGAAGGTGAATGTTCGCCTGATTGCCGCCACCAACCGTGACCTCGTAAAGATGGTTGCGGAGGGCGAATTTCGCAGCGATCTGTATTACCGCTTAAATGTGTTTCCGATTCGAGTCCCACCTCTGCGGGAGCGCAAAGAAGACATCCCACTGTTGGTCGGCTATTTTGTGCAGAAATTCGCGAAGCAGCTGCAAAAGGACGTCACGAGAATACCGCCGTCAGTAATGAAGGCGTTCACAGCCTGGGAATGGCCAGGAAACATCCGCGAGTTGGAGAACTTGATGGAGCGCTCTGTCATCCTGACCCGCAGCAAGTCGCTTCAGGCGCCGCTTGTCGAGATGAGGAAGTTGGGCGCGGAAGAACATCAGGGCGACATGAAGGATTTACGTCATGAGGAAATAGTTGAAATCGTAAGAAGTACTCTTCAGGCACTAAACGGGAAACAGAGTCTGGCCGACGAGTCAGGCAAGAAACTTGCCGAAGCCCGACGGAAGAAAAGCGCTGAACGTGCGAAGAAACAGCGGGAAGAAATTGTGCGAGTGCTCGCGCTGAGCAAGGGACGCGTGGGCGGGAGTGATGGAGCCGCTGCACGCCTGGGCATCAATCGCACGACACTCCTGGCGCGGATAAGAAAGCTTGGTATTGATCCCAGAGACTACGCCGCGTGATCGGGCCGCCGGCCCGACCGTGTCAACGCCCATAGATTGACATCTTCGACTTCCTCTCTGCCGATTTCAATGTCGCTCTGAAATTAAAGTAGTAAACAGCTGCAAAGTTTGGCGGGTGTGTTGCACTCTCGTACCCTTACGGAAGGGTGTGGCATGTTGAAGATTTCTGTCATTAACGGCCCACGCCAACGCCGGCTGGTGGTCGAGGGTAGTCTCGTTGGGCCCTCGGTAGCCGAACTCCTTAGCGAGTACACAGAGGCCAAAGAGCATCTCGATGGCCGCGAACTTGTCATTGATATCACCAGCCTCAGTGCCATCAGCGCAGCCGGGGAAGATGCTCTCCTGCAACTGATCGTTGACCATGCCAGATTCCACTCTGGCGTCTTTACGAAGGAAGTCTTAAAGCAACTCGCGTCGAAGCGACGGCCGAAATGAACCTTGGGAAATCAGGGTGTCGACCATTACGACGACGTTGCGCCGGTTAAGTTGGGGGCCGCGGTGTCAAGGTTTGGATGTTGACAGTTTTGACACTTGAGCCGGGCTTCGCGCTTTTCGAGCACCCGTGCAGTTAAGGATCAATCAGTTAGCGGGAAACGATATTTGGCATCGGGATTGCCATTGCTAAGGGTATATGAACGCCGATCAGGATCTTTCGGTCATCAGCAAGATTTTCTCTGAACACCTGGAACGAGAAAGTGATCGAGGATGATGGCAAGTCTCCAAGAACGACTGGATGAATTTAAGAAGTCCTTCGAGTCTGGTGCTCCGCCCTATAACGCGCCGCGAGAGGCGATCGAAAAAATGCATCGGGCGACAGCGGAGCTCGAGGCTTCGGGGATTTTGGATCGCGCATTAAAAGTGGGAGATCGCGCTCCGAGCTTCACGCTGTTCAATCAAGAGCATGTACAAGTGCCCTCGATTGATCTTTTGCGCGAAGGACCGCTGGTGGTCGGTTTCTTCCGAGGCCATTGGTGACCTTACTGCAACATGGAGCTGGAGGCTCTACAGGAAATCCATTCCGAGGTGCGAGCGTTGGGAGCGCAGATCGTCGTGATGACTCCTGAACTTGAACGGTATACGCGGGCTCTGCACAAGAAGCTGAACCTGACGTTTGACATCCTGACGGATCTTCACCTCAAGACCGCAGAGCAGTTCGGGCTCGTGTTTACGCTGCCGGACTACTTGCGGGAGCTTTACAAGTCCTTCGGGAGCAACTTGGACAGGTTCCACGATGAATCGGAATATCGCTTGCCGGTGCCCGCGCGGTACGTGATTGACAAGCAAGGCATCATCCGTGCCGCCGATGTGAACGCGGATTATACGATCCGCCCTGAGCCTTCCGAAACCGTAGAGATCTTGCGGACATTAACTAAATGATTCGACCGCCAGCGCTCGACTGATGCTGGCAAAAACTAGAAAGGGAAAATTTATGTCGACATTTCAAACTGATTACCTCAATGCTTATCACAACCTGAAGCTGACACGAGATGACCAAGGTGTGCTGGTTGCTGAGTTTCACGACAACGGCGGGGCGTTCATTATGACTGCACAAGCCCACACGGAGTTTGTCGAGGCCTTCTACCGGATTGCGCAGGATCGAGCCAACAAGATCGTGATCCTCACGGGCGCAGGTGGGGAGTTCATTACTGATGTCGAGTGGTCCTCTTTCGGCGATGTAGCCGATCCCGGGGTTTGGAGCCAGGTTCACGACGAAGGCGTTCAGGTTTTGGAAAACATAGCCAACATACGGGTGCCGGTCATCGCGGCTGTCGAGGGACGCGCCCATGTGCACTCAGATTACGCGCTGCTTGCGAGTGTCATTGTGGCGGCGGATGGTGCGAGCTTCCAGGATGTGGCTCACTTCTCCGCGGGCGTTGCACCCGGTGACGGAATCTTCACCACCTGGAGTTATCGCGGGGGAGCGGGGCGAGCGGAGGCGTTCCTGCTGAACCCACAACCTCTGCCGGCGCGCACTGCACACGAATGGGGAGTGGTAGCCGAAGTTGTACCAAACGGTAGGGCGCTCACCAGGGCGCGGGAATTGGCCCAACTGTACCTGAAGGCCCCGGAAGTCACACGCCGCAACACACGCATCCACTTCATTCAACCGCTGAAAGAGCGCATCGTGCGTGAAGTTGGCTACGGATTGTCGCTTGAAGGCGCGTCCTCGGCCGCCCTCGTGAAGGCAATGAAAGCCAACACAGAGCGTGCACCTTCGAAAGAACAAGCTGCATGAATGAACGATGGACATAGCGCGGTGGATGGCGAGTAAGGCCCCAGTAAAGTAACCGGACGAATTTCGCTCTCGGAACCCGCGCACAACATAGCGGCGACAGTATCCCATAGATTTGCGACAATGGATCGAAAATACTCGACCGGGTCTATTTTCGCAAAGCCATGGGAATATGTATCGGTCACCGGCGTGGTAGTTTTCATCCTCCTCAGAGCCTACCGTTACTGAACCCGGCCTCAACCTGGCCTCTTGTGAGCGTCAAAGGTAGAAAACTCCTCAGTGCTCGTAGTCGAGCATCGCCATCAAACCATAGTCCATGTGAAGTTGCTGATGGCAATGAAAAAGAGTCGGGCCGGGATTGTCCGCCGTAAAATCCACCTCGACTTGCTTCCTGGCGGGCACAACGATTACGTCTTTCACGACTCCCGCCGTTGCTTTCCCGGCGAACTTCGTCAGCTCGAAGGTGTGTCGATGTAAGTGAACTGGGTGCGACTCATCACTTTGGTTATCGAAGCGTAGGCGATAGCGAGAATTAGCGCGTACTCGAATGGGATCACTGGACGATCAACGGCAAATCCTTTCCCAAGACTGAATGAAACCGTGAGTGATCTCTACCGCCTCATCCTCGGCAACTGTCTTCGAGCCGTCGATTGTGAAACTGCTGTGGAGTTCAACCATGGTGCGGCCAGGATCGACCAGATCCCCTCCGTACACCTCAATTTCGTAGTTGTCTTGAGCGCGGGCGAGAGTTGTGGCCAAGCTCAGGGTGGCGAGTAGGAAGGTGATCGCGAGATGTCGGCAACTCGTTGTTCGATCAGAGTCACAACGTCCCATGAGGAAGATTATCAGTTACATGATGAATTCGGCGTGGCGAACAGATGACAAGTTGTTCATGTTGGCCCATCAGACAAGCCAATTTGCATCAACCAGAGTATGCGAAGGTTGCAGGCATACTTATTTCTCCCCATCGTCTGGCGTGTGCTGCTATTCGGTAATTTCTTGTTCGCAGGTGTCGTGGTTGTTGGTCAGACGGCCCAACTGCCGGATGCGCCTAGCACCCCTCACGCGCGATCAACTAAGGGCATCGTACAGAACGACGGAAGGCACGAACCGAGCAAAAATCACATTTTGTGGATCATCCCAAACTATCGTTCGGATGAAAACCCAGGAGAGATTAAAGCGTTGACGCCTGCCGAAAAGATGAAGGTTTCGTTGGACGACTCCTTCGATCCTTCAGCCTTTCTCGTGGCTGGTATTTTTGCTGGCATGTCCATGGCGGAGAAGCAGTACGGCTCTTTCGGTACGGGTGCGCAAGGGTTTGGCAAATACTATGGAGGAGCATTTGCGGATCAGGCAATCGGCAACATTATGACTGAGGGCCTATTCCCAGTCATTTTGCATCAGGACCCGCGCTATTTCGTTAAGGGTACAGGTGGCTTTTGGAGGCGAACAGGATACGCCATTAGCCGCGAATTTATCACTCGTGGTGACGATGGCCGCAACCATTTCAACACATCGGAGCTAGCCGGCAATGCTGTAGCCGCGGGTATTTCCAACCTTTACTATCCGGCGGCAGATCGATCGTTTGGAAATACGGCGGACAAATGGGGACAACAAATAGCCCTGGATACGTTCTTCAACATTACAAAAGAATTCTGGCCAGACGTACGCAACAAGTTGTTCAAGCATTGAGCATCCGCAAAATGTTACGCAGCTTGGAGCAGACTAACGGGCAACGATAGAGTTATAACCGCGCCCCCTCCCGAACGTTCCGAAACCCGCGTGTCACCACCATGGGCCTGGGCAACAGCATCTACGAACGCTAGTCCGAGACCGTGACCGGGAGAATCTTTTCCCTTTACAAATCGTTTGAAACCCTGGCTTCCGATTTCAGCAGGGAATCCCGGGCCATTGTCTTCAACCACCAGCACCGCTGAGCCTTGATGCGAATATAGCCGGATCTTGACTTGGCAGCCCGCCGGCAAGTGAGTCAATTCGTTTTCAAGCAAATTGCTCACTACCCGATTCAATAGGCCCGCGTCAGCATCCACAACCACATGCTCTTCCAAGTCGGTCGTTACCTCGTGATTATGCTCGGCCATCGCCGGCTGGTAGAGATCAACCAGTTGACTCACAACGTCGGAGAAGTCAACGGGGCCCCGGTCGATGTGAAGGGCGCCCACCTCCGCCTCCGCAAGATCGAGCGTTGTGTTCAACAACTGCAAGAGCCTGTCGAGTTCTTCGATTGCTTCTCCAACCGAGTCTCGCCATTTGTCATTTCCTTCACTGCATAATGCGGATTCCAGGGTTCCACGAATCAACGTAACAGGGCTTTTCAGGTCGTGCGCAATACCGCCAGTTACTGTGCGAAGCTGATTCACGGAAGCCTGGAGCCGGTCCAGCATGTGATTGAAAGTCTTCGCCAGTCGCGAGATCTCATCCGAATTTACAGGTTCAGGGAGACGTTCCCGTAAATCTTCTGTTCCGATCCGCGCCACGGTTTCTGTGATTTGCTCAACGCGACGCAGGGTGCGGCGTGCACTCCAATACGAAATGAAGAATCCAAGCAGGAACATGCCGCCCCAGAGCATGAGAAAACGACGGGCCAACATGTGCAGCAGATGCTGGGAGCCGCGATCAGACAGTCCCAAATAAACAAGTCTGCCATTTTGCGCTTTTACAACGACGCGAAACGTTTGGCGGTATCCGTCCACCGTTATCGACTTTGGCGGTCCCGGTACGAGCTGTGAGCGCTGAATAGCGGTAACGAAAGCATCCTTCGAGCTAGGACCTACCCACAAGGGAGCACCGGTGTTGCTGGGGTTGGTTGCAAGAAAGAACACTGAATTCAGCCTTTCGCCTCGCGCATTGCGTTCGTCCGGCACTTCCTGAGTTGCAAGCTCAGCCACCTCCCGCACAATCCGCCTGTAAAGGTGATCGCTCGGTGTGTCGACAGAGACTTGAGCCAGAACCTCAGCTTCGCCTGTCAGCCAAGTGTCACTTCGCTCCCTGAGACCCTGTGCGACTAGAAAATAAACGATCGTAAATGCCCCAGCGGTCCCGAGCGCGAACGCCAGAGTTGTCCAAATCGAAATTCGCCATGCGGCGGTACAGCGGAGATTTCTAGGCATGTTTGAGAACGTATCCAACGCCGCGAATCGTATGAATCAGCGGTCGCGGCGTATCGTGATCCACTTTGCTGCGCAGCCGATAAATGTGAACATCAACTACGTTGGTCGCGGGGTCGATCCTCATCTTCCAGACATGGTCCAGAATCATGGTTAGCGTCACAACGCGACCTTCGTTGCGACAAAGATATTCCAGCAAGGAGAACTCCTGTGGGGTCAATTGCAGCAAGTGCTCGCCCCGCCGCGCCTCACGACGTACCAAATCAAGTTGCAAGTCGGCTGACTGCAGACGCACAGATTCAGTCTGCGGAACGGGGGACCTGCGTAGGAGATTTCTCAATCTTGCCAGCAATTCGGGGAGAGCAAATGGCTTCGTAAGGTAGTCATCTCCGCCCTGCTCCAATCCGCGAACACGTTCATCCACGGAGCGCCGAGCCGACAAGATTAGAACCGGCGCTGCATTCCCTTGTGCTCGGCAACGGGCAATCAAATCCAATCCGTCCAGATCGGGGAGGCCCAGATCGATGATGAAGGCATCATGAATACCTTCCAGCGCCATGCTCTCCGCGGCTTTCGCTGTACTAGCCGCATCCACTTGATATCCGGCTTCCGTCAGTGCCCGCTTGAGGAATAGCTGGATGGAAATGTCGTCTTCTACGACCAACAATCGCATGGGAGATGATCCCCGCCTGTCCAAAACTTTACACCTCTTGGTAGGATGAAGGAAACAGGGCCTAGAAACTTCCTGAGCCCACAACGGCCGCATCACTGCTGATGCCATGTCAGGTCCACACGAACGGGTATTTCGTTCTTGACGGGCATCGTCAACAGAGATGGTGGGTCGATCTTAAAATCCGCAAGCGTGGCCGGAATTGTTCCCGTGATATGGATTTGGTTCCCTTGCTTCTCCAGTTTGAAGGGAACCTGCTTGTACTGGGCTGTCTGTCCAGCGAACTGGATTTCAAGATCGACATTAATGCTCGACGCTGCAGCATCCGATTCAGGCAAGCGAGTGCGTACCGTGACCAGCGGGAATTCGGCGCCGCGCGTGACCTGAATCATGTGGAGGTCGCGGTTGCTGTCTCCAGAATCAAACGATTTGACTGGTACCGCGATCAGGAATTCGCATTGCCCAGCATGGCAAACGCCCTTGCCCTTAGCTGCATGACTCACGCCCTCGCTCTGATGGAGCGGATGCGATACGTGATATGTGAGAGTACTTTCTTGAAGCAACCATTGGCTGTCGACTGCTGCAAAGGTAGGCAGAGCCGCGAGTATGAAGACGGTCAGTATTCTCTTATTCATAAGAGGTGTTCAGAATTTTACTGAAACCGAAAGCAGCGCAGCTCCAAATGCACCAGCGGTGACGATCGCGACTGGGCCATGCGCTTGCGCGATCCCATGGACTTTTTCTCCATTGTTCTTTTGACTGAAGGCCATTGCCCCAAGAATGGGAGTGAGGATCATGCCCGGCCCGTGAATCCACGCCATCGCCTCGTGAAATTTTATCGGGCCGCGTTTTTTGGTTCCGGGGATTCTGGGGGCGCGAATGGCGTAGTAAGCAGTGATGCCGTACAGATCTCCCGTCAGGCTGCCTAGCGCCACGTGTAAATCGCGAGTAGCCGTGCCTTCACTCTTGCCGCCAGCGCCAGGACCGAGGATCACCGTCGCAAC
>Ga0210398_10001082_pt1 | contig 29222 bp, 28 predicted proteins | sample IncBWC4OmetaG_FD_161047 | JGI IMG/M metagenome (GOLD analysis project Ga0210398, IMG submission 161047) | Forest soil microbial communities from Barre Woods Harvard Forest LTER site, Petersham, Massachusetts, United States - Inc-BW-C-4-O | ecosystem: Environmental > Terrestrial > Soil >... | reverse complement strand
CGAAGCCGGTGACCCGCTCGATCGGCGCTTCGAGATGATAAAAGCATTCCTCCTGCACCAGCGCCGACAGCTCGGCGCCGTAGCCGCAGGTGCGCGTCGCCTCATGCGCGATCACGCAGCGCCCAGTCTTCTTGACCGACGTCACGATGGTGTCGAGATCGAGCGGCAACAGCGTGCGCAGATCGATCACCTCGGCGTCGGCGCCGGCTTCCTCGGCTGCAGCGAGCGCGACATGCACCATCGTGCCATACGCGAGCACCGTCACCGCGCTGCCCGGCCGCACGATCGCCGCCTGACCGAGCGGCACGGTGTAATACCCTTCCGGCACCTCGGCCTGCTTGTGGTTCGACCACGGCCGCGCCGGGCGGTCGGGATAGCCGTCGAACGGCCCGTTATAGAGCCGCTTCGGCTCAAAGAACACGACCGGATCGTCATCCTCAATGGCGCTGATGAGCAGCCCCTTGGCGTCGTAGGGGTTTGACGGCATCACCGTCTTCAATCCGCAGACATGGGTGAAGATCGCCTCGACGCTTTGGCTATGCGTCTGGCCGCCGAAAATCCCGCCACCGCAGGGCGCGCGCACCGTGATCGGCGCGATAAATTCACCAGCCGAGCGATAACGCAGCCGTGCCGCCTCGGAGACGAGTTGGTCAGTCGCCGGGTAGATGTAATCGGCGAACTGGATCTCGACGATCGGGCGCAAGCCGTAGGCCCCCATGCCAACCGCCGCGGCCATGATGCCGCCCTCGGCGATCGGCGCATCGAAGACGCGGCGCTCGCCGTGCTTTTTCTGCAGCCCCTCGGTGACCCGGAACACGCCGCCGTAAAACCCGACATCCTCGCCAAAGACCAGCACGCCCGGGTCGCGCCCGAGCATCACATCCATCGCCGAGTTCAGCGCCTGAACCATCGACATCGTCGGCATGGTCAGCGCCCCTCCTTAAGCTCTTTGAGCTGGCGGCGCAGGTTCCAAGGCATCTCCTTGTAGACATCCTCGAACATCGTCTCGACGCCGAAATGCGCGCCTTCACCAAGCGTGCCGAATTTCTGCGCCTCACGGTCGGTATCGCGCACCAGCTGGGTCAGCTCGGCCTCCTGCGCCTTGTGCCGATCCTCGGACCATTCACCGAGTTTTATCAAATGATTTGCCAGCCGCTCGACGGGGTCGCCGAGCGGCCATTTCTGCGGGTCGTCCTTGGGGCGGTAACGGGTCGGGTCGTCGCTCGTCGAATGCGACCCGGCTCGGTACGTGAAATGCTCGATCAGCGTCGCGCCGTGATTGGCGCGCGCCCGATCCGCCGCCCATTTGGTCGCCGCGTAGACCGCGAGAAAATCATTGCCGTCGACGCGCAGGCAGGCGAGCCCAAAGCCGATCGCCCGCGCCGCGAACGTCGCCTCGTCGCCGCCCGCGATCTCCTGGTGCGAGGAAATCGCCCACTGGTTGTTGACGACGTTGAGCACGACCGGCGCGCGGTAGACCGCGGCAAAGGTCAATGCGTGATGAAAATCGGGTTCGGCCGTCGCACCCTCGCCGATCCACCCGGCGGCGACGCGGCTGTCGCCCGAATAGGCCGAGGCCATGGCCCAGCCCACCGCCTGCGAGAATTGCGTGCCGAGATTGCCCGAGATCGAGAAGAAAGAATACGGCCGCGAGGAATACATCACCGGCAGCTGCCGGCCCTTCAGCGGGTCGAGCGAGTTGGAATAGATCTGGCACATCATGTCGAGCAACGGATAGCCGCGCGCGATCAAGAGACCCTGTTGGCGATAGCTGGTGAACAGCATGTCGTCGGGCCGCAACGCCATCGCCGCCGCCACCGCGACGGCCTCCTCGCCGGTCGAGGTCATGTAAAAGCTGGTCTTGCCGGTGCGTTGCGCACGATACATCCGCCCGTCATAGGCGCGGGTCAGCATCATCGCGCGCAGGCCCAGGCGCAGCGTGTCGGGGTCGAGATGCGGATCCCACTCGCCCAGCGCCTTGCCGTCATCGTCGAGCACGCGGACGAGCCGCGTCGCCAGCGGGTGGGTCTTGACCGACGGCACATCGATCGCCGGCCGCTTGACCTGACCGGCGGCGCTCTCGTGCATATAGCTGAAATCGGCATGCCCGCCCGGCTGCGGCCGGTGCGGCGGAATATGCAGCCACAGCTTCTCAGGCTTCGAGGACTTGGCCTTGGACGGCTTAACGGAAGGTTTAGCGACGGGGACGTCGTTCATTTACCGGCACCGCGTTGAGGGGCCTCGATTCACGCGCGATCTTACACGCTCGAATGACAGAGATGGTTCCGCAACTTCGTCATTGCGAGCCGCCGACTGGCGGCGCGGCAATCTCATTCCGCTTGTCTCTCGTCGGCACGAGATTGCTTCGCTTCGCTCGCAATGACGACGGAGTTCACATCCGCCCGCGTAGCCGGGCCATGCCGCCGAGCCAGCGGTCGTAATCGTCGCTCTTGCGGCGGGTGTAGGTCGCGACCTCGGGGTGCGGCAGGATCAGGAAGCGCTCGGCGTCGAGGCCTTCGACGACGATGTCGGCGACTGCCTCCGGGGTCAGCACGCCATCCATGTCGGGGACGCCGCGGGGAACGGCAAGCAGCAGCGCGGTATCGACCCCTTGCGGGCACAGCACCGAGACCTTGACGCCGCGGTCGCGGCCGGCGATCGCCAAATTCTCGGCAAAGCCGATCGCGGCGTGCTTGGTGGTGGCGTAGACGCCGCTGCCGAGCTGCGACAGCAGACCCGCCGCCGACACGGTATGCAGGAAATAGCCGCCGCCGCGCGCCGCCATAAGCGGCAGCAGATGACGCGTGGCATAGACATGCGCCATGACATTGACCGCCCAGCTCCGCGCCCAACCCTCGTCGGGCGCGGAGGCCGGGTTGTCCCAATCGGCGTCCATGACCAGGATCCCGGCATTCGAGCAGAACAGGTCGATCGGCCCGATATTCTTTTCGGTGTCGTCGATGAGCCGAACGATGTCGGCCTCACGGCTGACATCGCACGGGACGATGCCGGCGCCGGACTTGATGTCGGCGGCGATGACGGCCTTGGCGCCCTCCTGCGCGAAGCGCGCGGCAAGCGCCGCGCCAATCCCCTGCGCCGCGCCGGTGACGACGACGATCTTTCCGGCGAGCTTCACTTCCGCCAGCCGCGCGCGTTGCGGCCGCCGACAAACCCGGCCTTGACCCGCTGTTGCAGCAGGGCCGGCGGGCGAAAGCGCTCGCCATAGGCGTCGTGAAGGATTTCCGACACCTGCAGGCAGAGCTTCGAGGTGGTGACGTCCATCAGCTCGAACGGGCCCATCGGATGGCCGAGGCCGAGCTTGCAGGCCGTGTCGATGTCTTCCGGGGTCGCGACGCCTTCCTCGACCAGCCGCACCGCCTCGTTCAAAAAGATGAGGAACATGCGGTTGACCGCGAACCCGGCGACATCCTTGATCTTGACCGCGACCTTGTCGTTCTGGCGCATCAGACGCATCGCGGTGTCGAGCGTCGCGTCCGAGGTGTCGAATTGCGGGATCACCTCGACCAGTTTCATGCGCGAGGCGGGCGAGAAATAATGCGTGCCGACAAAATTCGGCCGCCGCGCCTCGCTGACATAGGAAGCGAGGGTCGAGATAGGGATCGTCGAGGTGTTGCTGGCGAATATCGTGCCGGGCGGGCAAAGCGCGTCGAGCTTCTTATAGGTCTCGGCCTTGACCCCTTCGTCCTCGAACACCGCCTCAGTAACGAAATCGCACCCGGCGAACGGGTCGAGCGGCACGCTTGTCGTGATGCGCGACAGCGCGAGCGGCTTTTCCTCGTCCTTGTACCAGCCACGCTGGATACCGCGATCGAGCGTGCGGCCGAGCCGCTCCAGCGCCGCCGCAAGCTGCGCCTCGCCGGTGTCCGACAGCAGCACCTCATGCCCGGCGAGCGCGAAGACCAGCGCGATCTCCGCCCCCATCAGCCCGGCGCCGACAACGCCCACTTTTTCGAGTGCCATTTCGTCCTCCACCCCGTGTCATTCCGGGGCGACGCCCAAATCCGAAGGGGGCGGCGAACCAGGAACCCATGAACACGGACTTTGCCGAGTTCGCGCGAACCTATCAAAGCCTGTGTTCATGGATCCCGGATCGCAAGGCTCGCTAACCAGGCAAAGCGTGGGCTCCCCTAGCGTCCGGGATGACGAAAAAGGTCAGCCCAGCGACTTCGCCAGCGCCCAGGCCTCTTCGCCAAAGGGGCGCGCGAGGCCGCCGATCTTGACCGCCTCGGCGCCGGCGGCGGTGCCGTCGATCGCGCGCTTGGCGATACCCTGGCAGATCGCCGCGAAGCGAAAGAGGCCGTAGGCCATGTAGAATTCCCAGTCGGCGATGGCCGCGCGGCCGGTGCGGTCGCAATAGGCGGCGACATATTCGGCTTCGTCGGGAATGCCGAGCGCCGCGACATCGACTCCGCCAAGGCCGTTATAGAGCCCGGGATCGATCCGCCAGCTCATCGTGTGATAGGCGAAGTCGGCGAGCGGGTCGCCGATTGTCGACAGCTCCCAGTCGAGCACGCCGATGACGCGTGGCTCCGTCTTGTGAAAGACGAGATTGTCCATGCGGTAATCGCCATGGACGATGCCCGCCGCGCCCTCCGGCGGCAGATGCGCCGGGAGCCAATCGATCAGTGCATCCATCGCCGGCTGCTTGTCGGTCTCGGACGCGCGGTATTGCCGGCTCCAGCGCGCGATCTGGCGCCCCATGTAATTGCCGGGCCGGCCGAAATCCCCGAGGCCGAGCGCCGCGTAATCGACCGAGTGCAGATCGGCGATGACCCGGTTCATCGACAGGAACATCTCATGCCGTTCGTCAGGCGCGATGCTAGGGAGCCGCTGGTCCCAGAGGATGCGGCCGTCGAGATGCTCCATGACGTAAAACGCACTGCCGGTGACGTTGTCGTCCTCACACAGCGCGTAGACCTGGGGCACCGGCACCGCGGTTTGGCCAAGCGCGCGCATGACCCGGAACTCGCGATCGACCGCGTGTGCGCTCGGCAGCAGAGGGCCCGGCGGCTTGCGGCGCAGCACATAATCGCCGGATGCGGCGGAGAGGCGATAGGTCGGGTTCGACTGGCCGCCCGCGAAGCGTTCGGCGGCGAGCGGGCCGCGAAACCCGGCGACATGCTCGGCCATAAAGCGCTCGACGCGGTCGAGCGCGAGTTCGTCGGCACCTTTCATGCTGCTATGATAGGCCGCGAACCCTCCGGTGGCGAGGCGAGGACGAGAGGTGATTGGGCGCTCCGCCATCATGGCGCTTTCTCTCACCGCGGCAGTGCTCGGCCTCGCCGCGGTCGAGCCGTCACCGCTGTCGCCCGCGCCCGAAGACGCCGTGCCGGCCGACCCGCCGCGCGGCAACCTGTTGATCGCGTCGGCGCAAATCCAGGACCCGCGCTTCTACCACGCGGTCGTGCTGATCCTGCAGCACACCAAGGATGGCGCCTTCGGCATCATCATCAACCACCCGGTCGGGACCGAGAAGATCGCGACGCTGCTCGCCGCCGCGGGCGACGACGACAAGAACGCCGATGGCATGATCCAGATCTTTTCCGGCGGCCCGGTGCAGACGGAGCTTGGCTTTGTCGTGCACAGCGCCGAGTACCACACGGCCGACACGATGCCGGTCGACGGCAAGGTGGCGATGACCGCCAACAAACAGGCGCTCGAGGATATCGGGCACGGCAAGGGGCCGAAGAAATACTTCTTCGCCTTTGGCTATGCCGGCTGGGGCGCGGGCCAGCTTGAAGGTGAGATCGCACGCCGCGACTGGTTCACCGTGCCCGAAGACAGCGCGCTGGTGTTCGACGAAGACCGCGACACGGTGTGGGACAAGGCGCTCGCCAAGCACGGCACGGATTTGTAAGCCCCTTCACCTATCCCTCTCCCCGTGCACGGGGAGAGGGTGCCTCGCGAAGCGAAGTGGGTGAGGGCAGAAGGACTAAAGGTCCCTCAGCATCGTCTCGGCGTCGGAGACCTCGAACTTGCCCGGCGCCTCGACGTGCAGCGCCTTGACGACGCCGTTATCGACCAGCATCGAATAGCGCTGCGAACGCTTGCCGAGCCCGTTGCGGGTCGCGTCGAGCTCGAGCCCGACCGCGCGGGTGAAGTCGCCGCTGCCGTCGGCGAGCATCTCCACCTTGCCGTCGGCCTTCTGGTCCTTGCCCCAGGCGCCCATCACAAACGCGTCATTGACCGAAACGCAGACGATCGTGTCGACGCCCTTGGCCTTGAGCGCCGCCGCCTTTTCGACATAACCCGGCAGATGGCGCTGCGAGCAGGTCGGGGTGAACGCGCCCGGCACCGCGAAAAACGCGACCTTCTTGCCGCTGAACAACTCGTCGCTGGTAACTTCCTTGGGGCCTTCGGGGCTGAGAACCCGGAGATTTACGGCAGGAACCTTGTCGCCAACCTGGATCGCCATCGATCGCTCCTTCAATGAGAGCCTGGGGGATGATCTGCCCGGCGACTGGGGCGCCGGATCGTGATCGTGCGGAGAGCGATAGCATAGCGCGAGCCGCCGCGTAAACCGCACCCCGCCCGGTGTCGCCTCCCGCTGCGAGCGCCGTCTTTGCAATCGCCGCGGGGGAGCTATATGTGAAGACGAAGGATCGGGAGGCATGCCGTGAGCTCATTGACCGGTCAGCTCCTCGTCGCGATGCCACAGATGCAGGATCCGCGCTTCGCGCGCTCGGTCGTCTGTCTGTGCGCGCATAGCGAGGAGGCCGGCGCCATGGGACTTGTCGTCAACAAGACGATCGATGCCCTGACGCTCGAGGAGCTTTACGCGCATCTCAAGATCGAGCCGGTGACGCGGGCGAACCGGCCGCAGCCGGTGCATTTTGGCGGCCCGGTCGACCCCGGCCGGGGCTTTGTGCTCCACAGCGCCGATTATCGTGAGGAAGGGACGCTCGAAGTCGGCGACGAATTCGCGATGACCGCGACGCTCGACATCCTGCGCGCGATGGGCAAGGGCGAGGGGCCGCGCCGGTGTCTTCTGGCGCTCGGTTACGCCGGCTGGGCGCCGGGGCAGCTCGACGCCGAGATCCAGGCGAATGGCTGGCTGTCGGTCGCCGCCGATGCCGATCTGGTGTTTAGCGAGGAAGACGCCGCGAAGTGGACGCGCGCACTCGCCAAAATCGGGGTCAGCCCGGAAATGCTGTCGGGCGACGCCGGGCACGCCTGACGGCGGCTACCCCCGCCGATCTTCGCGAAGGATCGCGAACAGCAGATGGTCCTGCCACTTGCCGTCGATCAGGAGATAGCGGCGGGCATAGCCCTCTTCGGTAAAGCCGGTGCGTAAGAGGAGCGCGCGACTCGGCACGTTGGTCGGCAGGCACGCCGCCTCGACCCGGTGCAGCCGCAGCCGGTCGAACGAGAAATCGAGCACCAGCGGCAACGCCGCCGTCATATGACCACGGCGCGCGTAGGGCTCGCCGACCCAGTAGCCGAGGCTGGCGGTCTCGGCGACGCCGCGCCGCACATTCGACAATCCGACCCCGCCGACCAGTGTCCCGTCCGATCGGAAGATAAAGAAGTTGTAGCCCTGGTCGCTGCGCCAATCCTCGGAATAGCGGGCGATACGGGCGCGGAAGCTGGCGCGGGTCAGCGCGTCGGCCGGCCAGGTCGGCTCCCACGGCGTCAGGAAGCCGCGCGAGCGGGCGCGCAGATCGGCCCAGGCATCGTAATCGCCGCGCTCCGCCGGCCGGATGAACACCTTGTCGCCGATCAGCCGCAGCGGGTCGGCGCGGGTCGCGAACAGGCGGGGAAAGGCTTTGCGTTGCGGCGCCATGCCTGGCTCCGAGCTCAGCCGGCGAGCCGCGCTTCGAGGCGCGCGAAATCGTCGAGCTTGCCGCCGGGGCCGAGCGCGACCAGGGTCGGCGGCCCGCTGCGCCAGCTGGCGACGACCCGGGCGATCGCCGCGTCATCGACGGCGTCGATACGGCGGACGATGTCGTCGGGATCGAACGGTCTGCCGTAGATCAGCATGTACTGCGCCATCTGCTCGCAGCGCGCCGAGGTGCTCTCGAGTGACATCAACAGCCCGGCCTTCATCTGCGCCTTGGCGCGCGCCAGCTCGACCTCTTTGAACCCGTCGGCGAGCTTCGCCGTCTCGTCGCACAGCACCGGCAGCAATTCAGCCGCCTCGTCCTCCCCGGTGCCGGCATAGACGCCAAACAGCCCGCCGTCGCGGTAACCGTGCGAGAACGAGCTGATCGCGTAGACGAGGCCGCGTTTCTCACGCACCTCCTGGAAGAGCCGCGACGACATCCCGCCGCCAAACGCGGTCGACAGCACCGCACCAGCGTAATAATCCGGGTCGCAGAGCGGCAGGCCCGGGAAACCCAGCACCAGGTGCAGCTGTTCGAGGTCGCGGTCCTCGCGCAGATCGCCGCCGACATAGCGTGCCGGCTCGGTCGATACAGCGCGCTCGGCCGGCATTCCGGAGAGCAGCGTCTCGGCCATGTCGACGATGCGGTCGTGATCGAGATTGCCCGCGGCCGACAGCACCATGCGCGACGCGCCGTAGTGGTTTTCCAGATACGAGACGACCGATTTGCGCGACAGCTTCTTGATGATGTCGGGTCTGCCCAACACCGGCCTTCCCATTGCCTGGTCGGGAAAGGCGCGCTCCTGGAAATAATCGAAGATGATGTCGTCGGGCGTGTCGTTGGCCTGGCCGATCTCCTGCAGTATCACGGTGCGCTCGCGCTCGAGCTCGGCCGGCTCAAAGGTCGAGTGCTGCAGGATGTCGGCAAGAATGTCGAGCGCCAGGCCGACATCCTCTTTCAGCACCTTGGCGTAATACGCCGTGCTTTCGCGCGAGGTATAGGCGTTGAGGTGGCCGCCGACCGCCTCGATCTCCTCGGCGATCGCGAGCGCGGTGCGCCGCTTGGTGCCTTTGAACGCCATATGCTCGAGGAAATGCGCGACGCCGTTGACCGCTGCCGGCTCGTGTCGGGTGCCGACATCGACCCAAAGGCCGAGCGATACCGTCGCCACCGTATCGATGCGGTCGGTGACGATGCGCAGCCCATTCGACAGCGTAGCGAGGCCGACATTGTCCTTTGCCATCAGGCGGCCCTCACTCGGAGCCGCGCCCGCTCGCGGATGAAGCGGGCGACCGCAGCGACATCGTTGGGCAATACCGTCATCTGTTCACGCTTTTCCATGAGTTCGGCCAGTGCCGGCGGCAGCGCCAGGCGGATGCCGGTGGCGCGCTCGACCGCGTCGGCGAATTTCGCCGGATGCGCCGTCGCCAGCGCCACCGTCGGCGTTGCGCTGTCACGCGCCTGAGCCCGCGCGGCGGCGACCGCGACGGCGGTGTGCGGGTCGATCAGCATCCCGGTCTGCTTATAGGTATGGGCGATCTCGCCAAGCGTTCCCTCGTCGTCGACCCGATGTCCGGCAAAAACTTTCGTGGCAGCCTGCCAGGCCTGGTCGTCGGCGGGAAGGGCGCCGTCGCGACGGAACGCAGCGATCGCGGCGGTGACCGCGGCGCCGTTGCGGCCCTTGAGCTCGAACAGCAGCCGCTCGAAATTGCTCGCGACCTGGATATCCATGCTGGGGCTAAGGCTCGGGCTTACGGTCGCGATCGACATGTCTCCGCTCGCGAGATAGCGCGCCAGGATGTCGTTGGCGTTGGTCGCCAGCACCAGGCGCTCGATCGGCAGCCCCAGCGCGCGCGCCAGATGCGCCGCGTAGATATTGCCGAAATTGCCGGTCGGCACCGCGAAGGACACAGATCGCTCGGGCGCTCCCAGCGCCATGCCCGCGGCGATGTAATAGACGATCTGCGCCGCGATGCGCGCAAAGTTGATCGAGTTCATCGCCGAGAGACTCAGGTCGCGGCGCAGCGCCGTATCGGCGAACAGCGCCTTTACGATGTCCTGGCAGTCGTCGAAATTGCCCTCGATGGCGATCGCGTGGCAGTTGCTGGCGTCGACCGTCGTCATCTGCCGGCGCTGCACCTCGGAGATGCGGCCGTGCGGATAGAGAAAGAAGATATCGATGGCGGCCCGGTCGCGGCAGGCTTCCAACGCCGCCGAGCCGGTGTCGCCCGAAGTCGCGCCGACAATCGTCACCCGCTCGCCGCGCCGCGCCAGCGCCGCGTCGAACAGCAGCCCCAACAGCTGTAGCGCCAGATCCTTGAAGGCGAAGGTCGGGCCGTGAAACAGCTCCAGCAGCCACAGCCGCTCGTCGAGCTGGACGAGCGGCGTCACCGCCGCATGGCGGAACCCGACATAGGCCGTCTCGGTCAGCCGGCGCAGCTCGCCCTTGCTAAAATTGTCGCCGGCAAAGAGGCCGACGATGCGCGCCGCGAGATCGGCATAGGGCAACCCGGCGAGCGCGGCGAAATCGAGCTTACGCAGCGCCTCGGGCACATAGAGCCCGCCATCCTCGGCCAGCCCGGCGAGCAGCACGTCCTCGAAGGAATGGGTTGCCGGCCGAGGCTGGGCGTCACGGGTCGACAAAAAGCGCATAGGTGAAGTGTACCCTATCGTCTTGATAAAGCGTATCCCCGCTCGGCGGGTCTAGGCTAGGTTGCCGGCAGACCGATAGGAGGCTCGCCGCCATGTTCGAAGGCTTCACCACCACCGACATCGACACGTCGTCCGGCAACTACGGCGGCGCGCGCATCCATTTGCGCCATGGCGGCGACGGCCCACCCTTGCTGCTATTGCACGGCAACCCGCTGACCCATGCGTCGTGGAACAAGATCGCGCCGCGGCTGGCGAAGGATTTTCACGTCGTCTGCCCCGATCTGCGCGGCTATGGCGACAGCGTCGGCCCGGACGATGCGGGTGAGAACAACATCAACTACTCGTTCCGCGCCATGGCCAACGACCAAGTCGAGGTGATGGAGAAGCTCGGCTACAAGGAGTTCTTTGTCGCCGGGCACGATCGCGGCGCGCGCACCACCGCGCGCATGTGCCTTGACCATTCGGACAAGATCAAGAAGGCGGCGCTGGTCGACATCCTGCCGAATCATCACATCTGGACGCATGGTTCGAAGGATTGGGCGATGCGCTCGTGGCATTGGGTGTTCATGGCCCAACCCTATGATTTCCCCGAGAAGATGATGGCCGGGGTCGACGCGCGCTGGTTCATGGAGCACAAGCTGTCAAAGCCGGGGATCGGGCTCGGCTTTTTCGGCGAGGCATTCGACGAATACGTCCGCTGCTTCAATTGGAAGACGATCAAGGGCTCGTGCGCCGATTACCGCGCCTGCGTGACCTGTGACCTCGAGATGGACACCGCCGATTTCGCGGCCGGGCACAAGATCACCGTGCCGCTATTGGTGATCTGGGGCCAACGCAGCCATACCGAAGGCGTGCATGGGGATGTGCTCTCGATCTGGCAGAAGAATTACGCGACCGACGCCTGGGGCGGCGCCTTGCCCTGCGGCCATTACGTGCCCGAGGAAGCGCCTGACGAGACCTACGCCAAGTTCATCGAGCATTTCAAAAAGTAATCTGCCCAGAAATCGCCATGGCCGGACTTGTCCCCGGCCATCCACGTGGATCCCCGGGACAAACCCGGGGATGCCGACAGAAAAATGATCGCGCAGAAACCTAGGTCCTGAAAGCCGGATCGAGCTTGTCGCACATCCTGAGCAGCGCCGGCCATTCGCGCTGGCCACCGAGCCGCACGTTGTCGCCGGCATTGGCGAATTGCGCGGCTTGCTTCTCACAGGTCTCCTCGGGCGGGAACACCAGCTTGGCGCCCGCCACGCAAGCCGCCTGCGCCTTCAACTGCGCCTCGGCCGAGCGCTCGAAATGATAGGTGAAGGAGAATGCCTCGGCGACGTTGCGTCCGGTCGCCAACAGCCCGTGGTTACGCAGCACCAGCACCGGGTGGTTGCCGATCGAACGCTGCAACCGCTCGCGCTCGTCCATGTCGAGCGAGACACCCTCGTAATCGTGGTAGCCGAGCCGGTTGTGGAAACGCATCGCCCACTGGCTCAGCGGTAGCAGACCTTCTTCCTGGACGCCGACCGCGATGTCGGCCTCGGTGTGGGTGTGGACGACGCATTCGACATCGGGCCGACCAAGATAAATCGCGCCGTGGATCACCACGCCGGCGTAGATCGGCTCGTATTCCGACTCGCCGATGACATTGCCGTCGAAATCGACCTTGAGGATGTTCGACGCGGTCACCTCGTCGAACATCAGCCCCATCGGGTTGATCAGCATGTGTTCGGGCTCGCCCGGCACCCGCGCCGAATTATGGGTGAGGATCAGATCGTCCCAGCCGAAATGCCGAACCAGGCGATAGCAGGCGGCAAGATCGACCCGCACCGCCCATTCCTCGGGGCTGATGTGGCGGGGCCGCGAGGCCTGAATGTTGAGTGCGTCCATCTTGCGACTCCTTCGATAATCCCCTCTCCCGCTCGCGGGAGAGGGTGGACGCCGCGTTCAGCGGCGGCCGGGTGAGGGTTGCGCGGCTGGTGACACCCTCACCCGCCTCGCTTTGCTCGGCACCCTCTCCCGCAAGCGGGAGAGGGGATTCACACAACAACTCGCAATCAGAATGCCATCAAACCCGCGCGAAGCACGGCACTGGCGGGCCGCCTTCGCTCGGCTTGAAGACCAGTTTGACCTTTTGCCCGATCTTGATGCCGTCGAGGTCGCAATCGACGATGTTGGTCATCATCGTCGGCCCCTCGGCGAGCGTCACGTAGGCGATCGCATACGGCACCGGCGCGCCGCGGCGCATGACGCTGTAGGTGTAGATGACGCCGTCGCCCGAGGCCTGCTGCCAGCTCGTATTGTCGCTGAAGCAGAACGGGCAATGCGCGCGTGGATAGAAATGCAGCTCGCCGCAAGCATTGCATTTCTTGATGAGGAGCTTGCCCTCGGCAGCGGCGTCCCAGAAATGCTGCGTCTCTAGATTGGGCTGTGGTGCGGGATATTTGCGGGTCTGCTGTTGTCCTTCCGCCATGCCCCCTACTCCCTTTCCATGATGACGGTGGCGGCGCCATGACGGGTGCCGAGCGAGCCGCCGGTGCCATGCGCCAGCGCGATGTCGCAATTGCGCACCTGCACCGCCGGATGCGCTTCGCCACGCAGCTGGCGCACCGCCTCGATCACCTTGGTGAGGCCACCGCGGTTTGACGGGTGATTGTTGCAGAGGCCGCCGCCATCGGTGTTGAACGGCAGCTTGCCGATGCCGGAGATCAGGTTGCCGTCGCTGACGAACTTGCCGCCCTGGCCCTTCTCGCAAAAGCCAAGGTCTTCAATCTGCATGACCACGGTGATCGTGAAGCTGTCGTAGATCGAGGCGTATTTGATGTCGGCGGGTTTGACCCCCGCCTCGGCAAAGGCGATCGGTCCCGAGACGACCGCGCCCGAATAAGTCAAATCGAGCTTGCCACCATACTGGTTTTTCGGGCCTTCGCCGACCCCGATGACGCTGACCTTGGGACGCTTGAGGCTACGGGCGATCTCGGGCTTCGCCAGGATGATCGCGCCGCCGCCGTCGCTGATCACGCAGCAATCGAGCCGGTGCAGCGGGTCGGCGATCATCGGCGAGTTGACGACGTCCTCGACCGTCACGACGTCGCGCAGCATCGCATGCTCATTATATTGCGCATGGTGCGAGGCGGCGACCTTGACCCAGGCGAGCTGCTCGCTGGTGGTGCCGTACTGGTGCATGTGGCGCATCGCGCACATCGCGTACATGTTCGCGGTCGCCGGGCCGAACGGGAACTCGAAGCCCGATTCCGGCATCGGGTTGGCCGGCGCGCGCGGCGCGGTGCCCGTCTGCATATTCTCGGCGCGCGGCCGCCCGGCCAAAGTGATCAGCGCGATGTTGCACTTGCCGGCGGCGATCGCCTCAGCCGCGTGGCCGACCTGCAGCAGGTAGGACGAGCCGCCGGTATCGGTCGAATCCCAGTGCTTCAGCTTGAGCCCGAGATAATCGATCATCGACAAGGCGCCCAGGCCCGACATGTCGCCGGCGGCGCAGAAATAGCCGTCGATATCGTCCTTCGAGATCCCGGCATCCGCGATCGCGCCACGCGCGCTTTCAGCATGGAGCTGCGGGATTGTCTTGTCGGTGGCGAGCCGCGTCGGATGCTCGTAGACGCCGATAATGTAGGATTTTCCCTTGATGCTCATCGTGTGTCCGGCCCTCGGTTATCCCGCCCTGGGCGAGCCCGACGATGGGACACCGAGCCGCCGCCTCGGTCAATGCTCGATTGTGCTGGCCGGGATTGCGACAACCGCCCGCGGTGCGCCTAGCGGATGTCGACCTGCATCAGAAACCCGCCCGGGGCGCCCCAGCCATTATCCGCCCCGTAATAAGGTTGCTCGCCCGCCCACAGCATCGTGAGCCGGGCGCCCGACGCCTTGACCCATGACAGCCGGTAATAGACATGGCGCACCCAGGTCGTCGCGGTGCCGCTCATGCCGACGACGTTGAGCTCGAACGGGGTTGGCCAGGCGAAGAAGCTGTGCTCGATGACGAGCGACGCAGTGTCGCCAGGCTCGGCCGCGTATTCCGGCATGTCACGGAAAGCCTGGATGGGAATAAGGTTGCCGGTGGCGACGCCGAGCACAAAACTCTTGCCGCCCGCGGACAGCACCAGTTTGCCGTGGGCATCGACCGCGATGTCGGCCGCGTTGCCGTAATTCGGCCCCGGCCCGGTAAGATCGAGCATACGAAATTGCGGGTCGATCCCCGTCAGATCGCCGACAAAATTCTTCTCGACATCGCCGATCGGCGGACCGAATTGCAGCCAGGTGTCATTCCAGGTGAACGGCGATGGCGACAGGCTCGCGACGCGCACCGTCCGCACCCGATCGACCAGTTCCGATAGCGGCCGGGCCAGCACCAGCCACAGAATGCCGAAGACGACAATGGCGACGGCCGCCAGGCCGCCGCGGATCAGGAGTGCGCGCATGCGCTATCACGTACGGCTCGGCCCGCGCATGAGTTCGGCGATCTCGTCGGCGCCGTAGCCCAGCTCGCGCAGCACATCCTCGGTGTGCTCGCCGAGACGTGGCGGCGGCAAGTTCTGGTCGAGGGTCCTGCCGGAGAATGAGACCGGAAACGGCATGGTCGTCAGCCTGCCCTCGGTCGGGTGATCGAGATTCTGGAAAAAGCCGGCCTCGTTGAGATACGGGTCGCGCACCACGCCCATCAGATCGTTGACGACGCCGTTCGGCACGTCGGCGGCGTCGAGCCGCGCCTGCCACTCGGCGGTCGAGCGCGTTTTGATGACCCCGGCAAGCCAGTCGTAGAGCGCGTCGATGTTAGAGGTACGATGTTCGATCGTGTCGTAGCGCGGATCAGCAGCGAGCTCCGGCGCGCCCGCTACTTCGAACAGGCCGCGCCATTGCCGGTCGGTCGTCGCCAAGAGGCAAATATGGCCGTCGGTCGTCGCATAGGGCCGGCGATGCGGGGTCAGCATGCGCGGATAGCCGAGCCCTTTCTCCGGCTCGCCGAAGACGCCGTGCCACAGATGGTCGACGAGGTTGAACGCGGCCATGGTGTCGACCATCGGCACATGAATTTCCTCGCCGCGCCCGGTCTTCTCACGCGCGTAGAGCGCCATGCCGATCACCGAGGCCAGCACATACCCGGTCAGCTTGTCGGCGATGACCATCGGCGCGTAGCGCGGGCTCCCGTCACTGCCTTTGTTGAGCGCGGCGAACCCGCTCTCACCCTGGATGATGTCGTCGAACGCGCCGCGTTCGGCATGCGGGCCACCGGCGCGCCAGCCGCTCGCCGCGGCATAGATGAGAAGCGGGTTCGCGGCACCGACCGCCTGATACGCGATGCCGAGCCGCCGCGCGGCGCCGGGGCGCATGTTGTGCACCAGCACATCGGCGGTCGCCGCGAGCCGCAGCAAGGCTTCCCGCGCCTCGGCGCGCTTCAGGTCGAGCACGACGCTTTTCTTGTTGCGGTTGAGGTTGAGGAAATAGGCGCCCATGCCGGGGTGCCGCGCGGGCCCGAGCGCACGCATCACGTCGCCTTCGGGCGGCTCGATCTTGATGACCTCGGCGCCGAGGTCGCCGAGGATCTGCGTCCCCACCGGCCCCAGCACCACGGCCGTCAGGTCGATGACGCGCACCCCCGCCAATGGACCGGACATGGTCCTCCCTCCAAACCGTCACGCGCATCGACCATCCTTCCTTGCCGCGAACCGCGCAAGGCGCAGGCGCGTAATGTGCATGGTAAAGCTGCACCGCGCCGGTTGTGCCGGCGCGGTTAGGTCTCGTATAACCACGGCGAATCCGCAGGGGAAATCGATGCGTATGATCAACAAGACAACGGCGCGGCCAACCGTGCTGCTGGTTGCCGGGGCGCTCCTGGCATTCACGCTCTCCGTTCCGGCGCGAGCCGACGGCTTCGACCAGTTCAAGAAACTGGTCGAGCCGCAAATCCCGCCCGGGACGTTCAGCTACAAGAGCGGCAAGGGCCTGGGTGATGACGGCTTCGTGCTGCAGGACGCGGTCTTTACGCCGCCGCCGAGCGATGCCGACAAGACCAAGAAGCCCGATCCGATCCACATCAAGACGGTCACCGTCGAGCATATCGATTTCGCCGCGATCGAAAAGCAGCAACCGCCGCTTTACGCCAAGGTGAAGTTCGACGGCGTGACTTCCGGCGCCAATGCCGGCGGGTTCGACCTGAAGCAGATGGCCGGGGTCGACCAGATCAGTGCCGATTTCGGCTTTGACTACAAGCTCGACCCCGACAAGAAGAGCTTCACGCTGAAGCGGCTCGAACTCAACCTGAACGGGCTCGGCAAGCTGCAGACATCGTTCGTGGTCAACGGGATCAGCCCCGACGCGGTCGCCAAGCCCGACGACGCGATGAAGAATGCGTCGCTCAAATCGGCCGACATGACCTATGACGATGCTTCGCTGCTGGCGAAGGCGATCCCGGTCGCCGCGGCGATGCAGGGCAGCGACCCCAAGGCGTTCATCGCCCTCGCCATCGCGTTCCTCGACGGCGCTCGCGCCAATCAGGGCGCGGCGGCGCAAAAGGCGATCGACTCGCTCGTCGCCTATGTCGAGGACTACCAGAAGCCGAAGGGGCCGCTGAAGATCATGCTCAGCCCGCCCGGCGACGTATCGAACGCCGACCTCGAAAACGCCAAGACCGCCGACGACCTCGTCAAACTGCTCGGCATCCAGGTCAGCTATGCCGGCACCCGCGCCTCGAAACCGATGGAAGTCCCCGCCGCGAGCGACACGGACAAGGACGAGGACAAGGGCACGCTGGAAAAGAAGAAGGACTAACGGCTCGCCGTTTCCGCGGGCCGTCAGGTTATCGGCGGGGCAGGAATCGCCCCGCCGGCACCCGCGTTCTCGATCAGCTTGCGGATCGCCGAGCGGAAGATCGGATTCGCCCGCCCTTGGCTCCGGATCAGATACGCCACAAGCCCGAGCAGCACGACATAGGCCAACGCTACGGCCGCTAAATCCGCTTTCCAGATGCCGTAGAGCCCAAAAACCAGGGACGGCACGAAATAGATCGCGTACTGCAAAAACCGATCGAGAGTCCCTCGCGGTTCCGTCAGAAAGCGCGAGATCGTCGATTGCTCTTCCGGCGTTAGGATATTCATAGCGCTTAGCCAATCATCCCCTTCATCTTGGTCACCGCCGCGCTGGGGGCGGTCAGCACCGGGCAGCGCACCACCGCCTTGACCGCCGCAGCGGCGCGCGAGGTGGAGAAATGCGCGAGCAGCACCGCATCGTGATCGGCAAAGCGCGGCGCGGCGATGGCGACGAGTTGGTCGTGCTCGGCGCCGTCGCCCGCCTGTAGCGCCTTCATCGCGCCGGGCACGCAAAAGCTGCTGAGCGCCGCCTTTGACTTGGTGTCGCCGGCCATGTCGCGAAACTCCTCTTCCATGCCGGCGACGCTCGGCTCGAAGGTGGCGAGCATGCCGAGCCGCTTGCCGGCGGCGAGCGCCGCCTCGAACATCGCCTCGTTGGGCTTCAGCACCGGGATGCTCGCCTTCCCGGCCGCCTGCTCGATCGCCTCGCCAAAGGCCGAGCAGGTAAAGAGGATGCCGTCGGCGCCGTTGTCCTCGGCGTAGCGCGCCAGCAGTAGAAAGCGGCCGACCATCTTTTCGGTCAGCCGGCCCTCGCGCTCACGGTCGCGCGACAGGGAGGTGTCGAGGATGTCGACACACTCCGCTTCCGGCCAGAGCTGGCGGAACGCATCGTGCACCGGGGGTATCGCCACCGCGACGGCATGGATGAGCGCGATCCGGGGCATGGTGTTTCTCGCAAAAATCCGTGACGCCGCGATGTTACCATCCGGCGGGTTTGTCGCGGGAGAGCGATATGGAAACCGTGGGGCTCGGGCTTTATTTCGAGGATCTGCCGGTCGGCCGACAATTCAAGACGATCGGCCGCACCGTCACCGAGGCGGACATCACCGCCTTTGTGAACTGCACCGGCATGGTCGAGGTGCTGTTCACCAACCTCGAATTTCTGGCGCATGAAAGCGACATCAAGGGCCGGCCCGCGCCGGGCGCGCTCGTCTATGCCTTTGCCGAAGGGCTCCTCACCCAATCGACGATGCAGCACACCGGGTTTGCGTTCCTCCATATGGAGCTGAATGTCGAGGGCCCGGTCGTCGCCGGCGACACGATCCATGTCGAATGTGAGGTCGTTGAGGCGCGGCTTTCCAAAAGCCGCCCCGGCCGCGGCCTCGTACGCACCCGCAACCGCATCGTCAACCAGCGCGGCGAGGCGGTGCAGACCTACACCCCGCTGCGCATGGTCAAATGCCGGGAGGGTTGACCCTCACCCCGCGAACCGCGGCAGCAACCGCGCGGCGTTGCCGCGGTCGATCGCCTGGCGCTCGGCCTGGGTCAGCGCGATTTCGCCGAGGCCGTCGACATTCTGTTCGAGCGTGTAATACGGGTAGTCGCTGCCGAACAGCACCTGGCTTGCCGGCACGAATTTGAGCAGCGCCGCCATGGTTGACGCGAAATAGGCATTGGCGGTGTCGTAATAAAGCCGGGTCAACTCGTGCATCACGCCTTGCGGCGCGATCTGCGCCAGGTCGGGGCGCGCGCGGGTCATGTTGACGATGCGCCCGGCGAGCGCCGGCACCGGCCCGCCGGCATGCGAGAATATCCATGAGATGTCGGGGTATTTCACGAACGATCCCGACAGCAGCAAGCTCACCACGGCACGGCCGGTGTCGTAGGGCCATTCGAGCATCGACGGCTGCGCCCCGGGCACCAGATTGCCGCAGCACTCGGGCGTGTTCGGGTGAAAATACGCGACCGCCTTGCGGCGGTTGAGTTCCTCCCACACCGGCGCGAACACCGCGTCGCCCGGCCATTTGTCGCCGTAGCTCGTCATCAGCCCGACCCCGTCCGCCTTCAGGGTGTCGAGCGCATAGGCGATCTCCTTGAGGGCGCCGTCGACATCGGGGAGCGGCATCGCCGCGAACAGGCCAAAGCGGCCGGGATGATCGCGGCTTGTCTGCGCCGCGTAGTCATTGCAGGCGCGGGCGAGATCGCGCGCCTGAGCCACGTCCTTGAAGTGCGGCCCCCAGGGCGACATCGACAGGATCGCGGTGGCGACCCCGGTCTTATCCATGTGGTCGAGAACGCCGGTGACGCTCCACCCGGTCATCAGCGGGCTCGGCTTGTTGCCGACCACCTCTTCGACCTTGTCGAGATAGGCCGGCGGAAAGAAATGATGATGCACATCGATCCGGCGCGGCGCGGGATCATGCGGATCGTCCGCACGCGCCCTCGCCGATCCCAGCGCCACGATGCCGGCGAGGCCGCCCAGCACCAGTCGCCGCGACAGGCCACCACAGCCGCAATGCGGCGAGTGCCGATGCATCATGCCGTTCCCTTCAGGGAGACCAATGGGGGTCCAGGCTCTTGCGGTGGCCGCGCGGGCAACAGCCGAGCCCGGTACTCGAAATCGACCAATGCGCCGGGCAATAGAACTCAGCGCATGCATCGCACATCCCGGCGCCGTCGTGAAATCCGGCGGTCCGCAGCCTCTCGGGGGTCGGATTGGTGACTGCTGCGAGGATCGCGGCGGCGCGCTCGGAGGAAATCGCATCACCGACCCAGCCATTACCGCCGCCCGAGCCTTCGTAGAGCAGATAGTGCGAGCCCGCGATGCGGTATGTCGTGAACGCATCGCGTCGCGCTTGCGGCCACGATACCCACTCCGCCGGCAGCTCCTCGGGAGCGAGAACCTCGATACTCCCGCAACGCTGCCCGCATTCCCTGCATTTGGGCTGAAAGCGCATGCGCGGCTTCAGAGCAGGCCCATCGCGCTCGGGCCGCCTTGCTCCTTGACGTTGAAAGCGGCTTCCCAGACCGCGATCTTGCCGCCCTTCATCACCCACACCTCGACGCCGCGGCCCTGCATCTTCTTGGCCGTCAGCGTGTCCTCCCACCAGCCTTCCCAATAATTGGCGATGGTGTCGCCGGCGAGCGCGCGAAACTCCTTTTTGAGCCGGTAGCCCTTTTGCCGCTCCATGCGGCCGCGAAACAGCTTTTCGAGCGCCGCCTTGCCGTTCAACTCCGGCAGATCGCCGAACTTGACGACGCAGTCGTCGGTAAACCCGGCGAGCAGCGCCTCGATATTCCACGGCATGAACAGCGACTCGACATGCGCGACAAAGGCGCGCGCTTCGTCTTCCGTGCGCGGGTTACCGGGCATTGAACCTCCCTGATTTGCGTCGTCATTACGAGCGAAGCGAAGCAATCCCCTGCCGTCTTGGCCCTCAGCCGAGGGAGATTGCTTCGTCGCCTTACGGCTCCTCGCAATGACGCTCCGCGTTACACCGCATCGCGCAATTCGGGGACGATCCAGAACGCCCGCTGCCCGCGCGCCACGCGCTCGCAATTGTCGAACGCGTTGCGCCAGCGCTTCGGGTGGTTGTCCCAGGTCGGGCCGGCCGAATGCGGGCTGAAGATGGCGTTCTTCAGCGTGAAGAGATCGTGATCGGGCTTGGGCGGCTCCTGGACCATGACGTCGAGCCCGGCCGCCATGATCGTCCCGTCGCGCAACGCGTTGTAGAGCGCCACCTCGTCGACCACCGGCCCGCGGCAGGTGTTGATGAGGATCGCGGTCTTTTTCATCATGTTGAGCTCGCGCTCGCCGATCAGATTATGCGTCGACAGGTCGAGCGGCACGTGCAGCGAGACATAGTCCGAAGTCTTCAGCAGCTCGGGGAATAGCACGAAGCGCGCGCCGAGCGCGTCCTCTTGCTGCGTCGAGAGCCGGTTGATGTCGTAATACTGAACGCGCATATCGAATGCCTTGGCGCGGCGCACGACCTTGGTGCCGATATTGCCGAGGCCGACAACGCCGAGCACCTTGTCCTCGAGCTCATAGAGCTTGGTCGAGTTGAAGTCGTTGCCGCGCCAGCGCCCGGACACGACGCCGTCATGCACCGAGATCAGGTTACGCGACACCGCGAGCATCAGCATGATCGCGTGCTCGGCGACCGCGGTTGCGTTGGCGCCGCCATTGTTGCAGATCGGGACGCCGGCTGAGCGCGCGGCGTCGAGGTCATAGGTGTTGTAGCCCGCGCTCAACGTCTGGACCAATTTCAGCTTCGGCGCCTGGGCATAGAATTCCGGGCCGTGCTTGAACTGGCCGGCGCCGATGTAAAAATCCGCATCCTTCAGCAGGTTCCAGAATTCCGCATGGCCATGCGGCGCGGCGACCAGCTCCAGGTCGCTCGGCAGCATGTCGCGGGCGATCTGCATCGTCTCGTCGCCGTGGGCGTCCGGCGTCAGGATGCGGTAGGGCATGGCGCGTCTCCTCTGTGGGCGGGTTTCTTTTCCGGCCGGCATCGTAGCGACAGCGCGCCGCGCTCCCCAAGCGCAAAGTAGGGCGACGCTTGGGTTGCCGCTGCATAGCTCGTCCGTTACGCTCGGCTAACATCATTTGCGCGTATTCCCCACGAGGTCCCGATGTCCGACGAGAAAGAGCTTCTCGAATACCGTTTTATGAACCTGCACGAGTTCGTCACCGTCGCGCGGCAGAACCTCAACCGCAACAACTGGGACTATCTAATCGGCGGCTCGGAGACCGAGACGACGCTGGCGCGCAACCGCATGGCGATCGACGCGGTCGGCTTCCGCCCGCGCGTGTTGCGCGACGTCAGCGATGTCGATGTCTCGAAGGAGCTGTGGGGCAAGAAGCTGCGCATCCCGGTGCTGTGCGCGCCGGTCGGGTCTCTGGAGAATTTCGAGCCGGGCGGCGGCGCCACCGTCGGCGCGGCGACCGCCGAGTTCGGCAACGGCATCATCCTCTCCTCGGTGTCGCATCCGGGTCTGGAGGAGACCGCCAAGGCCAACGGCAACGGCTTCAAGATCTTCCAGCTTTACGTGCGCGGCGACGAGGCCTGGGTCGACGATCATGTGCGCCGGTCGTCGGACGCCGGCTACGACGCGTTTGCGCTGACCGTCGACACCGACAGCTATTCACGCCGCGAGCGCGACATCGCCAAGCGCCATGAGCGCCGCCGGGTACGGCCGGGCGACGCGCGCATCTATCAGGCGCGCTTCAACTGGAAGGACATCGACCGCATCAAGCGCCTCTCAAAAATCCCGGTGATCCTCAAGGGCATCGCGACGCATGAGGACGCGACGATCGCCGTGGAACACGGCGTCGACTGCGTCTATGTCTCGAACCATGGCGGCCGTCAGCTCGACCAGGGGGTCGGGTCGATGGATGTGCTGCCCGAGGTGGTCGAGGCGGTGGCCGGCCGTGCCAAAGTCATGATCGATGGCGGCTTCTACCGCGGCACCGACATCGTCAAGGCGATGATCCTCGGCGCCGACGCGGTGGCGTGTGGCCGGCTCTATGTCTATGGCCTCGCCGCCGCGGGCCGTGAGGGGGTCGTGCGGCTCTTCGAGATTCTCGAGGACGAAATCCGCATCTGCCTGTCGCTCTTGGGCGTTACCGGCTATGCGCAGCTCGACAAATCCTATGTCCGGCAGACGCGGACCCCGCTGACGCCGCATGTGCACAGCGTTTTCCCGCACCTCAACCTGCCAAAAGAGCATTATTAAAAGCGTTGACATCCGGTTTAGAGTTGACCTTAGACACTTAGAAGAACCGCTTGCTGGAGGGTCACAATGCCAATTCCGACGCGCGTCCAGTACCCCGCCGACATCGAGCCGCTGGTTCAGTTCATCGAAGATACGCCGCCGGCGGACATCATCGACAAGACCCTGGAAAAGCTGCGCGCCGGTACGCCGACCGAGACGATGCTGACCGCATCGGCCCTGGCGGTGACCCGCTCCTCCGACCTGCCGCCGGGTCATCACGGCGGCCCGCTGCACCCGCTGGCGGGGCTCTACGCGCTCTCGAACCTGGTGTCGCGCCTGGAAGGCGAGGACAAGTTCATCCCGGTCGTGCAGCACGTCGCGCTGTCGAACAAGCACGTCAACGCGCCGGAAACGAGCCCCTATCAGCTGCTCGAATTCGCGCCGATCGCCTTCAAGGATTTCGCAGCGGCCCAGAAGGCGTTTCTCCTGGCCTGCAGCCGCGGTGAGTCGCTCAAGGCCGACCACATCTTTCAGTGGATCTGGGACAACGCCGAGCCGATCGAGGCGTTCGACTTGCTGATGAGCATCGCGATCCCGAAGAATAACGTCGACGATCATTACTTCGTCTTCCCGGGCTACCTGTGGCGCTCGTTCGAGGCCGGCGTGCTCGACAAGCAATACCTCAAGCTGTTGATGCGCCCGACGGTGCGTTATGCGGCGCGCTTCCCGATCGCCCCGGCGCAGCCGGAACTCGATTCACTGATCAAGGACATGAAGCTCCTGGAGAAGGTGACCCGACAGGAGAGCGGCGACGACGAGACGGTCGCGGTCGGCCGGCTGGGCAAGAACATCGGGCAGGTCGAGGAATTTGCCGAAATCCCGGTGATGATCGCCAGCGCGCTGGCGAGGGGCTTGTCGCTTGACGGTGCGGGCGAAGCGCTGTCGATCGGCGCGGCGGGGCTGTTCACCCGCTCGCTCGGCGGAAACCCGATGGATGTCCACCTGCACACCAGCATCAATCTGCGGCGCTACCTGATCGGGCTGCCCGGGCTGGCATTGCGCAGCAAGCTGTTGCTGCTGATGAACTGGCATTTGGGCCCCGAAATCCGCTCGACGCAGATGCGCATGGAGCCGCCGGGCTCGCAGCCGGACATGGCCGCGGTCAAGGCCCTGCCGCCGCGCAGCCAGGAAGCGCTGCTCGACGCCATCACCCACAGCATCTACACCCAACCGCCGACCGACTGGTCGACGGTCTCCAATCTGGGCCTGATGCGCGCGGTGCCCGAGGTCAAGCACACGATCGAGCTGGCGGTGCAATACGTCGAAAACCGCTATGACCCGGAAGCGCTGATTGCGCGGCTCGCCGAGATTGTCTGCCACGACAATTTCACCGAGATGCACGCCTTCAAGCACCACAACGCGATCGTCGAGGAGTTTAAGAACACCCGCGATCCGTGGCGCTGGATGCACCTCGTCGCCGGCTGCCAGGCCGCGGCGATCTCGTTCGGCAAGAACATGGCGGTGTACGAGCAATACATCGACCTGCTGCACGCCGCCGAGTAGTCTCGCTTTAACCTACGGAAAGGCCTGTCCGGGACACCGGGCGGGCCTTTTCTTTGTCCAGCACGCCCCTCCCTTTGTCATTCCCGCGCAAGCGGGAACCCATGAACACGGACTTTTGCCAAATGAGCTCTGTCCGTGTTCAAAGGTTCCGAGTTCATCGCTTCGCGATGCCCCGGAATGACAAGGGTTTTGCTCCCGGTCGTGATTGCTTCGCTCCGCTCGCAATGACAGCATGGCCGCAACAGATGGGAGGACCGCCATGAACATGGACTTCACCGGCAAGGTCGCGCTGATCACCGGGGGCGGCGGCGGGATCGGCCGCGCCACCGCGCTCGCCTTCGCCAAATCGGGCGCCAAGGTCGTCGTCGTCGATCGTGACGCAGCGGCGGGCGAGGCGACCGCCGGCATCATCCGTCAGCAGGGCGGTGAGGCGAAATTCATCGCCGCCGACGTCACCAAATCGGCCGATGTCGCGAATTATGTGAAGGAGACGCTCGACGCGCACGGCCGCATCGACTGCTTCTTCAACAATGCCGGGATCGAGGGCAGCGTCGCGCACACCGCCGACTATGACGAGGCGGTGTTTGACCAGGTGATCGGCATCAACGTCAAGGGCGTGTTCCTCGGCATGCGGCATGTGCTGCCGGTGCTGCTGACGCAGAAATCCGGCTCTGTCGTGAACACCGCCTCGGTCGCCGGGCTGGTGGCGACCCCCGGGATGCCGGCCTATGTCGCCTCGAAGCACGCGGTGATCGGCCTCACCAAGACCGCCGCCGGCGAGGTCGCGCGCCAGGGCGTGCGGGTCAACGCGGTCTGCCCCGGCCCGGTTGACACGCGGATGATCCACTCGCTCGAAAAGATGCTGAGCCCGGACGACCCCGAGACCGTCAGCCGCAAATACCAGGCGGCCATCCCCTCCGGCCGCTACACGACGCCTGAGGAGATCGCCAACATGGTGCTGTTCCTGTCGTCCGATCTCGCGAGCAACATCACCGGCGCGCAATACGTCGTCGATGGCGGCCGCACCGCGACCGGCGGCGCCGTGACCCAGGCGATGCAGAACTAGAGCTTGCCGACCGCGTCGATGATCCCGGCTTCGGTCAGGATTTGGGGCAGCACCGTCGCGGTGCCGCTGCCGTCGTAGAGCAGATAGAGCGGCACGCCGCTGCGCCCGAAGCTTTGCAGGAATTGGGCGATCTCGGGGTCCTGCCGGGTCCAGTCGCCCTTGAGCGCAACAACATGGTGCGCCGCAAGCGCGTCGCGTACCGCGTCGCGGTCTAAGGTCACCCGCTCGTTGACGATGCAGGTCAGGCACCAAGCCGCGGTCAAATTCACAAACACCGGCTTGTGATCGGCGTTGAGCGCGGCGAGCCGCGCCGGGGTGAAGGCCTCGTAAGGCAGGCCGTCGCTCGCCAGCGGCGTCTTGCCGGCGGATGGCGTCAGCATCGCCGCCAGCCCCAACGCCCCCGCGAGGCCGAGGCCGGCCAGCCCGCCGCCGAGATAGCGCGTGCCCGCTGTCGCGAACCGCGTGCGGCCATAGACCCAGACCGCGAACCCGACCGCCACCAGCCCGAACAGCGCCATCAGCGAGCCATCGGGCCCGACCTCCTGGATCAGCACCCACACAAGCCACGCCGCGGTGCCGTAAAGCGCGAAGGCGAGCACCTGCTTCAAGGTCGCCATCCAGGGGCCCGGCCGCGGCAGCAGCCGCGCCGCACCGTGCACCAGGCTTGCCGCCAGCATCGGCGCCGCCATCCCGGCGCCGAGCGCGACAAAGATCGCCAGCGCCAATCCCGCCGGGGCGACCAGCGCAAAGCCGAGCGCCGCGCCCATAAACGGCGCGGTGCATGGGGTCGCGACTACCGTCGCCAGTACACCGGTAAAGAACGCGCCCACAAGCCCGCGGCGCTCAGCGAGCCCCCCGCCGACTCCGGCGAACCCGGCGCCGAACTCGGCGACCCCGGAAAGGCTCAGCCCCATCGCCAGCATAAGATAGGCGAGCAACGCCACGACCAGCGGTGATTGCAGCTGAAATCCCCAGCCGATCGCCGCGCCGCCTTCGCGCAGCGCGATCAGCGCCCCACCCAGCGCCGCGAAGCTCAGCACCACACCCGCCGCGTAGGCGATGCCATGATGATGGCGCTTTTCCGCATCGGCGGCCGCGAAGCTCAGCACCTTTAGCGACAGGATCGGGAAGACGCAGGGCATCAGGTTGAGAATGAGCCCGCCGATAAAGGCGAAGAGCACGGCCTGCCACGATCCGAGCGGGCCGCCCGCCGCCGTCACGGACGCGGCGGCGACCCGCGTCGCGCTGACGAGATAGCCGTGAGCGACGCCGTCGGCCCCACGCAGCACGAGCACGCCGGACAGTGTCGCCGGCACCGCGGCAGTCGGCCCGGTCGCCTTCTTCAGCACCAGCTGCAACCCGCCGTCGCGGTGCTCGACCTTCTCGTCCGCCGAATGGTCGATCGCGTTGTCGGCGTCCGGGAAAAATTCTCCTTTAGCGTTGCCGATATTTCCTATCGCCGCAGCCGGGACAATTAGTCGCAGCCCCTCGGTGTCGACCAGGAATTGGGCGGCGAACGGCGCGGCGAGGGGCAATTTCGCTCGCGCCTCGGCAAAGCGCGCCGCCTCGGCCGGGTCGGGCGCGCCGTTCCCGGCGGCAAGGTCGAGCGACACCCGCGCCTCGCCCGGAATGCAGATTTCCGAACAGACGAGATACTTGACCGTTGCCGCGATCGGCGGCTTGGCGTCGGCGGCGAGCCCCGCCGGCGCGGTCAGCTTCACCAGGAGATCGGTGCCGCCGGTGTAGCCGTAATTGGCGACCCCACCCTGCGAAAATCGCTCAGGAACCGGCCATTGGATGGCGCCCGCGGAAAAGCCTGGCGGCAGCGTCCAGTCGATCTCGGTCGGCAAGCCGGAATCGCCGGGGTTCTTCCAGTAGATGTGCCAGCCCGGCGCGATCGCCAAATGCAGGTCGGTCCACAGCGTGCCGCCCGCGCTTTCGGCATGGAGGCTCGGCCGCACCAGGTCGCTCGCCAGCGGCGGCGCGGCCGAGCCGGCGCGGCAACCCAGCATTACCAAAGCGAGAGCGGCAAGGACCACCAGCCCGCGTTTCACGGCGCGCCTGCCCAAAGGACGGGCATATTCGCATGCGACCCGGGCGCCGCCGCGAGATGCGCCTGATTTGAGATCATCTCCGTGCGTCACATCCACTTGACAACCAACATGCCCAATTTTACGGGAGGTCGAACCCCTCCCGGACCCCTTCCGCATGCTCGAAACCAAGCACGCCAGCCTCGACGGTCGTCTTGTCATCATCGGTTTCGGCAGTATCGGCCAAGGCGTGCTGCCGCTGATCCTGCGCCATATCAGCATCGCCCCTGAGAATATCACGATCGTCACCGCGGAGCCGCGCGGCAAGAGTGTCGCCGAGCAATATGGCGTGAAGTTCGTCGAGACGGTGCTGACCCGCGACAATTACCGCGCCGTGCTCGACCCGCTGCTCGGCCGTGGCGACTTCCTGCTCAACGTCTCGGTCGAGGTCGCGAGCGTGGCGCTGATCGGCCTGTGCCAGGAAAAAGGCGCGCTCTATCTCGACACCTGTATCGAGCCATGGCCGGGCGGCTACACCGACCCCAACCTGACCGCGTCCGAACGCTCGAATTATGCGCTGCGCGAAAGCGCGCTGGCCTTGCGCCAGCGCTATGCCGGCGGGTCGACCGCCGTGCTGACGCATGGCGCAAATCCCGGCCTCGTGTCCCATTTCGTCAAGCAGGCGCTGATCGATATGGCGCGCGCCGACAACCCGGCCGCCGCCATCCCCGGCGATCGCGCCGGCTGGGGGCGGCTCGCCGAGCGGCTCGGGGTCAAGGTCATCCACATCGCCGAGCGCGACACGCAGGTCGCGTCGATCCCGAAATCGGTGGGCGAATTCGTCAACACGTGGTCGATCGACGGCTTTTTCAGCGAAGGCTCACAGCCGGCCGAACTCGGCTGGGGCTCGCATGAGCGGCATTTCCCGGAAGACGGGCGGCGGCACGAATTCGGCGGCGGCGCGGCGATCTACCTAATGCGGCCGGGCGCCAGCATGCGGGTGCGCAGCTGGACGCCGCTCGAGGGTCCCTATACGGGTTTCCTCATCACCCATAGCGAATCGATCTCGACCGCCGATTATTTCACGGTGCGGGACGGCGACCGGGTGCGTTATCGGCCGACGTGCCACTACGCCTATCATCCGTGCGACGATGCGGTGCTGAGCGTGCACGAGTTGGGCGGCAAGAACTGGGAGCTGCAGCCCGACAAGCGGCTGATGATGGACGAGATCATCGACGGCATCGACGAGTTGGGCGTGCTGCTGATGGGACATGCCAAGGGCGTCTATTGGTACGGTTCGCGGCTCTCGATCGACCAGACCCGCCGTATCGTGCCGCACAACAACGCCACCTCGCTGCAGGTCACCGCGGCGGTGCTGGGCGGCATGGTGTGGGCGATCGAGCATCCGCGCGCCGGGCTCGTCGAGCCCGAGGAACTCGATTTCCAGCGCATCCTCGAAGTCGCCGGGCCCTATCTCGGTGATGTCGTCGGGGTGTGGGGCGACTGGACCCCGCTGCAGGACCGCGAGCGGCTTTTCCCC
>Ga0210398_10001078_pt1 | contig 29244 bp, 30 predicted proteins | sample IncBWC4OmetaG_FD_161047 | JGI IMG/M metagenome (GOLD analysis project Ga0210398, IMG submission 161047) | Forest soil microbial communities from Barre Woods Harvard Forest LTER site, Petersham, Massachusetts, United States - Inc-BW-C-4-O | ecosystem: Environmental > Terrestrial > Soil >... | reverse complement strand
CGTTCGGGGGGTCGGCGCCGGCATCAGTTCAATCTTCGCCGGGCAGGGTGCCACCGTGGTGACCTGTGCCAGGCGCGCGGTCGAGGGCCTGCCCTACCAGTTCCATTCCTGCGACGTCCGTGACGACGACGCTGTCAAGGCGATGATCGACGCCATCGTCGACCGGCACGGCCGCCTCGACGTCGTCGTCAACAATGCCGGCGGTTCGCCCTATGTGCTTACCGCCGATTCCAGCGCGAAGTTCAACCGCAAGATCATCGAGCTCAATTTGATTGGTGCGCTGTCGGTTTCCCAGCATGCCAACGACACGATGCAAAAGCAGGCACGCGGCGGGTCGATCGTCAACATCTGCAGTCTCAGCGGCCGTCGGCCGTCCCCGGGCACCGGTGCATACGGGGCGGCGAAGGCCGGCCTGGAGAGCCTCACGCAGACGCTGGCAGTGGAATGGGGACCCAAGGTGCGGGTGAACGCCTGCGTGGTCGGCATGGTCGAAACCGAGCAGTCGGAGCTGTTCTACGGCGACGCCGAGTCGATCGCCGCGATCTCCAAGAGCGTGCCACTGGGCCGGTTGGCCACCCCTGCCGATGTCGGTTGGGCCGCGGCGTTTTTGGCCTCGGATGCGGCGTCCTACATCAGCGGTGCCTCGTTGGAGGTGCATGGCGGGGGCGAGCCGCCGCATTATCTGGCCACAACGAACGCCAGCGCGATCAAGTAGAGGAGACGAGGAGAATGGGCATGCAATGGGGTTAGTCGACGGCCGCGTCGTCATCGTCACCGGAGCGGGCGGCGGTATCGGGCGCGCGCACGCCTTGGCCTTCGCCGCGGAGGGCGCGCGGGTCGTGGTCAACGACATCGGTGTGGGCCTGGACGGCTCACCCGCTAGCGGCGGCAGCGCTGCGCAGACAGTAGTCGACGAGATCACCGCCGCCGGAGGCGAAGCCGTCGCCAACGGATCCAACATCGCGGACTGGGATCAAGCGGCCGCCCTGGTGCAGACCGCCGTCGGCACGTTCGGTGGCCTGGACGTCCTGGTGAACAACGCCGGCATCGTGCGCGACCGGATGATGGCCAACACCAGCGAGGAAGAGCTCGACGCTGTTATTGCGGTGCACCTCAAGGGCCACTTCGCGGCGATGCGGCACGCCGCGTCGTATTGGCGGGGACTGTCGAAAGAGGGCAAAACCGTTGACGCCCGGATCATCAACACCAGTTCCGGTGCCGGACTGCAGGGCAGCGTCGGGCAGGGTAATTACAGCGCCGCCAAGGCCGGCATCGCGGCACTGACGCTCGTCGGCGCCGCCGAAATGGGTCGGTACGGCGTCACCGTCAATGCGATCGCGCCGTCGGCCCGTACCCGGATGACCGAGACGGTCTTTGCCGAGATGATGGCAACGCAGGACGACGATTTCGACTCCATGGCGCCCGAGAACATCTCGCCCCTGGTGGTCTGGCTGGGTAGCGTCGAATCCCGTGATATCACCGGGAAGGTGTTCGAGGTCGAGGGCGGGAAAATCCGCATCGCTGAAGGCTGGGCACACGGTCCGCAGATCGACAAGGGCGCCAAATGGGATCCCGCGGAATTGGGTTCCGTCGTCAGCGATCTACTCGCCAAGTCGCGCCCTGCGGTGCCGGTGTACGGCGCCTAGCTCGGCAGCCGATCCGGGCCGGGTGTGCACTTCGACTGGGAGCGGCTGACCGACAGCGTGCATCGTTGTCGGCTGCCGTTCCTCGACGTCACCGTCGGCCTGGTGCAGGGCCGTACCGGAGTACTGCTCGTCGACGCCGGTACCACGCTCACCGAGGCGGAGGCCATCGACGCCGACGTCCAGCAGATCGCCGCACGCAGTGTGACCCATGTGGTGTTGACCCACAAACATTTCGATCATGTCCTGGGGTCCGGGCTATTCGCTGAAGCGCAGTTATATTGCGCACCAGAGGTTCTCGACTACCTCACGACGGCCACTGACCAGCTCCGCGACGACGCTCGAGGCTACGGCGCCGACGCCCTGGAAGTCGACCGCGCGATCGCGGCACTGCGCCCGCCTCAACACGCCGTCGATCGCGCCGTCGTCGACCTCGGAGGCCGCGGGGTGACGATCGCTCACCTGGGTCGCGGCCATACCACCTCGGATCTGGTCGTGGTGGTGCCCGATGAGGACGGCGGCCGGGTCGTGATTTTCAGCGGGGATCTCATCGAGGAGTCCGGCGACCTGGCGATCGATGCCGATTCCGATGTGGCGGCGTGGCCGGCCACGCTTGACCGGTTACTTGCGGTCGGCGGACCCGACGCCATTTATGTGCCCGGTCACGGCAGCGTCGTCGACGCGGAATTTGTCCGTCGGCAACGAGATTGGCTTAGATGGAGCCACCCAACGCGCTGACGATGTCGTCAAATACCTCGACCGGGAACTGGGTGAGCGCCGTGTCGACTTGGGTGAGACCGGTCTGAACCGCAGTGTCGATCGTTGCCGAATTGCCGGTGAGCAAGGCGTCGTAGATGTCGTAGCCGGCAAACTGCGGCGCCGTGATCAGGTCGCGGGAGTCAATAAACAGTTCAGTCGGCAGTCCCGGGTCCTGAGGTACCGGCGTCCCGTCCCAGCTGACCAGGGTCCAATCCCCGGGCGAACCGTCGACCACGACTTGGCCCGTGTAGGGCAACAACTCGCCGGTGTTGAGGAACTCCTGGAGCACGAGCGAGAAATCGGGGTTGTTGACGTTCATCAGTGTCCAGATCGCGATCGCACCTTCATGCGAGAACACAGCATCGGTGATGTTGCCCGTGTCGGACCCGACGCTGCCGTCGTAGATCGATTGCACGGCGCCGCTGAAGCTTTCGTCGAAGGCGATTCCGTTAGGGTCGACCGTCGAGCCCAGCTGTGGAACGAAGTCCAAACCGAGTGTCCAGGCGAGCGGGGCGAGCAGATAGAGGGCGCCGCCCAGCGGGAGGTCCCCGACGTTCACCGGGATGCCTTCGAAGATGCCGGCGTCGATTTCATTCAGCCCGGGCAACACTTGGATCGGTAAATTAAGCGCCTCGGCCAATGGCATCGCGGTCTCCTGCGACCTGATCATCGCCGACGCATAGATGTCGTCAATGCCGTTGCCCGACAGCACCTTAACGAGGTCGTCGGCCTGCTGTTCGCCGGTGTCAGTGAGGTCGGGACCGGGCACCAACGTGTTGACCACGGTCATGTCGCCCGATTCTCCGTGCCTCACGAAGTCCAGCACGATCGACCCGTCGTCGGCCCAGGCCATCGCCGATCCCGTGGACAGCAGAGCGGTCGACAGCAGCCCGACAGCAAGGCAGCGGGGCTTAAGCATTACCGGGCTCAGATGCTGCCGCCTAAAGCGGCGACGATGTCATCGAACACCTCGACCGGGAATTGCGTGAGTGCCGTGTCGACTTGGGTGATGCCGGCCTGAAGCGCGGCATCAATCGCGGCCGAATTGCCGCTGAGCAGAGCCTCGTAGATGTCGTAGCCGGCGAACTGCGGCGCCTCGATCAGGTTGCGGAAGTCGACGAACAGCTCGGTGCCCAGTCCCGGATCCTGCGGCACCGCTGTCCCGTCATAGCTGACCAGCGTCCAATCCCCGGGGCTGCCTTCGATGACGACTTGGCCGGTGTTGGGTAGGAAGCCTTCGGTTTCCTCGACTTCCTGCAGCAGGACGGAGAAGTCGGGGTTGTTCACGTTCATCAAGGTCCAGACAGCGATCGCGGCTTCGCTGGAGAAAGCCACGTCGGTCGGGGTGCCGGTAGCGCTTGCGGTGCCGTCGTAGATCGTTTGAACGGCGCCACCGAAGCTTTCGTCGAACGTGACCCCGTTGACGCTGGGGTCGCCCACATCCGGCATCAATACATCCCCGAACGCCCAGGAGAGTGGTCCCAGTAAATACAGGATGCCCTCGAGGCTGTTCGTTGCATCGCCGTTGAACGCGCCGGCCGGGATCTCGTTGAGCCCGGCCAAGGTCTGGGGCGCGGCGGCGGCATCTCCGCTAGCCACCAGGTGTGTAACCAACGGGATCGCGGTCTCCTGCGTCCTGAGCTCCTGCGAGTCGAAGACCCCGGCGATCTTGGTCCCAAACTCCGAGATGATCGAGCTGGCGACAGTGGAGGCTTGGCCTTCGCCGGTTGCGTCGAGTGGGGTTCCCGGCGGCGTCGTGTCGATGATGCCCGCCGCGTTGTCGACCGACTCCCCGTGCCGGACGAAGTCCAGCACGATCGACCCGTCGTCGGCCCAGGCCATCGCCGATCCGATGGACATCAGGCCCGTTGAGAGCAGCCCGACGACAGCAAAGCGAAGCCGATTTCGATTGCTCGTCACTTTCTCCCTTTTGTCGCGAGGGCGTGGCAGCGCATAGGCAATCTATCGCATATGACCTGGAAGTTTAAGACAATTCACAGGTTGATTTATGCCGGTTCACACACGATCAGCGGGACCGATCCGATCGGTGGCCTGCTGGTATCCGCGGTAGGGCGGATACATCTTCATCAGCGGGGGCCAGTAGCGGTTTCGTTCCTCGTCGATGTCATCGCGGGCGGATAGCTGTAGCCGCTCGGCGCGGATCTGCAGCTCGACTGTCGGATTTTCCTTCAGGTTTCGGTACCAGATCGGGTTCTCGGCGCGACCGCCGAAGGATGCCGGCAGGATCACCAGGTCGCCGTCACGGAGGTACAGCGTCGGAGGAGTCCGCAGCTCACCCGATTTGCGTCCGGTCGTGGTCAGCAGAGGAGCCGGAAACCACAGCAACCTGGCGCCAAGTCGGCCGTTGGTCCGGCGGTACACCCAGATGTGCGCGCGGGCGAAGTATTTGAGCAATACGGCGAGGAACCGCGAGTTGCGGAACCACCGCTGCCGGGTCACGTCAACGCGCGGGCTCACACACGACGATCGGAATGGTCCGATCGGTCCACGACTGGTAATCCTCGTATGTCGGGTACATCTTGACCAGTTGCGGCCAGTACTTGGCACGCTCCTCCTCTGAGGCGTCCCGCGCGGTCAGGTCGAGGACTTCTCTTTTGATCTGAACCGAAACCTTGGGATCGGCCTTGAGATTGAGGTACCACATGGGGTTCTTCTCGGCGCCGACCTTCGACGCGGCGACGATCACCCGGTCACCGTCGCGCAGGAAATACAGCGGGCTGACCCGCGGCTGCCCGGTTTTGCGGCCCGTAGTGGTCAGCAACGCGACCGGAATGTTCTGGAAAGTGCCGCCCAGTCCTTCGCCGCCGCCACGGCGGTACATGAAGGTGTTGACGCGTGACATCCACTTGAAGAATAAGTCGGTGAACGGCGAATTCAGATAGCTCGGTCGCGGTTTGGCGGGCATGACGCCGATACTAAATTCGCTTGAAGAACGGGCGCATCCGAACCCCGATGTGGTGGATCGCTGTACCCCCGACCGGGATCACGAACGTCTCGTCAACATGCGCCCCGAACCGCCGCGCGCCAAGCCGGACTTTGGTCACGACGTCGTACACCGCGCGGACCTCGTCGCCGTTGATCGTGTACTCCGGCGGCGTTGCCGCCGCGATGATCCGGAATTGCGGGCCGCGGTTGAGGCTGCGCCGCAGGTGATTTCCGGAAAAGCCGGTTTTGATGCCCTGCTCGATCCGAATGCAGTCCGGTGCGAACGGAACCGCATCGCCATTGTGGCTGACCAGTGCGTCGATGTAGGACTGGGCCGCGGCGATGCGGTCGTCGTCGGAAACCGACACCTCAGATGCGCTCGATGATGGTGCCGGTCGACAGCGCCCCGCCGGCGCACATGGTGATCAGCGCCGTGCTCTGATCGGAGCGCTCCAACTCGTGCAGTGCCGTTGTGAACAGCCGGCTGCCGGTACAACCGACCGGATGCCCCAGCGCGATCGCGCCGCCGTTCACGTTGACCCTGGCCATGTCGGCCTCGTGCACCCGCGCCCAGGACAGCACCACCGATGCGAAGGCCTCGTTGATCTCGACGATGTCGATGTCGCCCATCTTCATGCCGGCTTTCTCGAGCACCTTCGCGGTGGACTGCACTGGGCCGTCCAGGTGGTAGTAGGGCTCGGCGCCGACCAGCGCCTGGCTGACGATCCGCGCCCGCGGCCGCAGGCCGTGCGCTTTTGCCACGGACTCATCCATCCACAACACCGCCGCCGCGCCATCGGAGATCTGCGACGACGTGCCCGCGGTGTGGATGCCGCCGTCGAGCACCGGCTTGAGCTGGCTCAATCCCTCCAGCGTGGTGTCGCGCAGACCCTGGTCGCGGCTGACCATGTGGCGCTCGCTGGTGGGCTGCTTCTGCTCGTCGAGCACTGGCGCCTCGATCGGTGAGATTTCCCGGTCGAAGCGGCCCTCGTCCCAGGCCCGCTTGGCGTGCAGCTGAGAGGCCAATCCGAAGGCGTCGATGTCCTCGCGAGTGATGCCGCGGCGCTTGGCGATTCGCTCGGCGGCGGTGAACTGGTCGGGCAGATCGATGTCCCAGGACTCGGCACGCCAATTGCGGTCGGGACCGGCGTTGGCGCCCAGCCCGACGCGGCTCATCGCCTCGATGCCGCAGGCGATCCCGATGTCGATGGCGCCCGCCGCGATCAGGCCCGCGATCAGATGGTTGGCCTGCTGCCCGCTACCGCACTGGCAGTCGATGGTGGTGGCGCCCACCTGCTCGGGCAAACCCAGGGTCAGCCAGGCCGTGCGGGTGATGTTGTTAGATTGCTCCGCGAACTGCGTCACGCAGCCGCCGATGAGCTGCTCGACGTCGCCGGCATCGACACCGGCCTTGTCCACAAGCGCCTTCTGAACCGAGCCCAGCAGCTCGGTGGCGTGCAGCCCCGACAACCATCCGGCGCGTTTGCCGATGGGGCTGCGGGTTGCTTCAACGATTACCGGGGTACCCATGGGGTCAGGCTAGAACACGTTTCATTACCCTGACAAGCGAGGATGCCGGAGCGCCTTTTGTCTGCGGTGACGGCATGTTTTACTGGCACTAGAACACGTTGCAATTCAGGAGAGCACCCTCATGGCACCCCCTATTATTTCGGCCGACTTCGACTTCCTCGATCCCGACGTCAACCTGGTCGGACTTCCGGTGGCGGAACTCGCCCAGCTCCGCGAGTCCGAACCGATCCACTGGGTCGACATCCCGGGCGGCTCGGGCGGCTTCGAGGACAAGGGTTATTGGATCGTCTCCAAACACGCCGACGTCAAGGAGGTGTCGCGTCGCAGCGACGTCTTCTCTAGCTGGCAGAACGGCGCCATCCCGACCTGGCCCAAAGATATGACGCGCGAGACCGTCGAACTGCAGCGCAGCGTCATGCTGAACATGGACGCGCCGCATCACACCAGGCTGCGCAAGATCATCTCCCGTGGTTTTACCCCAAGGGCGATCGGGCGGCTGGAGGAGGAACTGGCTCAGCGGGCCCAGAACATTGCCAAGACCGCAGCGGCCGAGGGCAGCGGCGACTTCGTTGAGCAGGTCAGCTGCGAGCTGCCGCTACAGGCCATCGCCGGACTCCTGGGCGTGCCGCAGGAGGATCGTGACAAGCTGTTCCGCTGGTCCAACGAGATGACCGGTGGTGAGGATCCTGAGTTCGCCGACGTCGATCCCGCCCAGTCGTCGATGGAGCTGATCATGTACGCGATGGCGATGGCCGACGAGCGCGGCAAGAACCCGACCGACGACATCGTCACGACCCTGATCGAGGCCGATGTCGACGGGGAGAAGCTCTCCGACGACGAGTTCGGCTTCTTCGTCATCATGCTCGCGGTGGCAGGCAACGAGACGACTCGCAACTCGATCACCCACGGCATGATCGCGTTCTCGCAGAACCCCGATCAATGGGAGTTGTTCAAGAAGGAGCGTCCTTCGACGGCCGCCGACGAGATCATCCGCTGGGCCACGCCCGTGTCGGCATTCCAGCGCACGGCGCACGAGGATGTTGAGCTCGGCGGAGTCACCATCAAGAAGGGGCAGCGGGTGGTGATGTCGTATCGTTCGGCCAACTTCGACGAAGAAGTGTTCGAGGAGCCGCACACGTTCAACATCCTGCGCGACCCGAACCCGCACGTTGGATTCGGTGGCACCGGTGCGCACTACTGCATCGGCGCGAACTTGGCGCGCATGACCATCAACCTGATCTTCAACGCCGTCGCTGACAACATGCCGGACCTTAAACCGATCTCGGCTCCCGAACGGCTGCGGTCGGGTTGGCTCAACGGCATCAAGCACTGGCAGGTCGATTACACCGGCAAAACCCCGGTGGCGCACTGATGGACTTCACCCCGGACCCGGCGCAGCAAGCGGTCGCCGACGTCGTCACGTCGGTACTGGATCGGGATAACACTTGGGAAGCGTTGTTAGCGGGCGGCGTGACGGCGCTGCCGGTGCCCGAGCGGCTGGGCGGCGACGGTGTCGGCCTGCCCGAGATCGCGACGGCGCTGACCGAGATCGGTCGCCACGGCCTGATCGGCCCGGCGCTCACCACTCTCGGGCTCGGTGCCGTGCCGCTGCTCGATCTGGCCTCCGACGACCAGCAGGACCGCTACTTCGGCGGGCTGGCCAAGGGCTCGCTGCTCACCGCGGCACTCAACGAACCCGGCTCTGCGCTGCCGGACCGGCCGGCGACAACCTTTGTGCACAGTCGACTGTCCGGCACCAAAGTCGGTGTCGCGTATGCCGAAAGCGCCGAGTGGATACTCGTCACTGCCGATAGCGCCGTCGTCGTGGTGTCACCCAAGGCCGAGGGCGTGCACCTTTCAAAGACGCCGACCTCCAACGGATCCGACGAGTACGTGGTCACGTTCTCCGATGTCGCGGTGCCCGAACAGGACGTGTTGGTCGGAGCGACGACTCAGCGGGTCAACCAGCTGGCGCTGGCTGCGATCGGGGCCTATGCGGCCGGCCTGGTGGCCGGCGCCTTGCGGTTGACGGCCGACTATGTGGCCAACCGACACCAGTTCGGCAAGCCACTGTCCACCTTCCAGACCGTCGCCGCGCAACTCGCCGAGGTCTACATCGCCTCGCGGACTATCGATTTGGCGTCGACGTCGGTGATCTGGCGACTGACCGAAGGAAGGGACGCCGACGACGACCTGGATGTGCTCGGATACTGGATTAGCTCGCAGGCGCCGCCGGTGATGCAGATCTGCCACCACTTGCACGGCGGCATGGGCATGGACGTCACCTATCCGATGCACCGGTACTACTCCACGATCAAGGACCTGACCCGGTTGCTGGGCGGGCCTTCTCATCGCCTCGACCTGGTGGGAGCGCAATGTTCATCGACCTGACGCCGGAGCAGCGACAGCTGCAAGCCGAGCTACGTCAATACTTTTCAAATTTGATCTCGTCCGACGAGATGAAAGCGATGGAGCAGGACCGCCACAACGCCGCCTACCGGGCGGTGATCCGCCGGATGGGCAAGGACGGCAAGCTTGGCGTGGGATGGCCAAAAGAGTTCGGCGGCCACGGCTTCGGTCCGATCGAGCAGCAGATCTTCGTCAATGAGGCCCATCGCGCCGACGTGCCGTTGCCCGCCGTGACGCTGCAGACGGTGGGGCCCACCCTGCAGGTCTTCGGCAGTGAGATGCAGAAGAAGAAGTTTCTGCCCGCGATCCTGGCCGGTGAGGTGCACTTCGCGATCGGCTACACCGAGCCGGAGGCCGGCACCGACCTGGCGTCGTTGCGGACCACCGCCGTGCGCCACGGCGACGAGTACATCGTCAACGGCCAGAAGATCTTCACCACCGGCGCGCATGACGCCGACTACATCTGGCTGGCGTGCCGCACCGATCCGGAAGCCGTTAAGCACAAGGGCATTTCAATCCTGATCGTCGACACCAAGGATCCCGGCTACTCGTGGACACCGATCATCCTGTCCGACGGCGCCCATCACACCAACGCCACCTACTACAACGATGTGCGGGTGCCCGCCGACATGCTGGTCGGCGAGGAGAACGGCGGATGGCGGCTGATCACCACGCAGCTCAACAACGAGCGGGTGATGCTCGGTCCGGCGGGCCGCACCGCCGGCATCTACGACCGCTTGCACACCTGGGCGTCCAAACCAGGTGGTGACGGTGTCACGCCCATCGACCATCAGGACGTCAAGCGGGCGCTGGGGGAGATCTACGCGATGTGGCGGATCAACGAGCTGCTGAATTGGCAGGTGGCCGCCGCTGGCGAGGACATCAACGTGGCCGATGCCGCATCGACGAAAGTCTTTGGCACGGAGCGAATTCAATACATCGGCCGACTCGCCGAGGAAATCGTCGGCAAGTACGGCAACCCTGCCGAATCGGACACCGCCGAACTGCTCGACTGGCTGGACTCGCAAACCAAACGCAATCTGGTGATCACCTTCGGCGGCGGGGTCAACGAAGTCATGCGTGAGATGATCGCTGCTTCGGGCCTCAAGGTGCCGAGGGTGCCTCGATGACCGACACGCAGAAAGGCATCGCGGAGATCACCGCAAAAGTCGCGGAGATCACCGCCACCGTCGTCGCCAAGCCGCGAGCGGCGCGGGATCCGGTGAACCAGCCGACGATCAACAACTGGGTGGAGGCCCTCGGCGACCGCAACCCGATCTACACCAGCGAGGTCGCGGCCCGCGACGCCGGGCATCCGGGTATTGTTGCCCCACCGGCAATGATCCAGGTGTGGACCATGTTCGGCCTGGGGGGAGAGCGTCCGACCGACGATCCCATGGGCCCGTTGATGGAACTGTTCGACGGCGCAGGGTACGTCGGTGTGGTCGCCACCAACTGCGAGCAGACCTACCACCGGTATCTGAGGCCGGGCGAGGAGGTCAGTATCGTCTCCGAGATGCGCGACGTGGTCGGCCCCAAGCAGACCGCGCTCGGTGAGGGCTGGTTCATCAACCAGCACATCACTTGGCGGGTCGGTGACGAGGATGTGGCCGAGATGGCTTGGCGCATACTTAAATTCAAGCCGCGCGAGTCCGAGGACCCACCGGCTGCCGTGCCCGCGGACCTGGACCCCGACGCGATGATGCGCCCGTCGGTGTCGCGGGACACCGCGTTCTTCTGGGCGGGTGTCAAGGCGCACGAGCTGCGCATCCAACGGCTGCAAGACGGCAGCCTCCAGCACCCGCCGGTCCCGGCGCTATGGCAGGACAAGACCAAGCCGATGGACTACGTGGTGGCCAGCGGCAAGGGCACGGTGTACAGCTTTGTCGTGCACCACGCGCCGAAGGTGCCTGGCCGCACGGTGCCGTTCGTGATCGCTTTGGTGGAGCTGGAAGAGGGCGTTCGCATGCTGGGCGAATTGCGCAACGTCGACCCCGCCGAGGTGAAGATCGGATACCCCGTTCGCGCAACTTACATCGACTTCCCGGCTGGTGACAGGGGTCCGGAATGGAGTCTCTACGCCTGGGAGCCCGACGCATGAGCGCACCGGTCATCGAAGTGGGGACCAAGCTGCCCGAGCTGTCGTTGTACGGCGACCCTACGTTCATCATCTCGACGGCCTTGGCCACCCGGGACTTCCAGGACGTGCACCACGACCGCGACTTGGCGCAGGCCAAGGGGTCCAAGGACATCTTCGTCAACATCCTGACCGACACCGGGCTGGTGCAGCGCTACGTCACCGACTGGGCCGGGCCGTCGGCGCTGATCAAGTCGATCGGACTGCGGCTGGGCGTGCCATGGTACGCCTACGACACCGTGACATTCGCCGGTGAAGTGACCGCGGTTGACGCGGGCCTCATCACGGTAAAAGTCGTGGGCAGCAACAGCCTTGGCGACCACGTCATCGCGACCACTACGCTCACGATCGGGGATGTTTGATGCTTTCGCGCAAGGCGGCCATCGTCGGCATCGGCGCGACCGACTTCTCGAAGGACTCCGGTCGTAGCGAGCTGCGCCTGGCCGCCGAGGCGGTGCGCGACGCCCTCGACGACGCCGGTCTGAGTCCCGCCGACGTCGATGGCCTCACGACGTTCACGATGGACACCAACAAGGAGATCGCCGTCGCGCGGGCCGCCGGTATAGGCCAGCTGAAGTTTTTCGCGCAGACCCACTACGGCGGCGGCGCCGCGTGCGCGACCGTCCAGCATGCCGCGATGGCGGTGGCAACCGGGGTGGCCGACGTCGTCGTCGCGTACCGGGCGTTCAACGAGCGGTCCGGGATGCGGTTCGGGCAGGTGCAGACCCGGTTGGTGGGAGACGCTAGCGCGCAGGCGGATTCGACGTCCGCGGATAACTCCTTCTCCTATCCACACGGGCTTTCGACGCCGGCGGCACAGGTGGCGATGATCGCGCAGCGGTACATGCATATGTCCGGCGCGACCAGTCGAGACTTCGGGGCCATCTCGGTGGCCGACCGAAAGCATGCCGCCAAGAACCCGAAGGCCTACTTCTACGAGAAGCCGATAACCATTGAGGACCACCAGAGTTCGCGGTGGATCGCCGAGCCGCTGCGTCTGCTGGACTGCTGCCAGGAGACCGATGGCGCGGTGGCGATCGTGGTGACTTCGGTTGAGCGGGCCAAGGACCTCAAACACCGGCCCGTGGTCATCGAGGCAGCGGCACAGGGCTCGAGCCCCGACCAGTACACGATGGTCAGCTACTACCGGCCGGAACTCGGCCTGCCCGAGATGGGACTGGTGGGTCAGCAGCTGTGGCAGCAGTCGGGGCTGGTGCCGACCGATATCCAGACTGCGGTGCTCTACGACCACTTCACCCCGTTCACGCTGATTCAGTTGGAGGAGTTGGGATTCTGCGGCAAGGGCGAAGCCAAGGACTTCATCGCCGACGGTGCGGTCGAGGTGGGCGGCCGCCTGCCCATCAACACCCATGGCGGGCAGCTTGGCGAGGCCTACATCCACGGCATGAACGGCATCGCCGAGGGCGTCCGCCAATTAAGGGGTACGTCGGTGAACCCGGTGCCCGACGTCGAGCATGTGCTGGTCACGGCGGGTACCGGCGTGCCTACCTCAGGTCTGATCCTGGGCTAGCCGTTGGGCTCGAGCGTGCGGCTAGCTTCACGTTCGCACCCGAATGTGCGGCCAGCCGCACGTTCGTCGAGGTGTGCACAGCTAAAGTGACGATGGTGGGGCAGCCTGCGACGCTGCCGTCGTGCGAGAACCATTCATCGGCAGCGAGGCGGTCGCTGCGGGGGCATTGACGAAAGCTCAACTCGCCACGCAATGTCGCCGATTGTTCCCGGACGTCTACATCGAGGGCGATGTCGACGTCACCGCCGCGCTGCGTGCGAAAGCAGGCTGGCTATGGACCGGACGTCGCGGCGTGGTCGCGGGTTTCTCCGCGGCCGCGCTACACAATAGCCAGTGGATTGATCATGCAAGGGCCGTGGAATTGGTTCACAACAATCGTCGTCGGCCGCCGGGAATTCAGACGCACGGAGACCGCATCGATCAGGACGAGATTGAGATGGTGGCAGGCATGCCGGTCACCTCGCCGGCCAGGACGGCGCTGGACTTTGGATGTTGGTATCCGACGATGACTGCGGTCGCTGCGATCGATGCCCTGCTCCGTGCCACCGACATCAAGGCGGCCGATGTGGCGATGTTGGCGCGCAAATACGAAGGAAGGCGGGGGATCACGCGAGCGCGTCAGGCGGTGGATCTGTCCGACGCCGGCGCACAATCACCCAAGGAGTCCTGGCTCCGAGTTGTGCTGACCCAGGCAGGCTTGCCTCGGCCGCAGACGCAGATTCCGGTCGACGACGGGCTTGGCAACGTTGTCGCTTATCTCGATATGGGTTGGGCGGACGTCAAAGTCGCGGTCGAGTACGACGGTGAACATCACCGCAGCGATCGTCGGCAATATACCCGGGATATCCGGCGACTGGAATTGGTCGAGCGCCTTGGGTGGATCGTGATCCGGGTGGTCGCGGGTGACCGGCCTGCAGAGGTCCTTAGCCGTGTTCGTGCGGCGTTAGCGCATCGAGCGTGCGGCTAGCCGCACAGTCAAGACCGAACGTGCGGCTAGCGGCACGCTCGACGCCACTCGACCTACGCCGGAACCAACTCCACCCCGGTAAGCACGACGGCGTTCTCGCGGGCGGGTGCGATGACGTTGGCCAGCAGCCGGCCGTCTTCCTTCCAGACGGCGGCCTTCAGCGTCTCGCCCGGATACGCCACACCGGTGAAACGTGCGCCGTAGGACGCGACGGCGGCGACATCGGCGTCGAGTAGCGCATCGACCAGCGCCTTGCAGGTCATTCCGTAGGTGCACAAGCCATGCAAGATGGGACGCGGAAACCCTGCGGCGGCGGCGAATTCGGGATCGGAGTGCAGCGGATTGCGGTCGCCGCAAAGCCGGTACAACAACGCCTGCTGCGGCAGCACCGCCATGTCCAGCTCGAGATCCGGTGCCCGGCCCGGTGCGGCCGCAGAGGTCGACGATCCGCGCTCGCCGCCGAACCCGCCTTCGCCGCGAGCGAAGATCGATCGCCGCTGCGTCCAGAGCAGGGTTCCGTCCGGCGCGGTCACTTTGGTCTCCGACCAGATCACCGCGGCCTTGCCCTTGTCCCAGATATCGGTGAACCGGGTGACGGCCTTCGCGGCACCTGACGGCGGCAGTGGCGCCGGTGCGCTCACCTGCTCACTGGCGTGCAGGACCTTGCTCAGCTCGATGTCGATACCGGGGAACTGCACGGTCGGTGGCTTGGTGGCGTGGAAGGTGGCCGCCACGTTCCCGAACGTCGGCAGCACCTGCGGGGTGTCGTCGACCAGGTAGCGCAGCTCGCGTGCGTCCATCGGGTCGGCACCGGCACCCAGTCCCAGGTGGTAGAGCTGCACATCGCTGCTGCTCCAGGAGAATTCGATCGGATCGAGCTCGGCGGCGAGTGCGACGTCGGGGTTGATGGGCATGTCAGTGCTCTCCTGCAAGATGCAGAGCCGCCAGGTACCCGAACGTCATCGCAGGGCCGATGGTGCCGCCCGGACCGGGATAGGTATGCCCCATCACCGGAGAGCTGACATTGCCGGCCGCATAAAGGCCTTCGATGATGCTGCCGTCGTCGCGCAGTGCCCGGCCGTGTTTGTCCGTGCGGATGCCGCCCTTGGTGCCCAAATCGCCCGGCACCATCTTGGCGGCGAAGTACGGCGGGTGACTGATCTCGCCGAGGTTGGGGTTCGGCTTGTTGGTCGGGTCGCCGTAGTACCTGTCATAGGCGCTCTCGCCGCGGTGGTAATCGGCGTCGACCCCCGAGCGTGCGAAGCCGTTGAAACGCTGAACGGTAGCGGTGACCTCATCGACCGGCAGGCCGGCCTTGGCGGCCAGCTCCTCAAGCGTGTCGGCCTGGACGATCACGCCGGATTCCAGCCACTTACGTGGAATACGTTGTCCTGGTTGCAAACCTGCGAAGATGTAGCGATTGCGGTATTGCTGGTCGAACACCAGCCATGCCGGAATGTTTTCACCCGGGCCGGGACCCTGCCCGTAATCGCCGCCGTACATGTGATGGCATGCCTCGACGTAGGGCATGGATTCGTTCATGAATCGCTTGCCCGACATGTTGACGATGATGGAGCCGGGGGAGTTGCGCTCAGACAATGCGAACCACGGCGCGCCCACCAGCGGAACGGTCGGCCCCCACCACGCATCCTCCATGATTTCCAGTGCTGCGCCGAGCTTTTCGGCAGCAAGGATGCCGTCGCCAGTGTTCGCCTTCGCGCCGACCGTCCAGTCGGTGGTGATCGGTGCACGCTGGTACTTGACTCGCATTTGCTCGTTGTGTTCGAATCCGCCGCAGCCGAGAATCACTCCCTTGCGAGCCCGAATAAGTTGAGGCTCAAGGGATTCAGGTGCCTTGGTGTCGCGCACATAGATGCCACGAACCGTCCCGTCCTCGATGTAAAGGTCGGTCAGAGCGGTGTTGAGCTGCACGGGGACGCCGGCCTTGCGCAGCCCGACCCGAAGCGGCGCGATGAGCGCGCGTCCCATGCCGACAAGGTTCTTGCCGGTCGCCTTTGCCCACATGGTGCGCGCACCCACCTTGAGGCTGCGCAGCGCACCTCGCGGATGCCGTTTCAGCTGGTTCAACCGAACGTAATCCTGTTGCATCACAACGACGTTGAGCGGAACCTTGCCATACGGCGGCTCCAGCCCGGCCAGATCGGGGCCGAGCTTGTTGGCGTTGAAGGGCTTGGGTTCGATGGAACGGCCAGCCGGGCGGCCGCCCGGGGCCTCGGGATAGTAATCGGCGTACGCGGGCACCCAGCACATCTTCAGCGGGGTGTGCTTCAGGACGAACGACAGCATTTCGGGCCCGCGTTGCAGGTAGGTGTCGATGCGTTCCGGTTCGACGATGTCGCCGATGATTCCGTGCAGGTAGGTGCGGGCCGCTTCCGCGGTGTCTTTGACGCCGTCGCGCTTGAGAACCTCGTTGTTGGGAATCCACACTCCGCCGCCCGAGCGTGCAGTCGAGCCGCCATAGTGGGCAGCCTTCTCGACGACTATTGTCGAAAGACCCCGGTGGGCGGCCGCGAGGGCAGCCACCATGCCGGCGCCGCCGCTGCCCACCACGACGACGTCGAACTCCTGAGCTGTCATGTAGAACACGTTATAGAATTGCCGGGGCCGGGCGCTACTGGCCCGGTCACACGAACGAGGGGACTTCGGTCAAATGATCCCGCTTGCCACCCGTGATGCGCTGGCCGCCGATCTCGCGCAGGCCGAGCGGAGCCGCCAGCCGATCGCGCCGTTGACCGCCGCACACCCCGAGATCGACGTCGTCGACGCCTACGAGATCCAGCTGATCAACATCCGTCAGAGGGTCGCCGAGGGCGCCCGAGTGGTGGGGCACAAGGTCGGCCTCTCGTCGCTGGCGATGCAGCAGATGATGGGCGTCGACGAGCCGGACTACGGGCACCTGCTCAACGAGATGCAGGTGTTCGAAGACGCACCGGTCAAGTCGGACAGGTACCTCTACCCGCGTGTCGAGGTCGAGGTGGGTTTCATCCTGGCCCACGACCTGCCGGGCGCGGCCTGTACCGAAGACGACGTGCTCAAGGCCACCGAGGCTTTTGCGCCGTCCATCGAACTGATCGACACCCGAATCACCGATTGGAAGATCGCGCTGTGCGACACCATCGCCGACAACGCCTCCTCGGCGGGCTTCGTGCTCGGCGCCGGACGGGTGGCGCCGACCGACATCGACATCACCCAAATCGACGCGGTGCTGACCTGCAACGGCGAGGTGGTGGCTAAAGGGCGCAGCGACGCCGTTCTGGGAAACCCGGTGACCGCGGTGGCGTGGCTGGCCCGCAAGGTGGAGAGTTTTGGTGTACGGCTTCGGGCCGGTGACATCGTGTTGCCGGGTTCGTGCACCCGGGCCATCGACGCCCGGCCCGGTGACAACTTCGTCGCCGACTTCGCCGGCCTCGGGTCCGTCCGGTTGTCCTTCGAGTAAAGGAGCGTTCATGCCTTCCAAGGCCAGTGTGGCCATTGTCGGGTCGGGCAACATCAGCACCGACCTGCTCTACAAATTGCGGCGCTCGGACTGGCTCGAACCGCGCTGGATGGTGGGCATCGACCCGGACAGCGAAGGCTTGGCGCGGGCCCGCAAGCTAGGTGTGGAAACCACCCACGAAGGTGTCGACTGGCTGCTCGCCCAACCCGAGAAACCCGACATGGTGTTCGAGGCGACCAGTGCCTACGTGCACCGCGACGCGGCGCCGAAGTACGAGGCGGCGGGCATCAGGGCCATCGATCTGACGCCGGCGGCGGTCGGCCCGGCCGTGATTCCGCCGGCCAACCTGCGCGAGCACCTCGACGCGCCCAACGTCAACATGATCACCTGCGGCGGACAGGCGACCATCCCGATCGTCTACGCCGTGAGTCGCGCATTGGTCGAAAAAGGGGGAGTGCCGTACGCGGAGATCGTGGCGTCGGTGGCCTCGGTCTCAGCGGGGCCGGGCACCAGGGCCAACATCGACGAGTTCACCAAGACCACCAGCAAGGGCGTCGAGACCATCGGCGGCGCCAAGCGGGGCAAGGCGATCATCATCTTGAACCCGGCCGACCCGCCGATGATCATGCGTGACACGATCTTCTGCGCCATCCCGGAGGACGCCGACCAGGACGCGATCGCCCAGTCGATTCGGGACGTCGTCGCCGAGGTGCAGACCTACGTGCCGGGCTACCGGCTGCTCAACGAGCCGCAGTTCGACGAGCCGTCGATGCACTCCGGTGGCCAAGCTCTGGTCACGACGTTCGTCGAGGTCGAGGGCGCCGGGGATTACCTGCCGCCGTATGCGGGCAACCTCGACATCATGACCGCCGCGGCCACCAAGGTCGGCGAGGAGATCGCAAAAGAATCGCTTTCCGCGACGGCGGGAGGAGCGCAGGCATGAGCATCCAGGACATCTTCTTCAACCCGATCTGGGACGTCCGGATGACCGACACGTCCCTGCGGGACGGCTCGCACCACAAACGCCACCAGTTCACCAAGGACGAGGTCGGCGCCATCGTCGCCGCCTTGGACGCCGCGGGTGTGCCGGTCATCGAGGTCACCCACGGTGACGGGCTGGGTGGTTCGAGCTTCAACTACGGGTTCTCCAAGACACCCGAGCAGGAGCTGATCAAGCTGGCCGCGGAGACCGCCAAAGAGGCCAAGATCGCCTTCCTGATGCTGCCCGGAGTGGGCACCAAGGAAGACATCAAGGAGGCCCAGAACAACGGCGGGTCGATCTGCCGGATCGCCACCCACTGCACCGAGGCCGACGTGTCGATCCAGCACTTCGGGCTGGCCCGCGAGCTGGGTCTGGAAACCGTCGGGTTCCTGATGATGGCGCACACGATTCCGCCGGAGAAACTGGCCGCGCAGGCGCGCATCATGGCCGACGCCGGATGTCAGTGCGTCTACGTGGTCGACTCCGCCGGGGCGCTGGTGCTCGACGGCGTTGCGGACCGGGTTTCGGCGCTCGTCGCCGAACTCGGCGACGACGCGCAGGTCGGATTCCACGGCCACGAAAACCTCGGCCTGGGGGTCGCGAACTCGGTGGAGGCCGTGCGGGCGGGCGCCAAGCAGATCGACGGCTCCTGCCGCCGGTTCGGCGCCGGCGCGGGCAACGCGCCCGTCGAGGCCCTGATCGGGGTTTTCGACAAGATCGGTGTCAAGACCGGCATCGACTTCTTCGATATCGCCGACGCTGCCGAGGACGTCGTGCGGCCGGCGATGCCGGCCGAATGCCTGCTGGACCGCAACGCCCTGATCATGGGGTACTCCGGGGTCTACTCCAGCTTCCTCAAGCATGCCGTTCGCCAGGCTGAGCGCTACGACGTTCCGGCCCACCAGCTGTTGCACCGCGCCGGCCAGCGCAAGCTCATCGGCGGTCAGGAAGACCAGCTCATCGATATCGCGTTGGAGATCAAGCGCGAGCAGGCGGCGAGCGGTCAGGAAGCCGTCACACACTAGCCTCACAGCTTCAGCAAAGGCAGCGGTAACGCCGTCGCGGGTAACCTCGATTAGTACATCGAAGCAAGAGCCGGTGCCCTAAGGAGCAATCCGATGACCATGACTTCCGGAGCCCCGAGGTCCCGTCGCCGCGGACTGTATGGTCTGCTCGCTGGTGGCCTGCTGAGCGCCTCGGCCGCGACGCTCATTGCGTTGCCCGTGGCCAACGCTCAGTGCGATGAGACAGTGGGTAATTCCATCGACTCGTACCTAAAGCGGCATCCCGACCTGCACCAGGAGCTGCAGGCCAGGTCGGAGGCGGAGGGCGGCGGCCCCAACGTCATCGACTACCTGAGTCGGCATCCGGATGTGCGGCAGCACCTGATCGACCTGTCGCAGCAGTGCGTGCCGTAGTCGGGGAGTGAGCGAGCCTCGTCGGTGACTGCCCGCGCCAACACGCAACGGTCATTGCCCGGCGCCTCCTCAGGCTGTTCCAGCCTGCATCGTTGCCGGGCGGGTGTTCGCCCATTGACGGAAATTAGAACACGTTCTAGCGTCAAGGCGTGTCCGCTCCTCTTTTCTCCAGACCGCTAACCGACGCGATCGCCGAGGCCGAAGAACTCGTCGCCGCCGCACCGCATATCGAGACCGAAGCCGACCTGCTCGAGGGGCTGCAATACCTGGCCGGGTGTGTGGCCGCCTGCACACACATGGTGTTCGACTACGAGCGTGATCACCCGATGCTGCTGTCTGGCACGGGGCCGTTCACCAAGATGGGCCTGGATAACCCGGACACTCTCTACTTCGGCTGCCGAGTCCAACCCGACCACGATTACCTGGTCACCGGCATCCGTGGCACCACCACCGACCTGAGCTTCCAGTTGCTCGGCGGTGAGTACACCGACGACAACGTGCCGGCCAGCCAGGCCGCGTTCGACGACCGTGAGCTCGAGATCGCCGCGGACGGCAGCTTCCAATGGCAGGTCCGCCCGAACAGCCCCGGCCAGCTGGTGATTCGTGAGGTCTACGGCGACTGGTCGGCGCAGCGCGGCACCGTGGCGATCCAACGGCTGGACACCGCCGGCACCGCACCGCCGGCGTTGACCCGCGGAGCGATCGAAAAGCGTTACGCCACAGCGGGAAAGCAGCTCGTAAGCCGCATCAAAACCTGGTTGCAGTTTCCGCAGTGGTTTTATCTTGACATCCCGGTCAACACCATGGTCGCGCCACGCCTGACGCCCGGCGGCCTGGCGACGCAATACTCCTCGGTCGGGCACTTCGAGCTGCGGCCCGATCAGGCCCTGATCATCACGCTCCCGGTCACCGACGCGCCCTACCTCGGCTTCCAGCTGGGCAGCATGTGGTACATCTCGCTGGATTACATCAACCACCAGACCTCGCTGAACAACACTCAGGCCCAAGCGGATCCGGACGGCAAGATCCGCATCGTCGTCGCCGACCAGAACCCAGGCGTCACCAACTGGGTCGAAACGCTCGGGCATCGCCGCGGATTCCTGCAGTTCCGCTGGCAACGGGTGTCGCGCCAACTCACCGAAGCCGACGGACCCGGCGTCGAGTTGGTCGACATCGACACCGTCCCGCCCGAGCTGCCATATTACCAGGACAACAAGATCTCCGAAGATGCCTGGCGCACGCGAATTGCGCAGCGCCAACTACAAATTGCGGCAAGGATGCTGGGATGACCAAAATGCTCGACGACAAGGTTGTGGTGATCAGTGGGGTCGGCCCGGGTCTGGGCACGACGCTGGCGCACCGATGCACACGGGAGGGAGCCGACCTGGTGCTGGCTGCCCGCACCCCGGAGCGTCTCGACGATGTCGCCAAGCAGATCGCCGACGTCGGCGGCCGGGCGGTGACGGTGCGCACCGACATCACCGACGACGATCAAGTCGCCAACCTCGTCGACGCCACCATCGAGGCCTACGGCAAGGCCGACGTGCTGATCAACAACGCATTCCGGGTGCCGTCGATGAAGCCGTTGGCCGGTACCACATTTCAGCACATCCGCGACGCGATCGAGCTGAGTGCGCTGGGGGCATTAAGGCTCATCCAGGGCTTCACCCCGGCGCTGGCCGCATCGCACGGCTCGGTGGTCAACGTCAACTCCATGGTGATCCGGCACTCCCAGGCGAAATACGGCGCCTACAAGATGGCCAAGTCCGCGCTGCTGTCTATGTCGCAGTCGTTGGCCACCGAGCTGGGCGAACAGGGCATTCGCGTCAATTCCGTTGCGCCCGGCTATATCTGGGGCGACACGCTGCAGGCCTACTTCAACCACCAGGCCGGCAAGTACGGCACCACGGCCGAGCAGATCTATCAGGCCACGGCGGCGAACTCCGACCTCAAGCGGCTGCCCACCGAGGACGAGGTGGCGTCGGCGATTCTCTTCATGGCCAGCGACCTGTCCAGCGGCATCACCGGTCAGACGCTCGATGTCAACTGCGGCGAGTACCACACGTAATGCCTGAACGCACCGACATCGCAACTGTCGACGAGTTGCATGCCTCGGCCACCAAGCTGACCGGGCTCGACGACTTCGGCAGCGGCGACGACAACTACCGCGAAGCCTTGGGTGTGCTGTTGGACTCATACAAGCAGGAAGCCGGTCTTACTGTGTTGGGCAGCAAGATGAATCGGTTCTTCCTACGCGGCGCACTGGTGGCCAGGCTGTTGTCCGAGTCCGCTTGGAAGCAATATCCGCAGCATGCCGACGTCGCAGTCAAGCGGCCCATCTTCGTCACCGGGCTGGTGCGCACCGGCACCACCGCGCTGCATCGACTGCTCGGCGCCGATCCGGCCCACCAGGGGCTGCACATGTGGCTGGCCGAGTTCCCGCAGCCCCGTCCGCCACGCGACACCTGGGAATCCCACCCGCTGTATCGCCAACTCGACGCCCAGTTCACCCAGCACCATCAGGACAACCCTGGCTACACCGGGCTGCACTTCATGGCCGCATACGAGCTGGAGGAATGCTGGCAGCTGCTGCGGCAGTCGTTGCACTCGGTGTCCTACGAGACGCTGGCGCACCTGCCCAGCTATTCAAAATGGCTGTCGCAGCAGGACTGGACACCGGCATATCAGCGGCACCGCAAGAACCTTCAGCTGATCGGGCTCAACGACGCCGACAAGCGGTGGGTGCTGAAGAACCCCAGTCATTTGTTCGCGCTGGACGCGCTGATGTCGACCTATCCCGATGCGCTCGTCATCCAGACGCATCGACCCGTCGAGACGATCATGGCCTCGATGTGTTCGCTGGCCCAGCACACTGCCGACGGGTGGTCGTCGTCCTTCGTCGGCGACCAGATCGGCGCTGACTCGATGGAAACCTGGTCGCGTGGCCTCGAGCGGTTCAACACCGCACGCACCAAATACGATCCGGCCCAGTTCTACGACGTCGACTACCGCGCACTGATCGCCGACCCGCTTGGCACGGTGGCCGACGCCTACCGGCACTTCGACATCGCGCTGACCGACGACGCCCGGCAGGCCATGGAAAAGAGCCATGCCGACAGCCAATCCGGCGAACGTGCGCCCAAACACTCGTATTCACTTGCCGACTACGGGCTGACGGCCGAAGAGGTCAAGGAACGATTCGCGGGACTCTGACAGCTAGCCGTCGCCGGCGGGAGGGGCGGTGGACACCGCCTCCAAACAACCTTCGGCAACGGCATGTTCAATGCTGTCGGCCAGTTTCGGGCAGGACCGAGTGCGCGCGCTGTCGACTCCGGTCGCGCGTAGTTCGGCGAAATACCCGCAGCGATGCGACGCTTCGGTGTTCCACTGCACCGCGGTGTGCCCCGGCCCCAATCGCTTGACGTTGACCGTGGCATGGCAGAACCGGCAGTCCACCGGCTGCAGGCCCGACGTGAGGTAACGGGTGCGGTCGGCCCGGGTGGCCTCACGCACCTCGGCTGCGCGTTCCGGGTCATCAGCGAAAGCCGGTGCCTTGGACCAGGATCCGGCGCGTCGGCCACGAGCGGCCGGTTCCGGCTCGTCATGGCTGTCGTGATCGCCATGGAGCATTAGCATCGACCGGGCCAGCCGATCGACGTCGGGCGGCTCCTCGAGCGGGCTCATGTCGCGGGCTGCTCCGTCTTTGCTTCTTCTTCAGAGGCCTGCCGTTGCAGGTTTTCCTCGACCTCGACGTGCCACTTCTCGTTGGCGATGGTGGTGTCCACCTCGATCTCGAAGCGGTCGGTCATATCAGCGGTGACATCGGCTACATCTACGTAGAACTGCTGATACCACCGTCGCATCTGGTAGACGGCGCCATCCTCCTCGACCAGCAGCGGATTGTCGATGCGGGTCTTGTGCTTCCAGATCTCGACGTCCTGCAGGAAACCCTTGCTGACGCCCTCGGTGAAGACTCTGGCCAGTTTGTCCGTCATCGCCTCGTCCATGCCCTTGGGCTTTTCGACGATGACACCCCACTGCAGCATGAACGAATCCTGGGTTACCGGGTAGTGGCAGTTGATCAGGATCGACTCGGCCTTGTAGTCGCCGTACTTGTTGTGCAGCCAGTTGATCATGAACGACGGGCCGAAGTAAGACGCCTCCGAATCCAGGTGCGCCTCACCGTATGACGTGCCCAGATCGTTGACGTCGGGCCGCCCGACATTGTGCAGATACTGTGAGGCGATGTGGCCCTCGAAGACGTTCTTGAAATACGTCGGCAGGCCGAAGTGAATGTAGAAGAAGTGCGCCATGTCGGTGACGTTGTCAATGATGTCGCGACAGTTCGATCCTTCGATCAGGATCGAGTTCCACCGCCATTCGGTCCACTCGTCACTGGCCGCCTCGGGAATCTCCGGGATCTGCACCTCGGGCTGGGGCGGATTGCCCTCGACGTCATGCCAGACGAACAGCAGGCCGCCGCGCACGTCGGTGGTCCAGGATCGGGTGCGGGCCAGTCGCGGCGTGCGCTTGGCGTAGGGCACCAGCTTGCATTTGCCGTCGCCGCCCCAGCGCCAGTCGTGGAACGGGCAGGCGACTTCGTCGCCCTTGACGGTGCCCTGGGCCAGGTTGCCGCCCATGTGCCGGCAGTAGCCGTCGAGCACGTGCACGTCGCCGTGCGAGTCGGCAAACACCACGAGGTGGGTGCCGAATGCCTCGATCCCGTGCGGCTCGCCGTCCAGGTAGTCCTTGACCGGGCCAAGGCAGTGCCAGCCCCGGGCATAGCGGTCGGGCAGGGTGCCGGCGTCGATCTCGCGAATACCGGCCGTCTCGGTAGCCATGACGCCTCCAACTGTCAGCTTCTAACTAGAACACGTTACAGTTTTCCTGCGCGGTAGCGCAATCACAGCGCAACGACGGCGGCCTGTAGTGCCGGTTAATCAGGTCCTGACGCCGGAGTACCCAGCCTGGGGTATATGTGAACGATGCCGCTGTTTTCGTTCGAAGGCCGATCGCCGAACGTCGATCCCACTGCCTTCGTCGCGCCGACCGCCACCTTGATCGGCGATGTCACGATCGAGGCCGGTGCGTCGGTGTGGTTCAACACCGTGCTGCGTGGCGACTATGCGCCCGTCATCGTGCGCGAAGGCGCGAATGTGCAAGACGGATCGGTGCTGCACTCGCCGCCGGGCATCCCGGTCGACATCGGTCCGGGCGCCACCGTGGCGCACATGTGCGTCATCCACGGCGTCCACGTCGGAGCCGAGACTCTGATCGCCAACCACGCCACCGTGCTCGACGGCGCGGTGATCGGCAAGCGCAGCCTCATTGCAGCGGGCGCACTGGTGATCGGCGGTACCAAGATCCCCGACGAGGTCCTCGTGGTCGGGGCGCCGGCCACGGTCAAGGGTCCGATCGCGGGCACTGGCGCCGAGATGTGGGTGAAGGTGAACCCGAAGGCCTATCAGGACCTGGCGCAGCGCTATCTGACCGGGCTGGAACCCGTTTAGCCCTGCGAGAAACGAGCTTTCGTGCAAGCGGGGTATCGGAGGCTTATCGCATCCAGTCCGGCGTCACCGGCAGCCCGTTCTGGTGACGGTATTCGGCGATGGCCTTGAGGTTTTTCAGCTCCAGCAAGTGGCCGGCGCCGAACATATCCCAGAAGTCACCTACCCAGACCGGCCGATCCGGCGGCGCAGCGTCCGGATACGGGTTGTGGTCGTAGAAGGGGTGGTGGCAGTTGGTCCACAACACCACCGAGCCGGGCTTGTCGAACACCTCCTGCGCGTCGATGACACGCATGAGATAGACCATCCAAAGGTGCTTGCCCTGATCCCACGCGCACTGATAGTCCACGGTGCGCGCCTGCTCGTTCGCCCGGGTGCGGGTGTAGATCGTGGTCTCCGACCCCAGCCGGTCGTAGGCCAGCCACAACCCCGGTTCATCGGTCTCGGTGAAGCCGCGCAGGCTGTAGGTCCACTCCTCTAAACAGCGGGTATCGGCCATATAGGCGAACAGCTCATCGGGCGGGCAGTCGATGTAGTCGTTGATGGTGATGTACTGGCCGAATACCTCGTCGTGCGGGTACACCGAGTGCATCATCTCCATAATGATCGGGGTGGCCTCCTCCCGCGGGCTGGTCTCGATGCGGGTCAAACCCTCGATCGGCTTGCTGCTGCCGGTGTGGGCGGCGATGTCTTCAAGCGCGGGCAGCGGCATCGGATCAGTTCTCCTTCGTGGGTGCAGAGCGGTTGGCTTCTGTCAAAGATCTTGCAAGCATCTTGATTTCGTCGGCGGAGCGTTCGAACAAACCCCCGCTGGCCGCGCTTTCAGTTTGACCGGCCATCATGTCCTCGACATCCGTGGCACCGTAAGACGACATCATACAACGGTCCAATGGGCTGAAAGCGGCCAAATTTCAGCCCACGAAATGTTGCAAATCAACGATGTTCACGCTTCAGATCGATTGAACCGATTGCCGCTGAGACTCGTTGTAGTCCGTAGCAGCGCCTTCGGGGCATGTTGTCGCGCGGGAATGGCAGCCGGTCGCCGCTGCAGCGCTGACGTTTGCGTTCTCACGGGAGGAGCATGATCAGACGACCCGATATCTGCGATAAGCCCAAGCAAGAGCTGACCATCGAACTGCGCGACGTGGTGCGTGAGTACAGGGTCGGCGGTCAGCCCGTGCGCGCGCTCGACAAGATCAGCCTGTGGTTCGGCGGTGGGCAGTTTGTGTCGGTAGTCGGGCCGTCGGGGGCGGGTAAGAGCACGCTGCTGCATCTGCTCGGCGCGCTGGACTCACCGGATTCCGGGTCCATCAAATTCGACGGCGACGAGATTGGCCGACTCAGCGATGAACAACAGTCCGAATTCCGCCATCATCGCGTGGGCTTCGTCTTTCAGTTCTTCAACCTGTTGCCAACCCTCTCCGCGTGGGAGAACGTCGCCGTCCCGAAACTGCTCGACGGTGTCCGTTTGGGCAGGGTGAAATCGGACGCGGTCCGGCTGCTGGAGCGGGTCGGGCTCGGTAGCCGGGCACTGCACCGGCCGACGGAATTATCGGGCGGCCAAATGCAGCGGGTCGCCGTAGCGCGGGCATTGATGATGTCTCCATCGCTGATTCTCGCGGACGAGCCAACCGGGAACCTCGATTCCGCAACTGGTGCTGCGATCTTGGCGCTCCTTGCCGAGGTGGCACGTGAGGACGGCGGCAGGCGGCTGGTGGTGATGGTGACCCACAACTCGGACGCCGCCGCGGCGACGGACCGGGTGATCACACTCCAGGATGGTCGCGTCGGCTCCGATGAGTTGTCAGCGGTTGCGGGATGAGACCGGGCTCGGCCATCGCGGCTACGGCGAGTCGGCTACGGGTATTCAGCCTTCGCGAACTCGTTGTGCATCGTCGGCGCACGACGGCCTCGATCGCCGTAATGGCGGTGTCCGCAATGTATCTGGTCGCGGTATTCGGCATCTTCGGGTCGATCACCGGATCGGTCAACCGGTTGGCCGATGGGATCGCGGGAATCGCGGCGCTCGAGGTGTCGGGTATCACCGACGCAGGATTTCCCGACACGATAACCGCCGATGTCGCCGCGGTTCCGGGTGTCGCGACCGCGGCACCGATGATTCGGACTTCAGCGTCCACGGCATCAGGTCCGGTTCTGCTGTTCGGCGCAGACAAGAGCAGTGCTGCGTTGGGTGGCGCCTTGAAAGACGCCGTCGCGAAGCCAATAAAGACGTTGTCCGCCAATCCCAACGGTGTCCAGGTTGGGCCCGGTGTCGGTCATGCCAAAGGCGAGACATTCCGGCTGGGCTCGGCCTCGGTCGCAGTCACGGAAGTGCTTACCGGCAAGCAGCTTGCGGACCTCAACGGCGGACATTACGTGCTGGCTCCACTTGCTCTGGCACAGAACATAACCGGGCGAGAAGGCCGACTCGACTCGATACTGATCACGACAAAGTCCGGTGTCAATCTCGCAGCAGTGCGCGCCGCCGTCACGGCCGCCGTGAAGGGCCGGGCAATCGTTGCAGATCCGAGCATGCGGGCAGCCCGAGCCGGCGACGGCGTCAAGCTGATGAACTACATGGCGTTGATGGGTGCGGGAGTTGCGTTGGTGGTCGGCGCGTTCCTGATTTACACCACGATGACGATGGCGATCACCCAACGCCGGCCGGTCATCTCGATGCTGCGCGCGATCGGAGGCCGACGCGTCACCATCGTTCGCGATTTGCTCGCCGAAGCCGCGATTCTCGGAGTAATCGGTGGAGCGGTCGGGTCGGGCATCGGAATCATCATGGGCCGTGTGGCGATTGGTCGATTGCCTCCGGCGATAACCCAAGGTCTCGAAGCTCGGGTGGAGTACTGGCTGCCCCGCTACGCGATACCGGTGGCGCTGGTGGCGACGGTGCTGACTAGCGCGGCTGCGTCGGCGATGGCTGCGCGGCAGGTGTACAAGGTTTCACCGATCGAGGCCTTGGCGCCCGTCGGGGTCTCAGCCGCGGATTTCGTGCCGCGATGGCTGCGGATGGCATGCGGGATTGCAGCCGTTGCGATGTTCGCGGCATCGATCGTGGTTGTTGTCGGCCAACGCGGCACATTCGCATTCGCCGCGGTCTTTGCTCTGTTCACTGCTGAGATCGCGCTGGGCTTCGCGCTCACCGCGGCCATCGTCAAAGCGACTGCGGCGACAGCCCGGATGTTCGGATCGGTTGGGCGACTCGCGGCTGCGACAATCGAGCGTGCGCCGCGGCGGGTGTGGGCCACGGTGATGACCGTGCTCATCGCAGTGGTCACCACTGTCGTGATCACCGGTGCGAATGCCGACATGATCCGCTCGGCGCGCGCCATCTTCGCACCGGTCGCAGGTGTCGACGTGTGGGTGAGCGCGGATGCGCCCGATAGCTATGCCGTCGACGCCCTGCCGCAAGGCCTTGCCGGCAAGGTAGCCGGGTTGCCAGGCGTAAAGCGTGTCACCGAGGGCGCATTCGGGTTCGCTGAGGTCGGGGGCACCCGCGTGATGCTGGACGGGTTTTCGGCCGGGACCGCCGATCCGCTCTACCGCGCGCTCGGTGAGCCGATACGCAACGCGGTACTCGCCGGTCGGGGCGTGGTGCTTTCGCAGAACCTCGGCAAAACTCTGCACGTCCGGGTCGGCGACGACCTGCAGCTGCAGACGCCGCATGGCCCGCGGCGGACGGCTGTGCTGGCCCTGGTGCCGTACTTCTCGACGGTCATCGGGACCGTCGGGATCGACCTCGCTCGGATGAAGGAGTGGTTCGACCGTCCGGCGGCGACAGCACTCCAAATCACCGCGGCCGCAGGCGTGAATCCCAGTCGCGTGTTGGCCGACGTGCGCCATATAGTGCCTGCGCCGAACTACGTATACAACGGTCGCACCGCACTGGCGGGCCTCGAGGCGCCGCTGCATCAGAGCATGTTCATCGCCAACGCCGTTTGGATCATCG
>Ga0210398_10001074_pt1 | contig 29306 bp, 17 predicted proteins | sample IncBWC4OmetaG_FD_161047 | JGI IMG/M metagenome (GOLD analysis project Ga0210398, IMG submission 161047) | Forest soil microbial communities from Barre Woods Harvard Forest LTER site, Petersham, Massachusetts, United States - Inc-BW-C-4-O | ecosystem: Environmental > Terrestrial > Soil >... | reverse complement strand
CGGCGCTCGGTGGTTGCCGGCGTTGATTCGGTGGAGCACGGCACGTTCATGGACGATGCGGACATCAAGCTGATGAAGGAGCATGGGACCTTCTACTGCCCGACGGTTTACACCGGGCAGTTTGTCGCCGAGCAGGCGAAGAAGGGCGAATACCCCCCGACCGTTGCGAAGAAGGCTCTGGAAGTGGGTCCGCAGATCATGAAGACCGTTACGCGCGCCTACCAGGGTGGAGTGAAATTTGCCTATGGCACGGATGCGGGTGTTTATCCGCATGGGCAGAACTGGGAAGACTTCATCTACCTGGTCAAGGCCGGTCTGCCGCCTGCGTATACGTTGCAGATGGCTACGATCAACGCAGCGCAGTTACTGGGACATGACGATGAGTTAGGGACCGTAGCGCCGGGTAAATACGCCGACTTAGTGGCGGTTCCGGGAAATCCGCTGGACGACATCACCGTGATGAGCAAAGTGAGTTTCGTGATGAAGGCGGGCGTGGTCTACAAGCGGGACGGGCAGGAAGTGCTGACGCAGTAGATGCAGCACCCTGCGCGGTGCGAGCGCTGATCGCACCAGCTACGAGCTCAGGAATCCCAGATAGGGACTGGAGCCAAAGTTCGAGAAATTCGGGAAGACCTGCTGGATCTGGCTGTTGGAGAGTCCGAACCAGCGCGCCAAGGTTCCCGCGTACTGGTCGACAGCAGTAGTCGGGATGAGGCGGCCGGCGCCGACGTCATTGGCCTGATCGACACCGATGACGGGGTACTGGCCATACATGTCGTGGCCCTGCACGGCGCCGCCGACAACAAAGTGATGGCTGCCCCAGCCGTGGTCGGTGCCGTCGCTGTTACTGGTGAGGGTGCGGCCGAAGTCGGAGGCGGTGAAGGTCGTTACCTGGTTGCCGAGGCCGCTCGATTGCATCAATCCATCGAAGTACTCGAAGGCCTGCCCTAGCTGGGTGAGGAGACGGGCATGCGTCGGGGCCTGGCCGTCGTGCGTATCGAAGCTGCCCAGCTGCACGTAGAAGATCTGGCGGTTCACGCCGAGGCTGGCCCTGCCGCCGATGATGCGAGCGACCGTCTGCAACGAGGCCGCGAGCGGGTTATCCGTGAGCATGTTGGTGACGGGATCGAGATACTGCGGCGGGTTGGGAACGCCGGTGGGGCCGGCGGCCAGCATAGCCGAGGCGAGAGTTGCCTGCGCCTGGATGGAACGATTGACGACGACTTCATATTCTTTGGCGAAGAGGTTGGTCTCTTCGGCGCTGAGGATGGAACTGAGCGCACTCGATCCGGCCTGCGAGCCGAAGAGAGGGTTGGCGAGTCCGGAGATGGGGATCGGTCCGGCGGGCGTGACGTTGAGCTGGAATGAGGTTTGGCCGGCGAGGAAGAGCGCGATACCGGCTGTCGAGATGCAGGTGAACATGGAATTGGAATTCATGTTCATGCTCTCGATGAGGTCGGCGACGGCGCCGCCCCATCCGACATGCTCCGCGCTGCCGCCGTTGGAGGCGATGGCCTGCCACGCGGCGGTCTGATCGAAGTGGGAGAACAACGAAGCAGGCAGAGGAACGGAGTTGGCCTGCACTTGTGCCTTGGTGGCGGGCGTAATGAGGGTACCGGTGTTCGCGACGATGGCCGCCCGACCGGCGTTGAAGAGATTCTGGATCCCGGTGAGGTAAGGATTGAGCGCGAAAGTGCGTCCGGACTGCGGCGTGTTGGGAACGATGGGAAGCAGGTTGGCCAGTGGATAAGCGAGGCCGGGCGCTCCGGAGCGCGCCTGCGTAAAGGCCGCGAAGGATTCGGAATCGGTGGCGATGACGGTGCCGTGGCCATCGTTGCCGCCCTGGAGGAAGACGCAGACGAGGGCGCGATAGTCCGTGGCGCCGGTTCCCTGCGCCATGGCCGCCAGCGAGTTCAGGCCGAGGATGAAAGGGCTCGCCGAGATGCCGGACATCGTGGCCAGAGACGCAGTTCTGAGGAACTGCCGACGGGATCGCTCGAATTGGTTGGTCGTGCACTTACACATGAGTGGGCTCCCTAAAACTGGGCTGCGAAAGATGGCGAGGCCATCGTGAGATAAATTGCGGTTTGGACCCGAGCCGTGAGCGCGGCGTTGATGGCGTTCTGATCGCCGGAGGGTATAGAGATGGCATTCACGGCGCCAAGAATCTCGTTGTAGAGATTGCCATCCATCTCGCCGGCCATCAGCAACAGGTTGATGCGGTCGAGAAGCTGATCGGGAGTGGCGGCCAGGGCGATTTCGGCTCCGTAATTGGAGAAGATGTCAGAGCCACTGCTGGAAGAGCTCCCGATCGAGCCCTGCACATAGTTGAGATAGCCGACGACCGTGGAAACATTCGTCATTTCCATCTCAGGCGCGACCAGTCCGGCTTGTTCGATGCTGGTGCCGGGCGGGACATATCCCGGAGCAAACCAGTTGAAGACGGTGGGCGAGCGCATCGTCATCTGGCCGAGCCCGTAGATGGGATCCTCCGTGCTGCCGATGCCGTAGGAGCCGGTGCGCGACTGGGCCGTGAAGGCGCGCGCCCATTCGGTATAGCGGAGAAGCGCCTCGCGGACTTTGCCGTACTGCGGATTGGCGAAGTCGGTGGCGGAATCGCGCGCCTCGGGGTCGAGCAGGATGGCGGTGATGACTGCCTGCATATTGCCGCGGACACCGGTGCCGTCATTCTCGAAGATGGCAGCAATGCGGCTGATATAGCCGGGGCTGGGATTGCTGGTGACCAGATGCTGGATGAGCTGCTTACAGAAAAATGCGGGCAGGTTGGGGTGATTGAAGAGTGTGTCGAGCGCCGTGTTGAGGTCACCCACCGGGTCAGGATTTCCCGAGGCAGCTATGGTGACACCGAGAAAATCCTTTTCAACAGTGGAATGATGGCTCGGATAGCTCGTCATGGGCAGAAGGTCTTCGCCGTAGCCGGGGCCGATGTAGATGCAGCAGCTTGACCAGGCGGTGTCGGTGGTATTGCCGGGCACATTCCAGCTGAATCCGGTGAAGACGGCGGCTAATCCCATCACATCGTTGTTGGAGTAGGTGGGGATGGGATTGCCGGAGGCGTCGAGCTTCTGCGAGCCGTCGTCGTTGAGCTGATAGAGGCCGATGGTGAGCAGCTGCATGACCTCGCGGGCGTAGTTCTCGTCAGGGTCGGTGGTGGCGTTGCCCTTGTCGTTGCCGAGCATGGAGAGGAACTGACCCATCATCGGATTGAGGGTCACGTCGTTGAGCAGGGTGCGGAAATTGCCGAAGGCGTCGTTGCCCAGCGTGTCGTAGTACTGGGCTTCGCCACGAGGGAAATTCTGCACGGCCGAGTTGTTGGTGGAGACGACGAAGATCTCGGAAAGCGCGTACTTCACGCGCTGGCGCAACTCATCGGGAGCGGCCAGGGCCTGCTGCCAGAAGGTTCCCTGGAAGTAGTTTTCGTCTGAGGAGTTCTGAGCGAAGAGTGTCGTATTGCACTTGAGATCGCCGGCGGCGCAGGGAGGATTGTTGATGATCAGGGACTGTTCGACGAACGGCTCCTGGGGCGTGGGAGGAAGGGCGAACTGCTGGTTGAGCCAGGCCTGGTAGCCTTCCATGGAAACGTCGTGGATGTCGGCGTCGGTTGCGCCGAAAGTCGCTTGCTCGAGGAAGCGCGAGGCATCGTTGGGGCTGACGATCGGCACCGGAGGATTGCCCTGCACGAAGGCGACGAGATCGGACGAGGTCGCCGGACCTGGGGCAGGGTTGAGCACCTGAATGTCGAAATTGCCGGCTTCCGTGAGGTTGAGCGTAGCTGTCAGCTGGCCGCCGCTGTTGAAGGTGGTCGGCATGGCGGAGCCGTTCATGAGCACCTGAGCACCGGAGATGAACTTCTGACCCTGGACAACGACCGTTGCTGTGCCCGTGCTGCCGAACGTCGAAGGTGTGGCCGAGGTGAGGATGGGAATCGGGTTGAGGACTGAGATGTTCTGGTTGATGGATACCTTTGGATTGTCGGTGCTGGTGACGGTGAGCTGAACGATGTTGCTGGGTGTGGGAACGACGGCGGGCGCAGTGTAGGTGATGGATCCATCCGCGCTGGAAACAGCGGTGCCGACTGTGCTGTTGCCGCCGGGGACGCCGTTGACCTGGAGGGTGACTCCGGTATTCATGGTGCCGGTAACGGTGAGGCCGAGATTGATGGAATTGGTGACGCGGACATCGGTGTCGGTACCGGGCGGGATGGTGAGGACCACCTGGCCGGGTCCAACCTGGACGGGGAGAGTGGAGGAGTTGGCGGCGCCGGGATTGGGATTGCTGACGACGAGAGGATAGGTGCCAGGGGTGGGAGCCGTGACGGCAGCGGCGACCTCGGTGCTGGAAACGAAAGTGGTGGCGACGGCCTGGCCATTCCAGATGATCTGCGCGCCGTAGACGAATTGAGAGCCGCTCACCGAAATGGTAGTTGTGCCTTCCGTGGGAGCCGAGGGTGTGACCCCGCTGACCATCGGGATGGGATTGAGCACGGCGACGGTGGCGGTGCCAGGCGCGGCGTCAGGATGACCATTGGCGGTGGCGGTGATGGTGACGGTGTTGGGCGTGGGAACGACAGCGGGCGCGGTGTAGAGACCGTTGAAGGTGATGGTGCCGACCTCGGAGTTACCGCCCTGGACGCCGTTGACGGAGAAGGTCAGCGGGACCGCAGTAATGCCCATGCGATTCGCGATCTGCACCTGTTGATTGACACGAACGGATGCGGAGGCGGCGGAAATTGCGGTGAGATTGCCCAGAGGAGCGAGGGTCGAACCACAACCGGTTGTGAGCGAAACGGCACCGATGAAGGATGCCACAGCGAAAGCCAGAGGGCATGCCCAAAGGCGTTGCGATCGTACGTGCACGGATTCCTCCGGGGAAGAGGGATTCCAAATGGCAGCCGGTGAGCCTGGCGAGTGAAGTTTGTCCGCAAAGCGTAACACTGGAAATCGCGAATGGTGCTGAGATTTGGTTCGACGTAAGTACCACTTAAGTGGAGTGTGTCGATCCCATACTGGTCGCGTAAGCTATTGCGCTTTTTCGGCGACCTCTCCTTTGCCTGCACCCGTTACTGCCGTCAGCGTTCGAGCCCGTAAAAGCACAATGGCTGTGAGCGGTGACGCCTTTGCGGGAGACGCAGCATCCACCCAATTGACAGGCGCCAGCGCGCCTGCCTGGGGCAGGTGAGTTCGGCTGCGCTCGAGGTTCGACGTCTCGAGGAATGGACAACTCGGCAACGGCTCTTAGCGCACCGCTGGCCTCCCGTCTGGCGGGACGCGCGCCGGGTCGGGGGTTGGCAGACCGCAGTTTTAGGCCAGGAATCGTGCTAAAAAGACCGCAGGAACTGGCCACCTGCCTGCATTTCGGCTTATTTTTCGCCGAATCTCGCGGAAGTTCGCTCAAAGTAAGAAAGATTTGCGACAATGGTCGCCACGCGCGCAGGGGTTCCAGCAGAGTCCGGTGCACGCGGCTGGCGGGAAGGCGAGCTCTAATCGGCAAATCTCCGATGTTCCGTTGATCTTCCGAAGGCAAGGCTGGTTTTTCAAAAGGAGACTCCGCTCTCAATTGACGGTTGAGGGCGATGCCAATAGTTCGGCCCCGGCGGCCACGTGATTTCGTTTCCGCCCCTGGGTTCTCTCTGTGAGCGAGTGGATTTCGTTTTCTCGGCCATTGGGAGGGCATTGACCCATGCAACCTCTTCCGCTGCGCACGCCGTTCCTCCTTTGCATTCTGTGTCTGAGCGTTTGCTTTTCGGCCTGCGCCGCGAACGGCGGAGGAGCGAATCCACTCTCTGACGGCCCGGATACAGCGGCTCCCCACCCATCGGCGCAGGGAGAGATGGTCACGATTCCAGGGCCGCTGCGATCGTTCCTGCGCATGGCTGGGATCAGCCAGGAGGCTGCTCCGGAAGAAGTGCTGCCGCTGCTGGCCCGCAATGTATCGCTGCATGGCTACGAAAACGGAGCCGACACGGAGTACCTGCTTCTGCTCAGACGGTACGTGCAGTTTGCGCGCGAACTCCAGCAGCTGGCCGACGCGCAGAGCACCATCCATATTGAGAGCTGTGACGATGCCAATCGGCTGATCGATGTGCTCGGCTACCAGTTCAAGGAACCCTGCGGCGAGAAGGGCGCGTATCTGGTCACCGCGAATGCGGAACGGGCGTTTCTCGCCATCGATTCCGGCTTTCCACTGACCGGCCTCGAAGAGGCTATGCAGAGTCATACCGCTTTCAGCTATCGCTTTCCGGCCACCGAGGTTCCTGCTCTGTTCCGCGAACAGGACTGGACATCGGCCAGCGCATGGCGGCAAAAGGGTGGGACGAGCCTGGTCGACGTGCTGTTGCACGATCGGGACGTTGACCTGCTTTACTGGGGCTTATCGAAAAACGACGAGGAAACGCGACGGGTGTTGCGTCAGTCGCGCGGGCTGAGAACGCTGCTGCCGCTGGCTACGGCTCTGGACTTTTACGGGAGCCAGATCTCCATTCGCGAGGGACGAGTCGTGGTCCCCGGCGGGAAGAGCGTCGAAGCTGCCTGGCAGGAACTGGTGGGGGCCAGCCCTCATTCTCCGGGCGAATTTGTCGAACATCTCATGGCGAAAGATCGCGGCTGGCTGGCGGCCTATTTCGACGCGCTCTCGCGCGTGAGCCGCGATCAGCAGATTCATCTGACCCAGGGTGCTCGGCTGAAGCAGTTGTACGACGTCTACCGGCGCGCGAGCAGCAATACCAGCGCAACGCGCGGCGTCTTTCCGCGAAACGCCGATCTGCTCATCCTGTTCAGCCGGTTGCAATGGCAGCCGGACGGGGCTCCCTATATTCCTGGCAGCCTCGCAGTCTGGAGAGACATCTTCGGACAGAATTCGACTCCGAAGCTGATCCACGAATGGGTGAGAAGCGCGCGCACCTGGGACAGTCCGGAGCAATTGCTGATGACGCTGGTGGCCTGCTCGAACTTTCCCAGCGATTCGGGCCCGCTGCAAATCTACCTCACCCTCAGCGCTATCGATGGCGCCCGGCCTCCTGAAATGCGTCTCAGCGATGGAACGGTTCGTCTGCTGGCCGCGAAGTTTGCGGACTTCCGCACCTGGTATCTGACGTTTTCCGAATTTCCGGCGCTCAACGATACATCGGTAACGCAGTTTCTGAGTGCCGCGGAAGCGGTCAGCGCGATTTCCGGTCCCGCCCTGCGCTCGAACGCCCTGGGCGCTCTGCAGGCGGATATCGGTCTGTGGGCCGTCCTCGCACGCCAGCAGCAGATTCCTGGCGCGAAGATGAACTCTTCGTGGCAGGATGTGGTGCATCCCTTCATCGGCATTACTTCGTCAGCTCAGCTGTTCGACGCAGCGCGCACATCGTTGCGCGCGACCCTGACCTCGGCCGGGGGGGATGCGAATCTTTCCCAGGACCAGATTGTCGAGCTGCTCGCCGGTCCTGCCCAGCAAAGCGACGAGGGACGGCGCGTGCACGAGCAAATCGCAGGGCGTATGCGCGCCGTGCTCGATGACCAGCGCCTGGTTTCTCTGGATACGCTTTTCGGGCTTTACGACGGTCTGGACCAGCTGGCGCACGGATCCGCGGTCAAGGATCAGTTGCTTCCGCTTGCCGGCAGCCTTCGCGAGTTCGAGATGCCGCGCGCCATCTTTACCTCAGGGGAAAAAGCTGCGTGGGCGCCGCAGATTTACACCAGTCGCCACGCGGAACTGCAGGTCCGCACCGATCTGACCAGGGTTATCCAGTCGGCGAGCTCGCCGGCGCAGCTGGAAGCGGCACGTGGACAGCTCACGCCATTTCTCAGGGACACGCTGGTCGGATTGAATTACGCCTACTACGAGCCGCCCGGAGCGCAGGTCCTGCACAACAATCCGTTGTTCGTGCGCTCCCACGATTTTTCGGGAACGTCGATTCTCGGATACGGCCGCATCTGGGGCACACCGGAGCTGGTGGGCATTGGCGTCACCGCCGGCGGCGGAGCCTATCTGATCGGCTCCCTGGCCAATCTGCCATACGCGCTGGCCACCGCGGAAGAGGACTTCATTGCGCCGGAAAATGTTCAGGCTTTGATCTGGCAAGCAGCGGGGCCAGCCATTTTGGTGGACGCAATCCAGTCACGCTGGTGGGATGTCAGTCCAGCAGAACTGCATGCGGCCGCGCTCTATCAGCGGATGGGGGAAGAATTGCTGCTGGCTGCGCCGGCGAATGCCGAGCTGCGCGGGCGAGTGGCCGATATCTTCGCCGATCTGATGACGCCCAGACGCATGGAAATGACGGAGCAGGCACTCCTTCGCTCCGAGGACATTACTGTCTTCATGCCCAGAATCACTCCGGTCGAGGAGTTCTATCTTGCCTCGGAATATCGCAGGCTGTATCCGGCGGATGCAGCCAGCTCGGGTGAGGCAGGACGCGAACTGGCTGACCTGGCCCGCAAAGATCCTGCCGACACCAGCGCCGCGCGGCTTTCGAAAGATTTCGGGGTGCCGCATCCGACGCTGGAGCAGACCAACGCCTGCGCCATTCTCAGTCTGAAGCCGCTGCCTGCGTATTCCGGCGAAGCGTACGGTTTGATGGGAGAGTCGTGGGAATCCAGCAACCTGTATTGGGCGCGGCTTGCCGATGAGATGGGCTATCAACCGCAATCGCTTAACCTGCTGATTCCGGAGCTGAGCAGGCGCATGATCGCAAAGATATTTGCCACGGACCTAGAGGACTGGCCTGCCATCCTGCGGGCTATGGAACAAACGGGAGATGAGTTTCGGCACGGCGGCATCCGCATCGCCGCTGCCGCGACAACTTCTCAGCCGTAATCGGGTATGGTGAGGTTGCGTACGGGAGCAGTATGCCAATGAGATTTGTCCTTGTCGTCGCGTTCTGTTCAGCCCTGACGGTTGCCCTGGTCGCCATGCCGGGAAGTGGAGCCCAGGATCCGCATTCGCGCATTTTCGTCAACGTCGTCCTCGTACAACTCAACGTCGCGGTTACCGACCGCAAGGGGAACTATGTTACCGGTCTCAAGCCGGAAAACTTCCTCGTCAGCGAAGACAGAATTCCCGAGAAGATTGCGTCATTTGAAGAGGGAGGAGCACCCGGGGTTATCAGCAACGATGCGGCGCAGGCGAGCAATAACCCCGTCCCGCCCGGAGCGGCGGCGGGATCGCAGGAAGGCGGCGACGCATCCGATGCTGCAACTGCGCAACAGGCGCTTTCACGGCTGGCCGGAGCCAGCGTTTTTGTCCTCTTCGATACCAGCGACTATATGTACAGGGGATTCGTCTTCGCCCAGGATGCGATCGCCGGCTTCGTGCGCTCCATGGAAGAAGCCAACAAGATTGCTTTCTACTCTTACAGTCGCAATCTTTCACGGGCAACGCCGCTGACGACCGACCGGTCTCAGGTGATGCAAGGCGTACGCAGCACCGTCGCGGGCGACGAAGCTGCGCTGTATAACTCCCTCTTGCTGACCGTACGAGACGCCGCTCAGTTGCGGGGACGGAAAGCCATCGTGGTGTTCTCCAACGGTCCTGACAACGCCAGCACGGTGCCGCCGGAAGACGTGGAAGAACTGGCTCAATCGACCGGGACCATCATTTACATCATCAGCACCCGCGAGGCGCACGACGAGCCGGTCTCCAGCGCGGTGTTTGAAAGGATGAGCAGGGGCACGGGCGGCAAAGCCTATTTCGCGAAGGACTGGCGGGATGAGGGTCTGGCGTTTGCCTCGATCAAGGAAGACCTGGCTCACTTGTATACGATCAGCTACTACCCGAAACCGAACCAGAATCGAGGATGGCGGACGATTTCGGTCAGGCTTGCGGGCAAGGATCTGGACAAATATCGGGTACGCACGAGAGATGGTTATCGGCTGCAGGAACAGGTCCCCGCTCCTGCCCAGGCCTCCACGGGGCAGCCATCGGAGACCGGCTCGAACTGACGATGGATTCGCATCTGGAGCTAGCGGAAGCGGCGGATGCGGAGCGTGTGCCGGCCGGATCGGTAGAAGCCGGTCACATAGACGGTAGCCCGCCCGGTATTCGAGAAGATGAGCTGGCGCATGCGCAGCAGCGGTGTGCCTTTGGGGAGAATCAGTAATTCTGCCATGCGCTGGTCCGCATCGGTCGCATCGATTTCTTCGTCGGCGTAGGCAAGCTCGACTCCGCATTCCCGCTCCAGCACGGAAAACAGGGAGACGCGGTCCAGCGGAGCGTTCATCAGCGCGGGGTATTCATCCGCTGACCAATAGCAGATTTCCAGAGCAACCGGCTCGTCGGCAGCGAGACGAACACGTTCGAGCCTCCCCAGCCGAGCTGTGGGCGGAAGGCCAAGACGGGCGGCGATTTCATGCTCGCGGTGGACGATTGACGAGGAGACGATCCTCGAATGCGCCGTCAGGCCGAGGCTGGCCATCTGCTCGGTGTATCCCAGCAGTTTGTTGAAGTGGACTTTGGGCGGGGCGACGAAGGTGCCGGCGCCGTGCCGCCGCTCGACGATGCCGTCTCGCGCTAATTCTGTGAGCGCGTGGCGGGCGGTCATCAGGCTGACGCCGTGAACCCGGGCGAGCTCTCGCTCCGAGGGGACCGTATTGCCGGGTTTCAGCTGGCCGGAGTCGATGCGGCGGCGGATGGCATTCTGAATTCTCCGGTAGGCCGGTTCGTCGCTGCGGTTTGACATCGTACCTGTATTTCCGTTGCGGCTGACATCTGGAGCCGTATCAGCGAGTTCGGCCAGCTGTTTCCTGAACACCATATCAGAACCTGATCGACAGAAATTGACTGCTATAGCAGAAGCAAAGAGCTATCCATCCAGTGCTATAGAGCGGACGATAACACGGGATTCTCGATCTGTAAATACGCGGTGGGGTTGACCGCAATGGGTCGCCTGGGAACCTCGCAGCCAGGAGAATGCGTCCCATTGAGAAGCGTGGTAGCCTTATAAAACAAGCCCATTTGGTGAATTGCACTCTGATTCCGATGCCGTTTTACGGCCGACAACCCCACGGGCAGCAGGGTTTTCCACAGGCAGTCCGTCACGCGCCGCTTGACGAGAGGCTCAAATAGCTATATAGCATTAACAAACGTGCTATATAGCGCGGTGAAGCATCACCCGCGACGCTTGCGGCCGCATTTAAGGAGAATTCCAGTGAAAACGCAAATCAGGATTTCGCTATTTCTATCCGGAGCCGCCGCTCTGCTAATTCTGCTGTTCAGCGCGCCGGTATCACTGCTCGCGCAGCAGGCGGCAGGTTCCATCACCGGGACGGTGACCGATCCTTCCGGTTCCGCGGTACCCGACGCGGACGTCACGGCGCGCGACGTCAATCAGAACACCACGTGGAGGACGAAGACTGATGGGGCCGGCGTCTATGACTTTCCGCAGATCCCCGTGGGCACGATCGCAATCCAGGTGGAGGCGGCAGGCTTCGCCTCCCAAAATCGGGCTCCCTTCGCGCTGGTGGTGAACCAGGTCGCGCGCGTTGATTTCGCTCTTTCTGTCGGCAAGGTGAGCACGACGGTGCAGGTGAGCGGCGAGCCTCCTCTGCTGCAAACTTCCTCGACCGAAGTGGGGACAGTGCTGAACGCGAACGACGTGACTTCGCTGCCGCTGGCCACCCGCGACGTGAACCAGCTGACTTTGCTGGTGCCGGGCGTGGTCAGCCCCAACATTTTTGCCTTTGAGTCCTCGCAGACGACCTTCGGCACCGGCCGGCCGTACGTAAACGGCGCGCGCGAACAGGACAATAACGCCTCGCTCGACGGTATGGATGTGAACCAGCCCGACAACAATGATGTTGCTTACGTTCCCAGTCCGGATGCGGTGGAGAACTTTAATGTGATCACCAGCAACGCTCCCGCGGATTACGGAAACTACATCGGCGGCGTGATTGTCCAGACGCTGAAGTCCGGCACCAACCAGTTTCACGGCAACATCTTCGAGTTTGTGCGCAATACGGATCTGGACGCCAATACCTGGCAGGACAAGGCGAATGCTTTTCTGGTAATCCCCAACGTAACTTCGACAACGCTGCCGCGGCCGGTGCTCCAGTGGAATGTATTCGGCGGGACGTTTGGCGGACCGGTCATCCACGACAAGCTGTTCTTCTTTGCCGATGAGCAGACCGAACTGAACAACACTCCGAGAACGGCGCAGACCAACACGGTATTACCGTCGGCGTTTCTGACCGGCGATCTGAGCCAGTTGTGTACCAGCCAGGGCGCGAGCTTTGTGTCCGGTGTGTGTTCGAACCCGGCACTTCAGCTGTACAGCCCGGTGTATCTGACGGGTCCGAATGCCGGACAGCCGGCGCCATTGGCTGCGCGGCAGCCGTTTCCGAACAACCAGATCCCGATCAACAGCAAGGTAGCAGGAGCGCTGGCGGCGTCGAAGCTTTTCCAGACGCAGGAAGAGACGCCGACCTTTTACCAGAGTGGCTATGTGCATTCCTATCAGGGCGACATGAAGATCGACTGGCAGGCATCGCAGAATGATCACATCATGGGCCGCTATTCGCAGATGTATACGATCAATACTCTCAGCAACGGCACCAATCAGCTGACGCCGAATCTGACGCGTGAATATCCGCTGAAGAACATCGTAGTCGACTACGCGCGCACCATCTCGCCGACACTGGTGAACGACGCCCGTGCGGGCATCCAGATCTTCCCGGCGAATGACCAGATTTATGCCAGCCCGGTGAGCGGCAATTTGCCGCAGCAATTCGGACTGCCTGGCGTGCAGGAAGACATTCTCCCGGCCATGAGTTTCGGCTATACCGCGATCGGAAGCACCGACGGCGTGGAAATCTTCCACGACACCACGATTGAGGCGGAGGACGCGCTGACCTGGACGCATGGCAAGCACACTGTCCATGGCGGCTTCGAATACTACCACTACATCATGAACGACGTGTACGCCGGGAATCAGGGTGCGGCTGGCGCTTTCGCCTTCAATGGCCAGTACACCGGCCTTGGCGGCAATTACGGAAATGCCTTCGCCGACTTCCTCCTCGGCCTGCCGGACGGCGTCCAGCAGGGAGTTCCTTTCAACTTCCATCTGCGCAACAGCCTGTTTGCAGGCTTTGCCCAGGACAATTACCGCGCAACCCATTCACTGACGGTGAACCTTGGCCTGCGTTATGAGTTAACGACACCGCGCGGTGACAAGGACGCGGCCGCCAACGTCAATTACGATCTGCTTACTGGAACTCCCGAGATCGGCACGAATTACAACACATACGAAGGCTGGGATAACTGGCAGCCGCGGATCGGATTGGCATGGCAGCCGGGCTGGGCGCCCAACACGGTTTTCCGCGCCGCATATGACATTTCGACGTACATGGAAGGCAACGGCGTCAACAACATGGCCGTGGTCAACCCGCCGAACGTCGAGCTGCACAATGAGGTGAATAACGCCACCGAGGTGAATAACGGGGTAACCGGATTGCAGTATCCGGCCACGACTCTGGATCAGGGATACACGCCGTTCTACGCGGACTGCACATCGGCGCAGCTGATGGCGTTCGCGCCAGCCTGCTTCGCCAGCGGCCAGGCTCACGCGACCAATCCCAATCTGCAGCCTGCGGTCGATCAGCAGTGGACTGCGGCCATCGAGCACCAGTTCAAGGGCAACATGACGGCGACGCTGCAGTACATCGGGAACAAGGACGACCACATGTCGGACATCTATCTGTACAACCAGAAGGTGCTCGGGGCGAACGGGACGGTCGTACCGGGTCCGTACATGCAGCCCATCGTGGCTGCGGGGGCCCAGGCGCGTTACAACGCGTCCGATGGCATCTCGCGCTACAACGCGCTGGAAGCCGTCCTTAGTCAGCGTAACTACCATGGTCTCGACGTGCAGGCGAGTTACACGTGGTCGAAGTGCCTGGCTAACTCCCTGGGCTACTTCGGATCCTACGGCGACGAAGAAGGCGCCGGGGAATCGCAGACGCAGGCTACGCAGAACTTTTTCCAGAATGAGTACAATCCGATGGCGGACTATGGGCGGTGCACCATCGATGTGGCTCAGAACTTCCAGGCCTACGGCGTTTATAACCTCCCGATCGGACGCGGGAAGCTGGTGGGGAGCAATATGAGTCGCGGGCTCAACTACCTGGTTGGAGGCTGGCAGACGGCAATCGATCTCGGGTTCCACTCTGGATTCGCGATCACTCCGTTTGCCGGGGCCTACATGGGCGACGAGAAACCGGACGGGCTGTCGGCCGCGCAGCTGACCGGCTCGTACGAGCCAAGGCCTGACTGCGTCGCCGGCGTCGCTCAGTCAGTCGGAATGCAGACTGTGCAGATCGGCAGCAGCATCGGCAGGACAAACCTGAATCCGGCAGCCGTAACCGAGGTGGCGGACTACAGCTATGGCAATTGCCAGAACGGCGCGTTGCGAGGACCCGCGCTTACGACCTCGGATCTGAATCTAACCAAACAGATTCCGATTACCGAACGCGTCAACGTCGCCATCGCGGCGGAGTTCATCAACCTGACGAACACGCCGATCTTCAGCGTGCCGGCCAGTTGGTGGGGTCAGTATAGCTCCTGCGGAGCCTGCAACGGAACGCGGACAACGGGCTACTTCGGAGGCGGAACCAACACCGTCGGGCTCTATGGGTTACTCGACGGATCGAATCCTGGGCGCCAGATTGTACTTTCCGGAAAACTGAACTTCTAGCCGGCGCTTAAAAGCGGTCGACGATTGAACTCCTTTGCTGGCCAATGCCGCCTTCGGGCGGCATTGGCTTTTTCGTGCGCGTGCCGCAGGCGCGGCGGCCGCTTTTGCCTTGAACTCTGTTCCGCCTCACTGCGATCGCTATCGGAGAGTCCTATAGCCCGATTCGTGCCTCGTCATTTCCCTTCACTCTCGCCCACAGGCCACAATCGGGCCGCTCCGCGCACACCACTCGAATCGCCGTGTTTTGCCGGCAGGACCGGAGTCTCGGCGATTTTTCCAAACACGTAGTTGCTCATCTGCGCCGGCACGGTTTCATAGAGCCGCTTTGCCTGGGAAAGCCCTCCTCCCAGAACCACGACATCGGGGTCGAGCACGTTGACGACATGCGCGAGCGCACGCGCCAGACGATCCTCGTAGCGAGCGAACGTTGCTGCGGCGACCGGATCGCCTGACAAGCAGAGCCGAACAACCTCGGCTCCGGAAAGCGAAGCTCCTGAGGACCGCCGATAGTCTTCCTCGAGTCCCGGACCAGAAAGCCAGCCTTCGATGCAGCCGCGCTGTCCGCAATAACAGGGCGCTCCAGGATATTCTTCCGGGCGTTGCCATGGCAGCGGATTGTGGCCCCATTCTCCCGCGAGACTATTGATTCCGCCATGCACCTGGCCGCCGATGGCGATGCCCGCCCCGCATCCGGTTCCGAGTATGACAGCGAAAACCACCTGTTTGCCTTCTCCCGCCCCGTCTGTTGCCTCAGAGAGAGCCAGGCAATTGGCGTCGTTCATGCAGCGGACCTCCCGACCCAGTGCGGCGCCAAGATCCTTTTCGAGTGGTTGGTTATTGAGCCAGGTGGAGTTTGCATTCCGGACGAGGCCGGTCCTCGCATCGATCATGCCGGGGATGCCCACGCCGATCGGACATGTTTCCCCGATCTCCCGCTCGACTGTGAAAACCAGCTCCGCGGCCGCGCGGATCGATCCATGGTAGTCATAGCGCGGCGTGGGGAAGCGCTCACGACGAAGCTCGCGGCCCTCGCCGTCCATCGCCAGCACTTCAATCTTGGTGCCGCCCCAGTCGATGCCGATGCGCGTGGAAGGGCTCGGGCGAGTCGAGTCGTTCATTGAGGCCCAGCCGAAAATTCCTTTAACGCTTCGCCCAGCCGCGCAAGACCTTCCGCGGTCATCGCCGGATCGCCGCCAACCCCGATGCGGAAGTGGTCGGGCATCTCGAAGAATCGTCCTGGCACGACGCTGGTCTGGTAGCGTGCCCGCAAATGCTCGCAAAATTCGTCCACCAATCCGTGCAGCAGGCGCGGAAAGGTCACCGTGCCCCAGGGACTGCGAAAACCATCCACGACCTCGCACGCCGCAAAGAACGCATCCAGCGCCGTGCGATTCGCGGCAAGAATTTCCCGCGCTCGCGCGTCGATCTGCTCCAGATGGTCGAGCGCGATCACGCTCAGCAGTTCGCCTGGATGCACTGGTGTAGCGCCGAACAAATCGTTCAGCCGCCACATCCGATGTGCCAGTTTCGGCTGAGCCAGGATCCAGCCGCAGCGCAGCCCGCTCAAACCATACGCCTTGGTCAAGCTGTTCGTGACGACGAATTGCGGGCCCAGATGAAACGACGAGCGAACCGGCTGATCGTAGACCATGGGGAGGTAGACTTCGTCCACCAGCACCTGCGCCCCAACCTGCGCGGCCATCGCGCCAATTGCCCGCAGGGTCTCCTCCGAGAGCAACGCGCCCGAAGGATTATGCAGATTCGTGAGCACGATCAGCCGCGTTCTTCCGGTGACCTTGCTGCGCAATTCATCGAGATCGAACTGAAAGACGCTGGCCGCGCGCCGGGCGATTCGCCGGATGTTGGCCCCGAGGTACGAAGCTACTTCGAGCATCGGGCCGTAGGTGGGCTCCTCGACGAGCACTTCGTCGCCCTGCTCGACCAGCGCCGCCATGGCCAGATGATTCGCCATCGCTGTGCCCGTTGCCGCGACAACGCACTCCGGCTTCACACCGCACAGGCGCGCCAGCCGCTCCTGGAGTGGGATATAACCATAGGTCGTGCGGCCGTTGATCTCCAGGTCCTCGATGCGCACCGGTAACTGAGCTAGCGGATAGCTCGCTATCCCACTGGTAGCGAGGTTCCAGGTCGCAGCCGAATATACCTTAGCCCATTCCAGATAGGTCGATCCCATGGCACGCGCGTTCCCGTTCATCCCTGCAACTCCTTTTTCCGGCGGCGCTGCCGCCACAGATACACCGGCAATCCCAACAGCAGAATACCGACCCCGATGAAGCTGTTGCGCGGATACTTCCACAGCGTGGTCAACACCACCAGCCAGCACGACGCGATAAAGAGAATCGTAGTCACGGGATGGCCCGGTGCGCGGAATCCGCTGTTCCGCGTGGCTCCTGTCGCACGATCGCGGCGGCGCAGAACAAACAGGCAGCACGCGCTGAGGCCGAAGAAGGTCGCGTCGATCGGGACCTGATAGTTCAGGATCTGTTCGTAGCGGCCGGTGAGCGCGATGACGATTGTCCAGATGCTTTGCAGCACAATCGCTACGACGGGGACATTGGTCCGCCGCGAGAGGCGCGCCACGATGGGAAAGAACAAGCCGTCCTCAGCCATCGCGAAGTACACGCGCGGTCCGGTGAGCACCGACTGGCTCAGAAAGCCCACCGTCGACACCGCAATGCCCAGCGCGATGAGACGCGCTCCGGCATTGCCCGCGACGATGCGCATGACCGCACTGGCTGGAACACGAGTTGCGGCCAGGGCCGTGACGCCGAGCGCGCGAACGCAGACCATGTTTACCGAAACGTAGAGCGCGATCACCCCAGCTACGCCGATCACCAGTGCACGGGCCAGATTCCGCCGTGGGTCGCGAATTTCGCCCGCGATGAAATTGGTGGTCTGCCAGCCCCCGTAGGAAAAGATGACAGGAATCATGGCGGCGCCGAATGCCGTGACGAGGTCGATGGAGAAGGGCCGGTCGAGGATGGGGTGCAGCAGCGGTTGCGGTTTGCGGAGCAGAAAGTAGCCCGCGCCGACCAGGCACGCGATGGCCGCAATCTTCAGCACCATGAGGATGCTCTGCAGTCGTCCGCCGGGCTTGACGCCGAGGCAGTTGATGACGGTGAGCACAGTGATCGTGGCCACTACAATCGTACGTTCCGAGAACGGCCAGCCGGTCAGTTCGAGAAAATACTGCGCAAAGGTGACTGCGACTGCGGCCATGCCGCCGGTCTGGATAACCAGCAGTAGCCCCCAGCCGTAGAGAAAGCCGAATACGGGATGCAGCGCCTCGCGCAGATAAACGTACTGGCCGCCCACCTCGGGAATGCGCGCACCGAGTTCCGCGTAGATGAACGCGCCCAGCATGGCAATGACGCCGCCCGCGATCCACGCGGCCAGAATGAGCACAGGTGTATGCAGCCGCTGCGCCACAACGTAGGGATTCATAAAGACGCCGGCGCCGACTATGCCACCCATCACCATCATCGTGGCGTCGAAGAGTCCCAGCTTGGGGAGGGCCGGATTCTCCAGGCCCGGATCGGAGCGAGTCACCGTGTCCGCTCTCCGGGCGTGGGAAAGACGGACTGTTCTCTGGCGACCGGACGCAACAGGCAACGGATTCGAAGGGCCGATTCTTCTACCGGAAAACAGAACCATCGCATCGTTCGCTGGACCCTTCGGGATCGTTTTCCGGCCTCAGGCCGTGTTCGAGCATCGTCATGACGCTCGTCTTTCCAAGAATCAATTTCGATCTTCGGCAGTTTTCGTTATCCGGCTCCACTTCTCATCCCCGGATAGTTCAGCCAATTTAGCACGTCGTTGCCGTTGAGTAAGTACAAATGCGCCTGGCTCGTGATCTCGCACCTTCCGCACGCTCAGTCAAACGGTCGTCTTCGGCGGGAGGGAAGAGATTCGCGGGACTGGCAAAGACAGTTCATGATCGAGATCAAAGCCGCACGACCGAAGGACTCATCCTCACGCACAAAGTCGATTGCAGGGTGGAGCGCAACCACGGGAGTTTCGAGCTTCTGGACGTAAAGGCTTTGCAAAAGGCGAGTGTAGAATAATTTTCCGTCTCATCCAGGTTCTTGTGACTCCCCGAGCATCTGAGTTACATGGACACAAAGGCGAAGGGAAACGGTGAAGCGAAATGCATCTGACCGTGAAGTGCGCAGAGACCAAATGCCCGGAATTTGGTCATCTGAACGTTATCGACGTGGGACAACTGGGGAACCATAACGCCCGCAAGGGGAGTAACGTGGCCTGTCGCGCCTGCGGTGCGCTCATGAGGATCGTTCCCATCAACCATCAACGCGGCAAAGCGAGGGCGCGTGTTGTGAATTGACGAATATCGGCTTGCATCGAATACGGGGAAGGCAAGTGACATGGGGTACCACGAACGCAAGACGCGGCCCGGTCGACTTTGTCCTCCGGGACACACCATTTCTCTTTAGTTTGAGATTATGAGCTGTGAAAGCGGTATCCAATGCAGCCGGCCGTTTGTATGTGGGATGGTTTGCTCGAATCGTCTCCAAGCTTGCGCCGCAAGTGCCCAATCAATACGCGCAGACAGACGCGGTCCGTTATCTCGTCCTGGGCGAAGGAGCGCATGGAACCTGGCGTGGGTTGCCGGACGCCCTAACGCTGTCAGGTAGTTTGCCTCTGCGTCGTCAGATGTCCGTACTTCTCGCGAGGTTTCCACGTCGCTTCCGGCATTTCTCTGCCAACCTTTCTATGGTGTCGCCCCTCCGACCGTATCGGCTGCGATGGGGCGATTGCACACGGGACGTTCCGGTAAATCAATTGAGCGATAGATATTGGCGTCTCCTTCTAGGAGATTTTCAAATGAAGGTCCAGGACCTGGCAGGTCGAACCCAGCAACTCTGACGTCGTGAGTCTGACTGGTGCGGGCCTCTCGATTCCGTCTCTCTCAGAGATCCAGAGTGACACCCGCGTTTGGCTGCGAACAGCATATGAGCACGTTCCCGGTCGAGGGCCTCTCCAGCGGTTCGGGGTTGTACGTAATCGATTCATCAATCAGCGCCGTCATGCAGGTATGACAAACACCTACCCGGCACGACCATCTGACCGGAACGTCGCATTCTTCAGCGAGTTCAAGCAAGCTCGTAAATTTCGGATTCCACGCAGCGGTAATCCCGCTACGCGCGAATGAGACCAGGGGGCCGGATCCGGGCGGCCCTGGTGGCGGGTGCGGCGCGTGAACAACCTGCGCCATGCCCGGGGTAACGGCCTCGATGGAACCGAAGATTTCCGTGTGCACATTCCCGGCCAGCACACCCCAGTTTTGCAGCCCATCGTGCATACTCTGCAGGAATGAAGAGGGGCCACACAGATAGAAATCACTATCCTTTGGCACTCCAATTCTTTCCAGCAAAGCTATGTCAATGTGTCCGGCAGCGTCGAAGTCTGCCCCGACCTGGTCGGTTGCAGCGGGCCGGCTGTAGACGAAGTATCCTCGTCCGCGAGAGAGCTGTTGCAGCAATAAACGCGACTCTCGTGCAAATGGATGTTCGGCGCTATTGCGCGCTCCATAAATCCACCATATTTCTCGCTCCGTTTTCTCAGCAGCCAGTGCGTGCAGCATCGACATCACGGGCGTTGCGCCCACTCCAGCGCTCAGCAGAACAACCGGATTCTGGCTGGAACGCAGAGTAAACCTTCCTCGCGGCGCACTAACATCGAACACGGCGCCTTCCCGCGTACGGTTACACAGAAATGAGCTTACAACTCCGTTCAATTCGCTCTTGACGCTGATGCGGAAATGGTCGCCTTCAGGTAGATCAGACAACGAATAACTGCGAAGAACGGGCGGTTTGCCCGGATCGACGAGCAGCCGCAGAACCACGAATTGACCCGCCTGGAATACAGGGAGACGTTGCCCGTCGATCGGCGCCAGAACGAAGGAGGTTACGGCTTCGCTTTCCTTATGGATGCTCGCGACTCGCATCGCACGAAATCCGGACCATGCTGGTGCCTGTTCCTCATAGGCGAGTCCCGGATTCCCCGCTCCGGAGCTCAAGTCTTGCTGGAGCATTGCCTGGAACGAACTCTGCCAACCCCTACTGAGTGCAGGAATCCGTAGCGCTCGTTGTAGTTCCTCGCTGGAATGTCCTGGCAAATACAGGAGGGCGTCAACATCGGCCACACTGACTCGCTCTGGACCGTCACTAATTTTTACAATCTCATCGTTCGCACCAACTTCTCCCTCCTGCAACACGCGAAAATAGAATCCTGGTCTGTGATGTGCCACCAGCAGTGCGGGCATCCGAGGTTCATTCATGCGGATGCCGACGCGGTAGCACGTCACGCGTGGTTGGGTCACTTCAAATTCAACGCCACCGATGCGGTATCGATCGCCGATACACACCTCGCTGTCAGCCAGGTCCTCAACGGTGAAGTTCTCTCCGAACTGGCCGAACGTAAAATCGTTACGGCCCAAAAAGCTCTCCCAGTAATGGTAAGAATCCACCTGGTAGACGAATACGGCGCGATGCTCCCCCCCGTGACCCGCCAGATCGGCTTGCGCATCGCCTTCAATATTGAGCCGGCGCACCATTCGCCTTCCGGCAACTGGAGACTTCCAGACCGACGTTCGGACCGTTTGGCCGTTCCATGTCACGTCGCGCGGAAGGCCGACATTTACTGAAAGCAATCGGGCCATGCGTCATACCTCGTCGAAGTCCGGAGTTTGGATGGCATCCCTCCATCTCGACGTGCCGGGCCGGTTTCTGCGCAGCCAAAGTCCAGGGAGCCAGCATCGATTTCTTTCAGAACGCCACCATCGGTCGATGAAAATCTCGGTAAGTGCATTATCGCCGAAGCGGCATTGGCGATAGACGAGGCAACGCCACCCTAATCGAGGAAGATAAAAGCGAGTTGACAGTGCAAAGCGGATCGCTTGGGTGCCTACATCCGCAGGGCGGCCTTCAAGGATGCTGGGACTCGATTGTTTGACCTCAGAACGTCACTCTTGCCAGGTAATCTGTCACCCCGTCTTGTACCGCACCGGTTCAGGGGGATGGGTTGACTTTTTTTCGCGTCGCGCTTATGCCATTCGTTCCCGGCAACGGTTTGGGATGGGCATGGAGGAAGTTTCTGCCGGGTCCCTCGGTCATTCTCCGTACGGCACCCAGATATTTTTAACCTGGGTTGCGTGCAGCAAGAACCACCGGCCTTCGGCCTGCGTGCGGTCAAACCAGTCGTACTCGCGACCCTCGTTCGTCCAGACTTGTTTCATGTTACCGATGGAGGCGGCTTTCACCGTGGTCGCTTCTTCATTGCTGCGGAAGCACCAGATCGCATCGATGTCGTCATGCTCGGCCAGAGTCTTAGCCAGTTCCGACGGCCGGCCAGCTACGAGGTTCACCACTCCACCGGGCACGTCGCTGGTGTCGAGTAGCTGATAGAGATCTCCCTGAATCAGCGGGTAGCGTTCTGACGGCACTGCAACAACGGTATTTCCTACAGCAATGGCCGGCAACACCAGAGACAGCAAGCCCAGTAACGGCGCTTCGTCTGGAGCCAGGATGCCCACCGTGCCCACCGGCTCCGGCATTGCGATGGTGATATTCCGTCCCGGCGGATGATGTACCACGCCTTCGTACTTATCCGCCCATGCGGCATAGACAAAGATGCGCTCGATAGAAAGATCGGTCTCGATGGCCGCCCTTTCCTCGCCAGTCGCGGCTGCCAGGCGGCCCGCGATCTCGTCGCGGCGCTGGACCATATTCTCGGCGAGGTAATAGATCACCTGGGCGCGGGCAGGGGCTGCGGTCCGCGCCCATCCGGATGCAGCCCGCGCCGCTTCCACCGCATTGCGGATATCTTTGCGATTGCCGAGCGGCGCCTGGCCGAGCAACCGCCCGTCCTTTCCGTGGACGGGGAAGGAGTAGCCGGAATCGGGCCGCGCCTGCTTGCCGCCGATGTATTGCTTGATGGTGTGGTCAATCGACAGCCCAGCCGGCGCGCGACCGTTCAGATCTTCGTCCGCAGATTCGGTGCGCGGCGCCGCAGTTTTGACGGGCGGCAGGCTGTGCACCCACTTCGGAGTCAGATACTCCAGCATGCCCTCGCGGCCCCCTTCGCGGCCGTAGCCCGATTCGCGATAGCCGCCGAATCCGCAGGCAGCGTCGAACTGATTAGTGGAGTTCACCCAGACCACACCCGACTTCACCTGCGCGGCCAGATCGAGTGCAACATTAATGTTCTCGCTCCAGACGCTCGCAGCCAGTCCATAGACGGTGTTATTCGCCAGCTCGACAGCTTCCGTCGGCGTGCGGAAAGTCATCGCCGCGAGGACCGGACCGAAAATTTCCATTTGTGCCACGGTCGCTGTGGGGTGCACATCGGTCAGCAGGGTGGGAAGAAAATAGCTGCCCTTCTGCGGCAGGGGAGTATCGGGTTGCCAGCAGCGCGCGCCTTCAGCGACCCCCGCGTCGACCATGCGCCGAATCGCTTCGAGTTGTGTTGGCGAAACAATCGCACCAATGTCGATCGCCTTATCCAGCGGATGCCCGACTCGGAGTGTCTCCATGCGGGCGCGGATTTTCGCGTACAGCGTTTCGGCCACTCGTTCCTGAACCAGCAGCCGTGAACCGGCGCAGCAGACCTGTCCCTGGTTGAACCAGATGGCGTCCACCAGCCCCTCCACCGCCGAGTCAAGATCGGCGTCGTCGAAGACGACAAAGGGCGATTTGCCTCCCAGCTCCAGAGACAACTTCTTGTGTGAGTGCGCGGTCGCTTTGCGAATGATGCGACCCACCTCCGTGGAACCCGTAAAGGCAATCTTGTCGACACCACGATGCTCGATGATCAGCTGGCCAGTGGAGGGTCCTCCATTCACCACATTCAGCACACCTGGTGGCAATCCCACTTCAAGGGACAGCTCCGCAAGAGCCAACGCAGTCAGCGGCGTGTTCTCTGCAGGTTTTATAACCACGGTGTTGCCCGCGGCCAGTGCCGGAGCCACCTTCCACGCAAACATCAACAGAGGAAAATTCCACGGAATGATCTGGCCGACGACTCCGCAAGCCATATAGTTTGGGAATTCCGACTCCAGCAGCTGCGCCCATCCCGCGTGATAGTAGAAATGGCGCGCCACCAGAGGGATATCGATGTCCCGGCTCTCACGGATGGGCTTGCCGTTATCCATCGTCTCGAGGACTGCCAGCCGTCGCGAGTGCTTCTGCACCTGCCGCGCCAGGGCGTAGAGATAACGGGCCCGCTGGTGACCACTCAAAGCTTGCCATGCCGGGAGCGCCTTGCGCGCCGCAGCTACCGCTGCGTCAACATCGACGCCATTCGCCACCGCGACTTCGGCGAGGGGGTCTCCGCAGGAGGGGTCGCTGGTCTCCATATATTCACCGCCGGCCGGCTTGACCCACGCGCCGTCGATGAACGCGTCGAACCTGCGGTGATGCCCCTCCAGCCACTGCACCGCTTCCTTCGGATCTTCCGGCACGGCGCCATATTCCATGCTGTAGAACTTCTCCGCTATGCTCATCGTCTCCTCCGGACTCGAACCCATCTATGCGATGGGATGACGATACGCCGCCGAGTAGCGGCCGGTGGCATGATGCTCCAGCTGACGCTCGACATCGGCCAGCATGCCGCTAGCGCCGAATCGAAACAGCGAGGGCTCCAGCCACGGACGTCCCAGCTCGTCTTTCATCATGGCCAGCCAGTCCAGGGACTGCTTCGCGGTGCGGATGCCGCCCGCCGGCTTAAAGCCTACTGCCATCCCCGTCCGTTCGGCGTACTCGCGGATGGCACGCACCATGGTGAGCGAGACCGGCAGGGTGGCGTTCACTGTTTCCTTCCCAGTCGATGTCTTAATAAAATCCGCACCCGCCATCATGGCTACCCAACTGGCCCGCGCGACGTTGCGCAGCGTCATCAGGTCTCCGGTGCCGAGAATGGCTTTCATGTGCACGGGCCCGCAGGTCTCTTTGAATGCGGCGACTTCGTCATACAGCGCCTGCCACTCGCCGCTGAATACGTGCGCGCGCGTGATGACGATGTCAATCTCCGACGCGCCAGCCTCGATAGATCGCCGAATTTCTTCCACGCGCTCCGCCAGAGGAGATAAGCCAGCTGGGAATCCGGCCGAAACTGCGGCCACCGGGATGCCCGAACCCTCCAGCGCCTTGACCGCGGTTTCGACAAAAGTGTGGTAAACGCAGACCGCCCCGACGGTGAGGTGCAGCTCCTCAATGCCGAGGCTCTCCACTAACTGCCGCTGCAGGGGATTGCGTGCCTTGGCGCACAGCCGTTTCACGCGCTCGGGTGAGTCGTCGCCGCTCAGCGTGGTCAGATCCATGCAGGCGATGGCACGCAGCAGCCATGCCGCCTGATTCTCTTTCTTGACGGTCCGACGCGCCGTATGCGTTATCGCGCGCCGCTCTACGGCACTCCTGTTCACGCGAACTTCTTCCACCCAGTCCAGATTGAGCGCAATGCGCCGATTCGGTTCCAGCGGACGACCGTGCAGAGAAACCGGGACGGGCTGGGTAGCTCGCGTCGATAGTGCCGGCTGAGGAGCCATAGGGTTTCCTTCTCGATGGAGTGAATAGTGTAACCATCTTTGAATGACCGATGCACTCCAGAATCTCGACGCCAGGATCTGAGCGTCCTCGGTAGAGCCGTCCCTCGACCGCGCAACCCGGTCGCCTGGCTCATCTCTGAACAGTCGTGGCGCCCATCTTGCATCAGGGGACACGCCATGCAATGATGTCGCCGGGAGTTCCAGGTTTGGCTCAGAAACCTAACGAGGAAAAGTCCTATGGGCATTGATTATGCTTGGGAGAAGTTCCACAGCGAAATCCGATTCGCACTGGCATCCACTGCTTCCCTGCAGGAACGACTGGGCAGCGTAATTTCCGGCGTTTGCCATTTGCAGCGCGATAACTTCGCTGATGAGCACGTGTGGGCTAAGTTTCGAAAACTGATAAACGAGACCACCAAGCGAGAAGCCCACAACGAGGCGGAGCAGACCTTCCATACCGCCACTTCTCATCTGTCGGATGAAAAAGCCAAAGAATGCCTTCGGGACGCGGTCGACATCTTTTCCGATATTGCGATCGCATACGGCAAGACTGAATTCAGCATCTGATCCCGGCGCGGTTTTCCTGGCCTGAAGCAGGGCGGCCCGCAAATCAGCCGAAAACCCCTCAAAAACAGAATTGGGCGCCTGTTTTCAATGAGTTGGGAACGGGATCGCTGTCCTGTGATGGTTGCGGGGGGTGGATTTGAACCACCGACCTTTGGGTTATGAGGGATATAGTCAACGTATTTTCAACGAGTTGGATAGCGCGGTTGGGAGTTGTAAAGAGCGGTTTATAGCTACGGGGACAACATCTGTCCTGTTATTTGGGGTTGGTTTGGGGTTGACAACGAAGAGAGCCGCCGCCGGTCCTGGCACGGGACTCTGCTCAGCTCGTTTCGGATCGGAACGCGCCATCGATGTGGGCCGAAGGGGGCATCCGGCTTGCTTGGCTGAGAAGACACACCATCTTGACCCCTGACTCCGCGCTACCCCCTGACAACCCTCCGAAAAGATGAGACTTCCCCTTGCACATCAAAGGGTTACAGTCTTCCTGCGTGGTCAGCGCCAGCAGCTCCCAGTAAGCACCAGTGGCGTCAGGTAGTGACAAAAATGAATACACAGGATGCACTCGAAGCGATGCATAACGTTAAGTGACGGGCTCAGAGAGCGACTCGGCGATTTGGTACTGACCCAAATCCACCCACGAGTTTAGGAGCGGTCGCTCAAATGAGTCCCGTTTTCGCAAGACCGATTCAAACTGGCTCCGCAATGCCCTCCGATGACTCCCGGGCACGTTGCGGCTGCTACGCACTCTTGCTCTACCCACGTCCTGAGGATCGAGGTCCCTCAGCGAATCGCACCCGGATAAATTCGCCCACCCACTTTGAGTTTCGCTTTTCCCTGTCGGCCAAAGATTTCTTTTCTACCCGTCCGTCAGAACGGAATTCGGCTCGATATGCATATTTACTCCCATACGGTCCCTTCGTATTCTGACGATGGAAATCCCGGGTCGCTTCTTCGCTGTCCAACACCGGACAAATCTGCTTCACTAGTCTGCTGAAGTTTGTCCCCGAATCCGAAATGATAGACCTTCGGCCATCGAGTTGAGTCCTCTCATACAAGGGCAGACTAAATGTACCCAAAGATGCCAGTCCGCGCGGAGGAACGATGGTTCCGTATTCGTCAAAGAGTGTTTCAGGCATTCCACCAAGGAGCGTGAGAGAAATCTTTATCAACTCTTTTAGCGTCGTCCTTAGATCTCCTTTATCCGAGCGTTCCTGCGCACGGTCAGGGTGTTCCCATCTCAAGAGCGCGTGAAGGAGAAAGAGGATGTCGCTAACCAGAAAATCAACCAACACCTCGAGATTGTCGGATTCAGTTGCCGGCAAACTTGAAACAGGCGGCCAGTTGCTGGCCGCAAGAATGCTGTTGGGCTCAACCTTTAGCTTTTCGAAAATCTGGAGTGCAACCGGTATTTGCGGAAAAAACATGTGATGCGCGATCACGAGTCTTGACACGATATAGACGGCTTCGTCCCACCGATCAATGTCTGATGGCTTGATTCCATCCGCACACAATAGCCGCGCTATCCGCTGCCCCGGAAATTCCTCCTCAGGGTCGTCCTTTGACCATCGGCGATACCCATTCAACAACAGGGACAGCCTCTTTGCCAAGATTCGGTTTCCCGCTGCAACCCCACAAATTAAAAGGAGAGGGTCGGTGGCCCCGCGCCCGATTCTGTCCTTGGTTTCTAAGCCAGTCCGACTATCCTCAAGCTTCCCGAGCGAATCGTCGAGAGTGTAACAGATGCCCAAGCGCGGCAATCGCCTCCACCAGTATTCGTGCTCATGATAAAGGGGAGAAGGAAAGACGGATTGCAGCTTGTACGATAGCCCAACCTTGTAATGATATTGCCCTTGCTGATACAGCTTCGACGCGTTGTTACCATACCGAAGCAGTTCGGCATCATAGACTCTCTTTCGAATATCTATACTTGTCTTCTTGTACAGTGTGGCCGAGCGCTGTGTCATTGTTATTTCCTCAGCGCGCCAAGGGGCTGTTGGGCTGGAGTTGAAGAACATTTTTCTGGCGTTCTCTCCAACGCTCAACGGGATTGGGTCTGGCGTCGAGCCAACGCTGTTGAGATATACCAGGCGTTCCTCCTTAGCAGGCTGATAACAGAGGACAGCTACAGGTGCACTGCGAACTAGAGGCAACGGTAGGCGTTCGCAAAGTTCCTTCGCTTCTCTATCCCAGAGATCGTCCCACGAGGTAATTTGTACCGGCATTCAGTACGCCCTTTCTTGCCTCCACAATGCGAACCCAATATTGATCATGGCAGTATCCGTTTGGGCCAAAATTCTCTCAAATTTAGGACATAAAATTGCGGAAAATTTGGCTGCTTTTACAAGCGGTGCATTTCGTGGTCATTTTCCACGGGAATCTCCGCCAATTAATGCCTCTAAAATAGTGCGTAATCCGCGTTAAACTATCTGGAATCAGTCACTTGACTAGATGGAATCTCAAGCGCAGACTCAGGAATTAGAAGGGAGGTGGTGATCACGGGTAACTCACAAAAGTCTAGGTTCGGTTGTGTGACAGTAATCGGAGGCGTGGTCCCAATCATTACACCCGAGCCGGATTCGGAGTCGGACGGTACGGTCTACCTCCTCGTTTCGATCTGACCGGGCCTGCGATTCGCAGTAGTCGAACGAGCCGAGAAGGAGTCACAAACATTCAGGTTTAGAGCTGTTGTGAACCTGGGAAAGGATAGTGGCCGATGCGTAAGCAAAGCGTTGTCGAAGAAGCGATCAGCACTCACGTTGACATCGTCACCGACGGATGCACTCAGTTCATCGAAAGCATTTTCGGCTGAGCACTCAACACCGGTGGTGGCGGACTCGGTCCGCCGCCACCTCGTAACTAGGGCACGTATGACAATCACTGACAAATTGACGCGGGAGGACAAATTCTTATGCTCCTGCTTCCCGCCGGAATTAGATCAGGACAGGGAGAGTGATCGCGTAGTACGCCTTCCCTCTTCAGGTCTAGAAGAGCGGGATTAGGCGGCTATCCTGATCCTTGTGTCTCTGGTGGAATTTGGCCCTCGATCGGCACCTGCTGGGAGGCTAGGATTTCGGCGACGCGCCGCAGCCGTAACCATCAAGATGCTTCCAGAGGTTCACAAGCAGAACCTTGAGCACTCTCCCGAGTTCCTCTCCCAGCTCGCCCATCGCAGGATATTTCTGGTCTTGAAGGTGCGAGCAGTCTACACCCGCTCAAAGAACGAAAGCTCTCTGCGCGACGGCCGTTGACGATGGCCCTGAGCAACTCCAGCCCCCGTGACCGCTGAGGTCTGCGAGATCCGCTCACACCGCCCGGAAAGTTATCGCGCAACGCCAAAAGGTTATTGGACTCCGGGCGAAACTCCGAGCTAAGTTCGTGCATATCGCGGCCTGAAGGTAGACCGCTGGAGGTGCCGATGTTCCCTAGCATTGCCGTCATTTCCCGTAAGACAATCTCCCTCGCCAAGCGATT
>Ga0210398_10001073_pt1 | contig 29367 bp, 20 predicted proteins | sample IncBWC4OmetaG_FD_161047 | JGI IMG/M metagenome (GOLD analysis project Ga0210398, IMG submission 161047) | Forest soil microbial communities from Barre Woods Harvard Forest LTER site, Petersham, Massachusetts, United States - Inc-BW-C-4-O | ecosystem: Environmental > Terrestrial > Soil >... | reverse complement strand
GGCTGGTGCGCGGGCTCCGCGATACATCCCTACGGTCCGCGGTTGTGAATATCGTGCTGGGCGAACGCATGCGCGAGTTTCTCGAGCAGCGGGGGATATTGCCGGAAAAGATTTGCGTCATCGAAAACTGGGCGGGCGGCGATTCGGGGGCGCCCAGGGCGGCGACCGACAGCGCACTGCGGGCGAAGCTCGGATTGTCGGGTAAATTCGTCGTCGGCTACTCGGGGAACCTAGGCAGGGCGCACGAGTTCAAGACGGTGCTCGATGCCGCCTCCCTGCTGAGCCACGACGACGACATAGTGTTTCTCATGATCGGCGGAGGGGCGGGGATGGCCGCCCTGCGGCAAGCGGTGCGTGGGCGCGGCCTGCACAATTTCCATTTCCTGCCTTACCAGCCGCGCGAGTCTTTGTCGGATGGAATGGCTGCGGCAGACGTGCATTGGCTGAGTTTGCTGCCGATTCTGGAGGGCTTGATCGTACCGAGCAAAGTCTATGGAATTCTCGCCGCCGGCCGTCCGGTCCTCTTTGTCGGCGACGAACACGGTGAAGTGGCGCGGCTGATTGGATCCGCACAGGCCGGTGCGACCGTGGGTGTCGGGGATGCGCGGGAGCTCGTACGGCAGATCGTGGAGTTAAAATGCGATGGCAAGCGCCGAGAATCGATTGGCCTGAACGGCTATGGGCTGTATCGCGACAGGTTCACGCCGCAGAGAGCTCTGGGGCGATGGAGCGCGGTTCTGCGCCGCAGTGCGCCGGGTGCTTCATAGGCTGAGGCATCACGCGACAGTCGTCTCGCCCGCCTCGAATACCTCGGCGCAGCGCCGGGTAAAGCCCGCGAACGTGAATGCTCCACCGTCAGTGACCAGTGAACGGCCGGCGGCCCGCACGCGTTCGCGCAACCCGGCATCGGATACGATACGTTCGATCGCCCTCCTGATTTCAATCGTATCTCCGAAACGAACGGTGAGTCCCGTTTCCCCGTCCCGCACCACATCCACTGCCCCTTTCTCTTCGGCAGCGATGACCGGGGCGCCGAAGAACATCGCCTCGAGAAATACGATGCCGAAACCTTCCTTGCCGCTGGGTAGTACGAACGTCTCGCATTGTTGATACAACGCGATCAGTTCCGAGTCGCTGACCCCGCGCATGAAGTGCACCCGATCTTTGACTCCGCAGCGTTCGGCGACCAGCTGCAAGAACGACAGGTCGCTGCCGTGACCGACGATGAAATACTGCATGGAATCGTCGGCCAGCATGCTGAACGCCTCGATCACCGTGGCAATGCCCTTGTAACGGTCGCCGCGGTCGAGCCGTGTCACCGACAGGATGAACGGTTTCGGCAGGGCACGGGCCGTCGGGACAGGTTCGACCCGGCCCCACGTATCCGCGAGCGCATTCGGGAAACGAATCAAATGGTCGGCAATCAATGCAGGCGCCTGTTCCAAAATGCGCTGCCGCGTGTACCGGCTTACACATAGGATACGAGTGACTCTGGATAGGGCTCGCCGACGCCACCAGCCTATGCCGCTCCACACCTCGATGCCGTGAGCGACGAGCAATGCCGGTGTCCGGCCAAACGGCCGCAGCGCCATAACCACGATCGTCAACAGCAGAAAATTGATATGACCGATCAATACCCGGTCGTAACGGCCTCGCAGCAGCACAACGGCCACCGCAAGCGCAAATCGGCGCCGATTCCCTGAGAATCCGACGACTGTGAGATTACCGTGCTCGAGTTGCCCCTCGATAATCGATTCCGGCGAATCGTTCAAGGACAAGACACGCCCATGAAGGCCCAGTTGGCCGCAGGAGTCGAGAATCGTTCGATTGAACCGCTGAATGCCGCCGTTGGCAAATATCTCGGTAAACAAGAACACCACGCGGGGGGCAGCTTTTTTCGACCGCATCATGCCACTTCGCGGTAAGCCATGACGGGAAGCGCCCGCCGAGCCCCGTGGGTTTGCACGAAGCACAGCAGCATCAAGACGCTCCACAGCAGCGGATGCGATTCTCGATCTCCCGCCGAATGTTGCCGCAGTAACTCGCGCACGCGCGCCTTGTCCAGGGGAAGCCGGGACATCAGCGTGTCGTCGTGAACGAGTTCCTCCGCCCAGGTGCGCAAGGGGCCGCGCAACCACTTTGCGAGCGGGACGGCAAACCCCATTTTGGGCCGGTACACGCATTCGGCGGGCAAATATTTGCTTAATACTTTCTTCAGCAAATACTTCGTCTCGCCATCGCGCACTTTGAACCGCATCGGCAGGCGCATCGCCCACTCGACGAGCCGGTAGTCGGTCATCGGACACCGAGCTTCGAGGGAGAAGGCCATCGTGGCGACGTCCACTTTTTGCAAGAACAGGTCCGGCAATGTCAGGCCGGCATCGAGGCGCATCGCGATCTCGGCCGCCGATAGATCGACCGCGAAGGCCCCTGCGAATTGCGAGAACCAGCTCTCTGAATTGGCGGTCGATTCCAAAATCTCCGGGTGCACGAGGGATGGATAGTCCTTGCTCACGCTTCGCAGAAAGTGAAATAGTCCCACCGTGTCCCGGCACTGCAAGGCGCCGGCGAGAAGCTTGGTGCGATGCCAGGGCAGGGCGTTGAACAGGCGCCCCGACGCACGCTTGGTGGCTGCGCGCCAACCAAGCATCGGCGCAAGGCGGTCGATCAGCGGGTAGTAGTGATAGCCCCCGAACAGCTCGTCGGCGCCGTCGCCGCTGAGAGCAACAGTGACGTATCGACGCGCCAGACGCGCCACCGCCATGGTGGGGAACGCAGAACTGTCGGCGAACGGTTCATCAAACTCTTGAATGTACATCGGCAGCAGATCGAGGAGGCTGTTGACATCCAAGGTCTCATGAATGTGGTCTACACCCAGGTACCTGGCGGCTTTTGCCGCGGCCGGCCCCTCGTTGTAGGTTTCTTCCGTAAATCCAATGGTGAATGTTTTCGGGTGGCCGACGCCGGAGTTCTTCATGGCGGCGACCACAATGGCGCTGTCGACACCGCCGGACAGGAAGGCCCCGAGCGGTACATCGGACATCAAACGCACCTTGACGGCGTTCTGGATCAGGGAATCCAGCTCATCGACCAAATCTCCCTCCGGGCGCGAGTCTATCGAGGGATCGGGTTTGATGGATCGATAATCCCAGTAGCGGATCCGCCGCATGCCGCGCGCATTGACCAGCAGACAGTGTCCGGCCGGAAGTTTGCGGATATTCCGGTGAAACGACAACGGCGCGGGCACGTAGCCCAGTTCCAGGTAGACACGCAACCCTTCCGAATCGATCTCCAAGCCATCGTCATTGATCAGCATGCTCAGGGCGCCCGGGCGTGATCCGAACCCAAACTTTCCATTGCCATGGGAGTAGTACAGCGGCTTTACACCCATACGATCGCGCGCGAGGAACAAGGTGCGCTCAACCCGGTCCCAGATGGCGAACGCGAACATGCCGTTGATGTGCTTCAAGCAATCCATGCCCCAGAAGCGGTAGGCCTCGATCAAGGTTTCCGTATCCGATGTGCCACGCCAATCGCCGAGCAGGTTGAGCCGCGGACGAAGTTCACGATGGTTGTAGATCTCGCCATTGAAAACAACGATATAGCGCCGGTCGACGGATTCCATGGGCTGGCGACCGGTGGGCGATAGATCGACGACCGCGAGCCGGCGGTGTCCGAGGAGCACGCTTTCGTCGCGCCAAATTCCCGAATCGTCAGGCCCCCGGGGCTTCAGTCGGTCGAGTGCGGAGACAAGAATGTCCGACGACGGCAGGACGCCGGCCGGATTGAAAAGGCCGAGAATTCCACACATAGCCTACGAGTATGGTGAGCATGTGTGACGGACGTGTGATTGCCGCTCAACCGGGGGGAGTGAGCGGCCGGGTAAATCTCGGCCGCTGTGCGCGGACCAGCGGCGGAGAACCCGCCACTACGGTCCAGGCGGGGACATCGTGGGTCACGGTCGATCGCGCACCGACCACGGCGCCCTCACCGATGGCGACTCCGGGTCCTATGAACACATCCGCCGCCACCCAGGCTTCCGCGCCTATGTCGATTGGGGCGAGCACCATGGGCATGGTGGGATCGCGATAGTCGTGACTTGCCGAACACAGGTACGAATATTGGCTTACGGTGGCGAACGGCCCGATGGTGATGGGTGCCACGCAATAGCAATCGACGTCATCGGAAAGGCAGCTGTTGACTGCCATGGTCAGATTCCAGGGCGCCCAGATGCGCGCCGCAGCGTAGGGATGCGCGCCGGCGGCAATTCGGGCACCAAACGCCCGCAGCAACAGCCTGCGCCACGCATGGAACGGCCGCGGACTCGGACGGTAAAGCAGCAGCCATACGATCTTCCACGCCACGCGCCGTGCGCGCGAGCCGAACGTGATGCGGGCTTTCATCAGGGTGAAGCTACGGCTCATGGCGGGGAGGGGATGGTTGTCATCTAAAGCCCATATAACAGTGATGAAATGCGCGAAAGGATACATCCATTGAACCGTATCAGCATATGTTGAAACCGGCATCGACGCCGCTGACCGCTACGGAACTCAACGCCCCGCTGCGGATCTTGCACGTCGTACCCACGTATTACCCGGCGGTGCGCTACGGAGGGCCGGTTCGTTCGGTGCACGCGTTGTGCGCATCGCTCGTTCGCCGCGGCAATCGGGTCAGTGTTTACACGACCAACATCGACGGCGAAGGCGAGTCGGACGTGCCGCTCGGCGTGCCGGTGAACATGGACGGCGTTTCGGTGCACTACTTCCCAGTACCGGCGCTCCGCCGGCTCTACTGGTCTCCGGCGCTTGCCAGACAGATCCGGCTGACCATAACCGAGTTCGACTTGGTGCATTTGCACTCGGTCTTCTTGTGGCCGACATACGCCGCAGCGCGGTCGGCGTACCGCGCCGGAGTACCGTACCTCATGTCGCCGCGAGGCATGTTGGTGGCCGATGTGATTCGCAATAAAAGCCGGCTCCTCAAAACCGCATGGATCACGCTGGTCGAACGCCGATCCTTGGCGCGGGCCGCACGATTGCACGTCACCGCCGAGATCGAGGGCGACGAGGCTGCGGCATTGGGTCTCGAATTGCCCGAGATCGTCTGTGTTCCGAACGGCGTGAGCTGGCCGAGTCGTCACGTTTCGATGGCCGAGGGTCCGTTCGGCGGCGTCTCGAAACCCTATGCGTTGTTCTTGAGCCGTATCAATCACAAAAAGGGCCTTGACCGGTTGATACGCGCGTGGAAATGGGTGCCGCAATTGATGCTGATCATCGCGGGCAACGACGAAGAGGACTATTTGCCGGAGCTCAAGGCGCTGGCACAGCGCGAAGGCGTCGTAGGCCGCCTGCGGTTTCTCGGACCCGTGAGCGACGAGCATAAGTGGGCGCTGTACGAAAACGCCGAAATGTTCGTCCTGCCGTCCTACTCGGAGAATTTCGGCAATGTCGTGGCGGAAGCCATGGCAATGGCCTGCCCCGTGGTCATCACCCCGGAAGTCGGACTCGCAAAGCTCGTCGCCAAAACCGGCGCCGGGGTGGTCACTTCGGGCGATCCGCGCATTCTCGCTCAGGCCATTGCAGACCTGCATCAGGATGAGATCCGGCGAAGAAGGCTAGGCGTCCTGGGCCGCCAAGCCGCAATTGAGCACCTGTCCTGGGACGGCGTTGCCGGACAGATGGATGCCGCCTACCGGCGCATTCTCGGCCGCGTGTAGATCATCGCCGCATGAAATTCGTGATACTGAGCCACGCGGGTTTGGCGGTCGAACACCAGGGCGTGCGCTTGGTCTGCGATCCATGGCTGATCGGCTCATGTTACTGGCGCAGCTGGTGGAATTTTCCGGAACCCGACCCCGATCTCGTGCAAAATCTGGCGCCGCAATACATTTACTTGACTCACCTTCATTGGGACCATTTTCACGGACCGTCGCTGAAGAAACTGTTCGATCCAAAGACCAAGATCGTCGTACCGAAGGTGCCCACGCAGCGAATGCTCGATGATTTGCGCTGGTTGGGCTTTCACGACATCGTCGAAGTGCCGCACGGCGGCCGAATCGCCCTCGGGGACGATTTCGAACTTCGTTCGTATCAATTCGGATTCGGCGTCGACAGCGCCGCCGTCATCTCGGGCGGCGGGCGTACACTTTTCAATTGCAACGATTGCAAGTTCTTCGGCCTACCGCTGCGCCAGATCTTGAGGAATCACCCAAAGATAGACTTCATTTTCCGCAGCCATTCCAGCGCCTCGCCGATTCCGCTTTGCATCGAGGACCATGAGCGCTTGCTGCCCCCGAGCGACGGCAGCTACGACTCGGCGGATCAATTCGTCCGCTGCGCGATATATACCCGAGCGCTCTACGCCATACCCTTCGCCAGCAATCACTGCTTCTTGCATCCGGAAACGAGGCAGTACAACTCGACGGCCACTACTCCGGAAGTGGCGAAGCGGCGCTTCCTGGCAATCGCCGCAAAATCGGAAACGCGGACCGAGTGCGTCGTAATGCCCCCCGGAAGCAGTTGGAGCGACACCGAGGGATTCGAGGTGGTGCCGTTCGATTTCTCGAATCGCGAGATCTATATACAAAGCCTGCTGCGGCGAAATTCAGCCAAAATCGAGGCTCAAAGCGATCTGGAATCGACGTCGGTCGCCGATTTCGAGACCTTCCGGAATTACCTCGAGCGGTTTTTCGACGCGGTGCCCTGGTTTATCAGACGATGGAAGCTGCGGCCCGTCGTATTTCGCGTCAAGGACTCCCAAGGGACCCAACAGTGGCTCGCGTATCCGACGCGAGGGACCGCCTTGCGAGTGGATTCGACACCGCCCGACACCGTGGTCATCGACGTACATGCAACGGTGTTGAACGATTGCGCCAAGCTCAGGATGTTCTCCGTGTGGACCGCTTCGAAGCGCCTGAAGATCCATCTGCCGGCGGCCGCCGCACTGCGGGTTGCGGAGCTGTGGTTTACATTACTCGATCTGTTCGAAACCGAGTCGCTGCCGTTGGCCAAGAACTTCACCCCGAGGGCGCTCGCGGTCCGTCTACGGCGGTGGCGCGAGCCGGTCGAGGTTGCGAATATTGTGTTTCGGCGATTTGTCCTGCGACAGCGATTTTCGGTGAGCGGAATCTATCCGCTTGATCGGCGGAACGGTGCGAGATTGGCCGAAGACGGCTAGAGCGCCGCCCGCTTGCAAAGTGCGATGCAGCAACCGGAGGCGTCGTAGGTGACCGAACCGAATTCGAAGCCGATATCGCGCAGGCCGGACAGGAAACTCGATACCGGTCCGCCCCATGTGTGGATCTCGATTGCAAGACTTCGTGTCATGGCCAGTAACCGGCTCTCGGGCCTAAGCAAAAAGAACTCGCTGCCCTCGATGTCGCATTTCAAAAAATCGACGCGCTTGATGTCGAACTCGCTGAGGAATTCCTCTTCGGTGATGAATGGAGCGTCCTGATAATCGGGAATATCGGCGACTGCAGACTGGACGCGGGTGCTCACACCTACGAACGCCCGCTTGACGGCGACGCGATTCGCCCAGCCGTTATTGCTGACTGACTTCAGCAGACTGCTGGAAAGAGCAAGACTCGGCTCGACGGCTATGACCCTGACATCAGGGTGCTGTGCCAAGGCAAGGTTTGTGAAATTGCCAAGATTCGCACCAAAATCGATCACCACCGCACCCTGTGGAATTTGCAGGTAGTCATCGCGTAGGTATACGTCCCGCACCCAAATCTCTCGAATTCCACTGAACACCTGAGGGCCGGATAGCAATGCGTGCGATGCGCCGCGGCTTACGCGAAACGGCCCGCTGCCCATGCGGCGGTCGGCGGGCTGAAGGTTACGACTTCGCACGCAGGCCGGTAGGGTAAGCGCAATCCAGGTCAACCAGCGTAAGGCAATGAGCCATCCGCACACGGTGGCAATACCGCGCGCGTCCGCGACGATTGCCCGCACCTGATTCAATGTGGATACTCCGGTCCGGCGACGGGCGTGATGGCGCCAAGGACGCGAAGCACGTGTATCCACCGTGCCGAATACGTGTGATCCCTGAGGCTCCTTGTGCGCGCCGCGGAGCGAATCCCGCCTGCGCGACGCTCGTCCGCCAGCACCGCGCGGATCGTATCGGCGCAGTCATCGATGTCGTCGTAGAGCAGAATTTCGCGACCGACCTCGAATACCCTCGCCAGCTCGGGGTTGTTTTGAGTGAGATAGAGAGCGCCGCTCATCGGCACCTCGAAGTCCCGACCCTTCAGGCACAAGAGATTTCTGGAAAAGCCGATTCCGCCGCATCCCAGATTGATTCGGCTTGCGGCGTAGATCCGATTCATGTCCTCCATGGATATGGCGCCATTCGGCCATCCCCGCCCGAAGCAGGCGACGTCAATGCCCCTCCGGCGCAATCCCTCCACGAGCCGCGGCCTCCAACCGTAACAGGCGCCGATGAACGAGACGTCATACTCAAACGACGCATCCAGCGGTCGGTAGCATTCCGGATCCGCGGCTTCGGCGTGAAACATGCTCAGTCCTCCGTGAGCGAAGTACCTGGTCATGCCATGGGGGTCGCTGGTCAGGTTGAGATCGACCGCGTGTGCGACCGCGGCGGTGCTCGTGTAACGCCCGCCTCGAATCGCCCCCGGCCAGCAGACCTTGTCGTCGAAACAGAAGTTCGTGATGACCGCACCATGAGCGGCCATTTGCTCCAATATATGCGGCGCCACCGTAAATCCCGAGACATAGCCGACCACGACATCTATCGGGCGCCGCTCATTGGCCGCGACAAAGGCCTCCAACATGGCTCGATTCATGGAGTCGCGTCTCTGGAGCCAGTCCGGCGTTGATTCGTCGAAGCCGCGCGATCGCCACTCGAATACCGAGAGTTCGCCAAATCCAGCCAGCGCCTTCGGCAGCACTGCCTCCCAATTGGTGACCGAAAACGCGAGAAATAAGTGCAGGTCCTCCGGCCGCTTGGGCCAGCCGAGTCTCGCCGCTCTCCCGCCGATTCGACTCATCAATGCGGATTGAAGGGCCGCGCCTTCGGGAACCACGACCCCCCGCCGGTTGGCGTCTTCAAAATACCGATGATGCGTCGCGGCAGCGTCGCGCTCGATCAACCACGCCTTCAATCGAGCATTCGTCGCCACCGCAAGCGGAATCTTCTTCAGAGTAGTGATCAGACAGTAATATCCTTTTCCTTCGACGACACGGGAGAACCGCTCGTCACGGGCGCGTAACCGTGCTGCCGTCGGGTCTTCCACCTGAACACGTGCTTCACCGCCTTTTTCTTCGCCCAATAAAATGCAGACGGGAATCTTGATTCAAGCCGAAAGATGAGGCGGTTCCTCAAGACCGCCAGATCCTTGGGCCGGAACATTTTGGTCTGATTCACGGTGTCGGTGGCGATGTCCCATAGCAGTATTTGGTGATGGAGGAACAATCGCGAACTCGGAATGGCGTGACAGGTGATCGACGAGCGTGAGCGCAGACAGTCTTGAGAATTGAGGGAGCCGTGGATCGTGAGCGCGTTCCAGAAGAGCACGTCGCCTTTTTGCAGCGCAGGCGCCTTGATCGGCAGGTTCAATTGCTTGATCTTGTTCACCACCGAGGAGATGTAGACGTCGTGATGCTCTGCAATATTGTTTTCCAGTCCGTGCTCATCGAGTTTGAACTTGTGGGAACCCGGACAGACGAAGAAGCGGCCGGCACGAGCTGCGATATCCTCAATGGCAATCCAGGCGGCAGCCATTTCACCGACCTTCTCGGAGTCTAGATAGTAACTGTCTTGGTGTTCCCAAGTGGCGGAGTTCCCCTCGAAATACATCGACTGAACGACTTTGGGGAGCTCTCCCAACAGCGCGGCGAACACAGAGCTCAAATCGGGCGAAGCCAGCACCGATTGAGTGGCAAAATTTCGAAATCGCGGAAATCGACTTGGGTCGACGCTCTGAAGATTGAGGATCGGGTTCATCACCCAACCGTTGTCGTTGAACACGTGCTTTTCGGCCTTGGCTGTCGCTTGGCGATAGATATAGCCGCCGAAAGGCTTGACTTCCTCCTCCCACAAACGTCGCTGCGCGTCGCAAGTCTCTGCTGCGAAGAGTCTTGCAACGATCACGTAGCCGTTTTCTTCGTAGTAGCTCTTGATCGCCTGCAACTCATCGGGGTTGAAGCGGGGCGACGGATCCTCGCCCAGGTTCTCGGGTACACGGACCGGGAGGCCGCGGGGCGTGGAAAGTACCAGCATCGGAGGTTTCTCGTAAGACTTGTGATTCTCAAGACTACGGGGTCAATGTGGAATTTGTGTTACCGGCGCGCTGAGACGAATTGGTGCGCGCCTGTTCCAGTTCCATCACCTTCAAGTCGATGATCAATTCATAGGACGCGCGCATTCGGCAGAATGCCAGGCCCGCGCGGCCGTCGAGAAATCCCATCCGGAAAATGTAGAGGTAAAAGAACCAGATACCCGGACGCATCGGCAGGCGATACAGGATCTGCTTCAAGGCGCGTCGCCGCACGACGGGGTCGGCGGAGAGCAAGGACTTCGGCGATAACGGCGCGCCGCGCGACTGGATCTTCGCCCGCGCTTCCATCGTGGAGTATCCATTGTGCCGCTCGTACCAGTGCGCCACCCCTCGATTGAACGGGTGGTGCAACAGGTGCGACTCGAGGTGGGATGTTTTGCCGTCAGCGATGTATTCCTCATTCACCTCGCGCTCGACCCGTACCCGACCCACGCGGACCAGCCGCCCGAACCAGGTTGGATACCCGCTGCTGCGGCGCAGCCACCGGCCCAAAAAGAAGTCCTTTCGCCGCATTCGGAACAGCGCGGTATCGAGGCCGGCATTCGCGACGGCCTGGGCCATTTCTGCCGCCAAGTCAGAAGGTATGCGTTCGTCGGCATCGACCATCAATACCCAGGGGTGTTTGAACCGCACCTCGGCCAACGCAGCGTTTCTTTGGGCGGCGTAGTTATCGAATCGACGCTGAATGAAGCGCACCGACTTCTTTGCGGCGATCTCTTGCGTTCGGTCGGTGCTGAACGAGTCGAAAACGACAATATCATCCGACCAGGCGCAGGAATCGATGCATTCCGCCAAGTTGATTTCCTCATTCAGCGTCAAAATCAGGATTGATATCGAAGTCATACCCGCAGATGTTACAACCTACCTGTGGCTCCGCTCAGGCTTCGCGTCGATGCATCTGGGATTTCGAGGTTGTCACATCCCTGTCACATGATGCGGCTATCTGTTAGCGGCCCTGACCCGGCCTGGGCGCCGCGATCGGAATTGACTTGCACAGTGAAGCAGAAACGACTCGCGATTATGGCCGTGGTGGGACTTGCGGCGTCTATGGGTTCGGCCTCGCGCGGATGGTCGGCGGCGCCGATTCTATATCGTCAACCGGCCAATGAGAGCCCAACCAGAGGGGAGCCGGATGATCTGCTGCTCATCCCAGGATTCGGATTCAACGGCGATGACCAGGTCGTCTATCAACTAATCGAACACGACAAGAGCGAATTGACACATCCCCTCGAGCCTCCGCGGCAATCGACGTCGTTGTCCGGTACGGCCGATGTCGTGAGCTTCGCCAACATTCCCTATTCGCTGACGGTGCGGCTGCCCAAATCTATGCGCGAGGACCGGGCATACGCGTTGTGGGTGGTGACCGCCGGCCAGGAGTGGAGCGAGCCGGTGCGTATCAACGATGCAAGACCATTGTGGGTGAGCCCGGCGGTGGTTTATTCGAGCGCGAGCATTGCGTCGCTTCCGCGTTACGTCAAAGTCGTGGGCCGCAATCTGCAGCCGGCGCTGAACGGCACCACCGAGATCAGATTGTTGGGGCCCGCCGAGGTCATCCTGAACGCGGCGATCGCCGCAGCGGAGAACTCGGCCCTCGACCGCTATGTCGCCCTTGCTCCCTTACCGGCGACAATCGCGCCGGGCACCTACCGCGTGCAGGTAAGGCGCGATCGATCCGGTTGGACCGATCTTGCGGGACAATTGTTGGAGGTCCGCCCTGATCCGCCGCCTTCGCCGGAGTTCAAGGTGAGTGCGCCGGCGTACGGAGGCTGCAAAGCGAATGATGGGGTCGATGATGCTCCGTGCGTCGAGCGTGCCATCGCCGCGGCAGAATCCGCGGGTGGAGGTACCGTAACCTTCGGCCCGGGCACGTGGAACCTGTCCGAGATGACGATGACGCAGCCGAACGGCATCCTGGTTCCGCGCGGTGTACACCTGCGCGGCGCCGGAAAGTTCGCGACCACCATTGTTCAGAACGCCGACGGAAAGCCGATGCCGGCGAAGGCGACATTCACGCTGCTCGGCGGCAATCGCGTCGAGGGAATGACGTTTCGCGATGCCCACGTGTATGGCCCAAAGTATGTCAACAGCACCTTCATCCAACTCGGTCCGGCGCACGCTGAAGGTGCTTCCTCTTCGAGTACTCAACCGGCCGTGACCGATATCGTCATCACCCAAAATGTGTTCGATCGGCCGAACGTGGCAATCAAGGATGGCGGAGCGCCGATCTCGAGATTGTTCATCACCTACAACGAGTTCGGAGCCTACCGCGGCGCGCTCGAGCTGGCCGGCAACCGTTATCTCGTCAACGAGAAGTTCGCTGTCGAAGACGCAGTGATTGAATACAACTTGTTCAAACCCGGAAGCTACCTCGAGACGGACATTCGTCAAGGCACAATGGCCAGCGAGATAGGTGCGTCCTTACGTATGGACTTCAGTCATAACACCGCGGACGGTGCCGCGACCGACCGCCTCTACTCCGTCGACGATGCACACGGCTGGCGCGCCGCGTTCTTTTGGCACATGAACAACAACCAGGAGATGCTGCTCGTCTCGCAGAATGTCGCAACCTGCACCGGCGACAAGGCGGGCGACGGCGAGGCGATCTCCTACGACAACAATGCCAATACGTTTGGACTGGCCCGAGCCGCGGCCGTGCTGCGGGCGACCGCGGACAGCATCACCATCTCCGGGTCGCTGGCGGCGCGGCAAAACGACAGGGACATTCGCATCAGCAATTATTACCAAGGCCACTGGATTCAGGTAGGCGACGGTCCCGGTCTCGGCCAAGTTCGCAAAATCCGCTCCTATACGGAAGATCCCTCGAACGATACGGTGACATTTCTGATCTCACCCAACTGGGACGTCGTTCCCCAAGCCGCACAGACGCGCGTCAGCATCGGTAGGGAGTTTTGGCAGGTATATACGATTGCAAACACGGTCGATCATCGTCGACCACCATGCCTGAAGAGCAATCGTACCTCGAAGAAAGGCGGAGGGATCAGTATCTGGGCCCAGAATGCCGATTCCGTGGTCGAAGGCAACCGGCAATACGACACCGATGGGATAGTCTTTCAGCAGTACTACAACGCGGAGGAGGAATCCTGCAGCGCCTGCGGGCGCGAAACGTTCTATGTCGACTTTCTTGAAATCCGCGGCAATACGATCGACGGTGAATACGATTGGGACGACGGTTGCAGCTCTTCGGGAATCCTGGGATCGATCGCGATCGGGCCGACGCCGCATTCCGTGCCGCCGACGGCAAGTTACGGCCTGTCGATATCGCACAATTCGATCAGCGACGCAGACGCCACTCAGGGTGGGGCCATCTCTTTGATGCCGACCTGGTATCAGGGTCCGCCGCCGAATCGGTGGCCCTTCGTCAGCAATACCCTGATCTTTCACAATGAACTGCGGGGCCTGGATTCCGCGCCGGCAAGAGCCTGCAAGGGCGGCCCGATCCACGTCCGCACGGGGATCAGTCTGGGCACGTCGGCCTTGGTCTCGCGCAGCGTGCTGTATTCGAATTCCTGCGGGCGTGCGCGCCGGCCGCTCGATATCAGAGAGTCCGAAACCGTCAGGGTTTGTCCGGCGGGAACGGAGCCCACGTGTGAATGCACGCACCCTTGAGCATGCAATGATGAACCGCAACGCGTTGTATATGCTTCTCAATGCCCTGGTGGCCGCCGTTGTGCTGGTTGGATACGGCGTGCATCCGGGGACCGCTCATCCCGTCTACGTCATTCTTCTGTTCGCGATTTGTTCGGCTCCCATCATCGAGGCGCGGGCCGTCAATGGGCCGTATGCACTCCTGGTACTCTGGTCGATTGATTTCTTCCTGATGTACGGCGCGCTGGATTTACGTAATCTCATGTTTGGCGTGGACGGAACGCCGATCGAATCCGAGGGAGTCCTCGACACGGCGGAGACGCTGATCATCGTGGGGGGACTGCTGGTACAAATCACCTATCGGATTGCCTGTCGCGCCGCCTCGAGGTCGGCGCCGAACATAGTCCCGAAGGACTGGACCGAACTTTCACTGATCGTCGTAGGCGTTACGCTGTGGATCGTGGCCACCCGGCTATGCTGGGAATTCAGCGTCAACCTCTTTACCGAGCGAAGCAATGCGGCAACGCTGGCCGGCCTGCAAAGCCTCGGCGGCATCAAGGTTGGTATGTTCATGGTGGCGCGAATGGCGCAGCCCCTGTCGATTCTCATCCTGGCATACGCACAATGCCGATATCGGCGCCCCTACATGGTGCCGCTCATGGTCGGCGTCGTGGTTTTCCAATTGATTTACGGATTCATCATCGACTTCAAGACGGAGGCATTAATCGGTGGCGTGCTCGTCGTGCTGACCAATCTCTTGGTCTACGGGCGCGTGCCGAAATTCTGGGTGGCTTTGATGCTCGTCGTTCTTGCGGTCGGCTTTCCCATTCTGCAAGCCAACCGCGTAGTTCGCGACGAACGGGCGGAAAACTCCACCAAAGCCAGCGAAAACGTCTTCGAAGCCCTACAAAGGGCTTTGCAGGCGAAGGAGCGCACGAACACCGGCCGCGACAGAGCACAGACGGCCCTCGAACGATTGACGACCAAAACCAGCGTGGAGATTATCGTGCGCGGAACCGGCACCATAACGCCGTTTCAGCACGGATATACGCTGACTCCGATCATCACGACATTCATACCGCGACTGTTGTGGTCGGACAAGCCCTCGATTCCTACCGGCCAGATAATGAACAAGGAATTCCACATATCCGACGCCACCGAAACGTACGTATCGCCTTCGCACTTGGGTGAGCTGTATTGGAATTTTGGTTGGGCCGGGGTGGTCGTGGGTATGAGCCTGATCGGATTGACCTTCGGAGCTATTGGTGGTCGATTCAATCTTGCACAGGCGGCGACAATTACCCGTGTGCTCGTCATCGTGGTGACGGTACGTGAAGTCATCCTCGCCTCGGAAGGAGAGTTCGCGACACACTATGTCGTCTGGATGCGATCGCTGCTTGGAATCGGCTTGCTGCATCTGGTTTTTGCGCGTGTGCCCTGGGGCGCGCGATCGCGCACCGCGGCGGGTCGGGCCGACTCAGACGATGTCCCGAAGCCGCCGACTCAACCGTTCCCAAATATTCTTCGATGAACGGCCGCGCCGTCGGGCGCGCCGGGAGACCCAAGGTTCATGACGACGATTTCCCGATTGAGTAACGCCGTTCTGGCGCGCGTCGGCCTACGCATGGAGCGCATCAGAGCGCCGGCCATCGAAGACTTGCAGGGGCGCGACGATTTCTACAGGCCGGCGCCCTCGTGTCAGATACCGGAGTTGGCCGCTTTATATCGCCTATTCCTGGGCGAGCGGAACGATGGGCTCTTCGTGGAAGTGGGGGCTTACGATGGGATATCGTTCAGCAACAGCTCATGTCTTGCGGATGTCGGATGGAAAGGAATACTAATCGAGCCAATTCCTCGCTTCGCGCAGGCCTGTCGTGAACGCTATCATGGCAACGCACGCATACAGGTTGTCGACGCCGCCGTCGGTGACACTGCCACCGACGTTGAACTCACGATCGCCGGGCCCTTTACTTCGACGAATGACGATGTAATCAAAGGCTACGAACAACTCGATTGGGCCAAGCAGGCGCTCAAGAACTCCACCCGCCTGACAGTGCGACAAAGAATTCTGGACGAAATCCTCGTGGCTTCCGGAGCGGAGGCAATTCCAATCGACGTGCTCATCGTCGACGTCGAAGGGGCGGAGGCGGCGGTTTTCGCCGGATTCTCCCTGGAGAAGTGGATGCCCAGAATGATCATTGTCGAACTCTCCCATACCCATCCGGATTTGCACGAAATTTCGGCCGGTGATGCGGCCGTCCAACGCTCGATCGCGAGTGCCGGCTACGCAGTCGTGTACAAGGACAGGATCAACACAGTGTTCGTAATCGATGAACCGAGTCTCATGAAACGGCCGGCACCCGGCGCCGAACCGCATCGACCTTTCGAAGCCTGATGTGATCCCTGACCTTTTCGAAGGGCGTGCCGATTCCGTAATTCAGTAGAATCGCGAATGCGACAGACAAAGCGGCGGACGCGATTGAAATGATCCGCAGGTTGCCGATCCCCATGGCCCTCAAGGCGTGCGCGGCCACCCCGGTCATCAGCAGATGGCCGATGTAAATGGGGTAGCTGAGATTGCCAATCCACGTATCGAAGCGACTCCGGCTTTGAAATATGAACGCCAGAGGAAGTAACGCTACGAATGCCGCGAACAGTATCAGGGCGCGATAGGGTTCGATCAACGGTATCAAGAAATAGACGAGCGCGAGCGCTATCAAGGCATATGTAGCGACACCGGATGCCAATGCCTCGCTGCGATTCAATAGCCTGGCATAAAAGGGACGCAGAATTTGGTGGGCCAGTACGCCAACCAGGAAGAAGCATAACTCCGCCGGAAAGAATCGATAAGTCCATGGGTCTTTGGTTCCCAGGCCCGAAAGAATGAGGCATGCCCGGAGGACCAACGATGCGAGGAGAAGGAAGTAAATCAGGCGGCGTCTGGGCAGCACGAACGGAGCGATGAGGTAGAACGAAAGTTCCACTCCGAGCGTCCATGCCTGAGGAACGAGAAGTCCGCGGTACAGGAGAATCTCGCTCAGCTGAAAATCGGAGGAAAAAGCCAATTGCCCATGCTCCACACCGGAGAACATGACCCAATCTTGTCCGAACATGAGCAGATTGGAGGTTACCAGCAGGCCTATCGCATCGATCGGAGCGTGCTGGTAAACCGATATGAATTGCGATTGCTTCAATAGCAGTACGGCGGCCAGCGATAGCGCGGCCACAAAGACGTAGATTGGATACAGCCTGAGGTATCGATTGATGTAGAACGTGCTTACGCTGCCGTAACTGCGGCTCTCGACCAAGATGTAGGAGATCAGAAAGCCGGAGATGATGTAGAACAGCTCGACGGCATTCTGGCCTCCCACGAAAAGCATACCGTCAGGCCACGAATGCGCGAAGACCACCGATAGGGCGAAGATGGTGCGAAGCGTGCCCACGGATTACATGCGGCGCTGCAACGGTCAAGCCGCCCGAAACGCGCGCAATGTCGTGCCGATTTCATCACGGACAATATCGCGGAGCCTGGGGCTGATCACCAGGTAAGAGGCCGATACGCACAGCGCGGAGACCACGCCCTGGACGATGAGCGCCGGCCAGGAAGTCGCGCTCGGATAGAAAAACTCGAAGGCCGTAATCCACGCGGCGCTCATCAATACAATTCGTACCAGTTCTCCGAGCAGGCCGCGCGCCTCTTTGCTCGAAATATTGATATCGGAACCGACGTTGATCCAAAACCCAACTCCCCAAACGGCAGCCGTCACCATTGTGACCAAGGGAGCCACCCACAGGCCCGAACGCAGCAGCGTGATGAGCAACAGCACCTGAAGCAGGCTGCTGCAGATATAGAACCGGCTCACCAAACGAAATTTTCCCTGTGCCAGCAGGGCGTCGTAGGCGACTCCGCCGGTTAGCGACACGAATAACGCGGCACCCATGAGGATGGATACGCCTTGGCCGCCAAACGCATCCTTTCCCACCCAAAGGCGCAGAAAGGCGGGATTCATGATGATCGTGATCGTCATCGCCAATGCAGTCAGAGCGGCCAAGATCACCAGCAATCTCAACACGACGCCGCGAAATCTCGCGAAATTGCCGGAACCGAACAGATGGGTGATGGAGGGTACCAATGAGCCGCTGATCGATATGATGAGCATGACGGCGGTCTCGTGGGCGCGCACCGTCAAGCTGTAAATTGCCGCGATCGCCGGACCCAATATCCATCCGACGAAAAACACGTTCGCTTGAGCCATCAATCTGACGGCCACGGCGGAGAAGAAGAATCGGCTGGATTCGCCAATCAAATCCCTGACTGTCGCGCCTTGAACCTCAACGGTGACCTCAAGACCGCGGACGCACACGAACCAGACGCCGATCAGTCCGGCGACGGTCAATATGGCCGCCCGCACCAGGAGGCCGGCGGCGAGGGAATATAAGCCGTAGCCGGCGACGAGCCCGAGAAGGATCACAACCACGTTTGCCACTTCGGCGACCAGTAGGATCGAACCGCCGAGCACGACTCGCTGAAGGCTGCGTATGACACTGGCGGCGGTCGCGCCGATCACGCCCAGCGCATTCGCCGCTATCGCAATGACAAAGCATACGAGGACCGTATGAGTTTGAGACGGGCTGAGGGTCTTTAGACCCGGCAAAAGTGGGACGCAACACAGGCTAAGCAAGGATAACGCGACGGCGAGCAGCGTTCCGATTGCAAGGGCCGAACCCGCGAGCCTCCCCAGTGAGGCAAAGTCGCCCGCGCCATAGTGCGCCGATATTCTCTGCGTGACCACGCCCGACAAGCCATAGTCATTGATCAGCATCAGGGCGAGCGCGCCGCCCGTTGCAAGCCATGCGCCGTATTCCGCCAGCGGAATCGAGTGTAGATAAACCGGCACCAGCAAAATGTTGCGCGCGAGGGAAATCGTCAGGCTGGAATAGCCAAAGAACATGCTCAGGAAAGCGCTACGCCGACGTTCGCTCATGGGGATCGAGCCTAGTGATATAAGGTTACAACTGGACGTTCGGCGCGCCGTCGCCGTTCTGTCACAGTCGTAAGATAATGTCCTTGCATGAGGCGGGTAAGACTTGCCATAGTTTCAACCCATCCCATCCAGTATTACGCGCCGGTGTTCCGAGCGCTCGCCGGCTCGGCCAACGTGACGCCGCGTGTTTTCTTCACGTGGTCGCAGGCGGAATCGGGCCCGGTGTTTGACCCGGGATTCGGGGCTGCCTTCGAGTGGGACATCCCGCTTCGCGATGGTTACGACCACGTATTCGTTCCCAACATCGCCGGCGATCCGAGACCCACTCATTTCAGAGGAATCAGAAATCCATCGTTGATAGATGAAATCACGGAATGGGGCGCGGACGCGCTGCTGGTTTACGGCTGGAATTTGCATTCGCATCTCATTGCAATGCGACATTTCAAGGGACGGATCCCGGTGCTGTTCCGAGGCGACTCGACACTGCTCGATTCCAGCAGCCGCATTCGCCGCCTCGCGCGTGCCGTGTGTCTGCGCTGGGTGTATTCCAAGGTGGACGTGGCCATCTCTGTCGGGCAAAACAATCGGGATTACTACTTATGGAGCGGCGTTCGACCGGAGCGCATCGCCTTTGCCCCTCATTCGGTCGACACGGAAAGATTCCGGGAACTGCGCGGCGATGATGCGGGGCGAGTCGATAAGCGGCGGGAAGAATTGGGCATTCGCGGCGATGCCGTTGCACTTTTATTTGCGGCGAAGTTTCTCCCCAAGAAGGATCCGATGCTGTTGCTCGACGCTTTCATCTCACTGCAGCCGAGCGCCCACTTGATCTTCGTCGGAAACGGAGAACTGGAGGCTGCAATGCGGGAGCGCGCGAGGGGTCTCCCCAACGTTCGTTTCTTGCCGTTTCAAAATCAGGGCGATATGCCCCTCATTTACCGCCTCGGAGACGTCTATGTCTTGCCCTCGCGCGGACCGGGCGAAACTTGGGGCCTCGCGCTGAACGAGGCAATGGCGAGCGGACGAGCCGTAATCGCCGGGTCTCGAGTGGGCGGTGCGCGTGATCTGGTCGAGCCGGGGGCGACCGGCTGGGTGTTCGAATCGGGAAACCGGGAAGATCTGGCCCGCGTCTTGGGAGCTGCGGTGTCTCTGGGCCGAGAGGGCCTGAGGCGAATGGGCGAAGACGCGCAAAAAAGGAGTTCGAGTTGGTCCACGCAGGCGGCCGCCGCCGCCATTGCATCGACCGTCATCTCGGCGTGCGCGGCTCGCCTTCGAAAGATGCCGATATTGGCCTAATGTTCCGATCTCGCGGTTGGAGCGCCGCCTGATCGGCGTCCGCATGCAGCAGCACGGCGGTATAGTTGGGGTGCAGCGGAATCGCGGTTCCGCCAAAGTACAGAATTCCCACCAAATGTTCGACGCAATATCGCCCCATCGCCAAGACATATCTTTTGAGCGCCCTACGCAGGCCGACGCCGGTCATCGGCAGTCGCGGCGCACGAATCTCCTCAACCTCCAATCCGGATTGATGCGCGAAGTACGTGATCTTCGATCTCCCGATCGTCGTCACATGGGTGGGATCGCCGTGCTGGTAGATCCGGCCGAACGGACTGTCCCCGTTGGGGAATCGCAAGATCACGCGACCGCCGACGGCAAGCAGAGTCTTCAGTCGAGCCAGGAACTTCGGCAAGTCATCCTGAGTTATATGTTCAATTACATCGAAAGCCACAATGTGCGTAAAGCTCCCCGCAGCGACACTCAATCGGGCGTCGTACAGATCGGCAAACACCCGCCCCTCCCCCAAGAATGACTTGCAGCGATCGACCAACGCGGCATTGATCTCAACTCCAAAAACCTCTACGCCGATGGCGCTCGACCAACCGATGAAGCAGCCGTTGCCAAAACCTATTTCGAGCACTCGTACGCCAGGCTTCGGAAGGATTCCGGTTTCTGCCTCGAAATAGCGGGCCAGAAGGGGGTCGCAATCGCCGAAGGAACCGCCACGCCAGTCCTTCCAGTCGATGTAGTCGCCAACGCAGTTATTCATTCAAGGCTCGCAAGGCTCGCGAATTGCCCGTCATTACGCGGCGTCATGGATACGCTCCGCTTGTTGCGGCTTCGTGACGACACGTCCATTGCGCAACTACGCGTCCTTTGCTCATCGGCGGCGCCGCCTTCCCTATACTATGCCCGATGGACCGGGGGCGAACTCCTGCCGCTGCTCGGTGATTTTGCCCAACCAGAGAGAGTAATGACCGAGAATACGGGGATTGCCGCCGGCCGGGAACAACTCCCGGCAGAATCGCAGCCGCCGGCCGGGACGCCCAGGGTATTGGTCGTCGGCCACCATATTTTCCCCGACGCGCTCGAATGGCACATTGTCGAGTCATTGCGCCGCTTGGGTTGCGCGACGGAGTTCTTTCAAAGCGCAATATCCCTCGGCTGGACTCCAAGACTCATCCGACAAGGTATCGGCAAGTTCACGAGCGTGTTTTTCAGGGAGCCCGAGCGCCTGTATGAGGCGCGCATGGAGCGTGCGGTGCGGGATTTTGAACCGACGCTGATTCTAGTCACTCTGGGTAACCAACTTTCGCCGAAGACCGTGAAGCGGCTTCGCGGGGTAACGAGGGCAAGGATTGCATGTTGGTGCCAGGACCAAATGACCACTCTGGGCCGGCAATTCCTGCTCGGTTCGGAATACGACGCGGTATTCGTCAAGGACCGCTACATGCATGACCTGTTCTCGCGAATGGTTAAATCCACTTCGTTCTTCTACTTGCCGGAAGCCTGCAACCCGCGCGTTCACCGCACCGTCGAGTTGACCGAAGCTGAGCGCAAAACCTACGGCTGCGAGGTCATGATCGCCGGGACCCTGTACTACTACCGACAGGAGATATTGAGGCACCTGACGGAATTCGATCTGAAAGTGTGGGGAACGCGGCCCGACTGGTTGCTGAACCGCCTGAGCGCTCCTCACTCGGGGCGGGAAGTGTTCGCCGACGACAAGGCGCGAGCCGCGAATGGCGCGCGCATCTGCCTGAATACTCTCCACTATGGGGAAGTCGACGGGTTGAATGTGCGCGCCTTCGAGCTGGCGGGGTGCGGCGGGTTCCAGATGATAACGTCAGTCCCCGTGCTGGCGGAGCACTTCCAGGTCGGCAGCGAGATCGTTGCCTTCAAATCGGTCGGGGAACTGGTAGAGATGGTTAGGCACTACCTCGATCACCCCGATCTTGCCGGCGATATTGCGCTGCGCGGTCAACTTCGCGCGCACCGCGAGCACACCTACGAGCATCGTCTCCAAGAGATTCTTCGCGTCACTCTGGGCCATGGCGTCGGCCCAGTACCGATCCCACGCCGCGGGTGATCTTCATGATGTCACCTCTCTGAAACACATTGTCGGTATCAAGGCGGGCCGGGCCTGCAATAACCGTGCGGTAGGCGTTTCAGGAAGAGAGCAATGTCCGTGCAGTCGATCGAGCCCGCAACCACCGCGCCCCCGGTTTGGCGGCTGTCATGGGGTCCCGTGGTTGCGGCGCTGGCTGTCGGCTTGGCGAGCCTCTGGCCATTTTGGGACGGCCTCAAGATCATGTGGGGCAGCTGGATCGATTCGGCCGAATACAGTCATGGCCTGCTAATCCCCCCGATAGCTGCCTTCCTCGTATGGCAACAGAAAGATCGACTGGAGCGCATGCCGTTCGTCGGCAGCTGGTGGGGCGTCGGAATCATTGCGGTGGGCGGCGCGATGTTGGTCCTGGGACAGCTGGGCACGGTATACGTGATCGTGCAATACGCCTATGTCTTCACTCTGTGCGGATTGGTCCTATCGTTCATCGGGTGGCGGCCGTTCCGGCTGATCGCCGTTCCGCTGTTGATCCTGTTGTTCATGATCCCGCTGCCGCAGTTCGTGCTCGCGAATCTATCGACGAAGCTGCAGCTAGTGTCGTCCCAAATCGGTGTTTTCATCATCCGAATGTTCGACATCAGCGTCTTTCTCGAAGGCAACGTCATCGATCTCGGCGGCTATAAACTGCAGGTGGCTGAAGCCTGCAGCGGACTTCGCTACCTGTTTCCGCTCATGACGCTCGGCTTCTTGATGGCGTATTTCTACAAGGGTGCGCTTTGGAAACGCATCCTGCTGTTTCTGTCCAGCATCCCCATCACCGTACTCATGAACAGCATCCGTGTGGGCATCATCGGCGTCACTGTGGAGCACTGGGGTATTGAGATGGCGGAGGGCTTCCTGCACGAGTTCCAAGGGTGGATGATTTTCATGGTCAGCGCGGCGCTGATGCTGGGAGAGATCGCCCTGTTGAGCCGCATCGGACTCGAATCCGGAAGTTGGCGCCGGAAATTCGGCGTCGAGTTCCCCGCGGCGACCCCCAGCGGCGCGCCGATCCGCAAACGGCAGATCCCGGCCAGTTTCATCGCCGCATGCGGGGTGTTGCTGCTGTTCATCGGTGTTACACAAATCGCGCCGCGGCCGGCCGAGATCTATCCGCAGCGAGTGAGCTTTGACGAATACCCGATGACCTTCGGCCCCTGGCGGGGGCACAGAACTTCCATGGATGGAGTGTACGGCGACGTCCTGAAGCTCGACGATTACTTGCTTGCCGACTTCGTGGACGGCAGAGGGTCGGCCGCCAATTTATACATTGCGTATTACAACTCGCAGCGCAAAGGCGAGGCCGTGCACTCGCCACGCTCCTGCCTGCCCGGCGGCGGCTGGCAGTTGCGTGATTTCGACCAACGAACGTTGAGCGACGTAAGGATCGATGGGCAGCCGCTGCGCGTCAATCGCACGCTCATCGAACTCGGTGATCAACGGCAATTGGTGTACTACTGGTTCCAGCAGCGCGGCCGAGTGATCCACAATGAGATCGCGGTCAAATGGTACCTGTTCTGGGATGCCTTGACGCGCCGCCGAACCGACGGCGCGCTCGTGCGCCTGATTACCACCCTGCCGTTGGGCGGGGATGAACGGGACGCCGACCGCCGCCTCGCAGAACTCGCGGCTCGGATCGCACCAACTCTCACGCGCTACGTGCCCGACTAAGGTCGGCCATGCTATTCATCTTGCCCTTCCTTCTGGCGATGGTCGTCACGATCGCCTGGCTGCCCATTTTCGGCCGCGTCGCCGCCAAGTGGCGGGTCGTAGATCAACCCGGCGAGCGCAAGGTGCACGCTTTGCCGATTCCGCGGATCGGCGGAGTCGCCATGGCGATCGGGGTCCTGGTGGCGGCCATCATTGTGGTGCCGCTGCAAGCGGCCGATCGGTACTTTCTGATTGCGGCGGGTGTTTTGACCGTGTTCGGTGCTCTGGATGATCGCTTCGATCTCGATTACCGGCTCAAAATGGCGGGCCAGGTACTCGCGGCCGGCATCGTCGTCCTCGGCGGGGACATCCAGATTCACGCGCTGACGATCGATGACCGCCTAATGCTGCCGGCATGGGTTTCCGTTCCCTTGACGATGTTTTTTCTCGTCGGCATCACTAACGCAATCAACCTCGCCGACGGGCTCGACGGACTCGCGGGCGGGACGACATTTCTCTGTCTCTGCGCGTTGGCGATGCTTGCCTATAGCGTGGGCGAACTATCTTGCACCGCGTTGGCGCTGGCCTTTGCCGGCGCGGTACTGGGATTCCTGAGATTCAATACCTATCCGGCCAGCATTTTCATGGGGGATGCCGGAAGCCAGTTGCTGGGATTCGCGGTCGGGGTCTTGAGCCTGCGTGCGACTCAAAGCGGCGACACCGTGGTCAGCGCAGCAACGCCGATTCTGCTACTCGCCTTGCCCATCTTGGACACCTTGAGCGTAATGGTGCAACGCATTGGTGAGGGGCGATCGCCGTTTAGCGCGGACCGGAACCACATCCACCACAAGCTGCTGGCGTTCGGGTTCGACCATCATGAAGCGGTCATGGTGATTTATGCGATCCAGGCCGACTTGTTCTTGCTCGCCTATTGGATGCGGTTTGAATCCGATCTGGCGATTCTCGGGGTGGTGACGATATTCTTCATCGGCTCGATCAGCTTGCTGCAAGTGGCTACCCGCCGCCACTGGCGGATTCGCTCCTCAAAGGCGACCAAGCTGAACTCTCCGCTGGCGCGTTTCATTACGATTCTGCGGGAGCCGCGATACTTGCCGCGATGGGCGTATCTCACCGTGGCCATCGCGGCGTGGACGTACGCGACGCTGGTCACCGCCGAGACTGCGCGTGTGAGCATGGACGTGCGGCTGTTACTGATGGCGCTGTTCGCGATTAGCGTTGTATGGCTCGGCGTTCTGCGCAGTAAGCCCTTGAGCACGATAGAAAAAGCCGCCTTGTACATCACCTCGACCGTGCTCGTGTACTTGGATAGCGTCATTCCGCACGACCGGCATTGGGTGACAGTGGCTGGATGGGCGGCGATATTGACCATGGCGGCCGGCACGGTGCTGCGCATGCGGTTGTCCACGGATCGCCGCTTCGAGTTGACGCCGCTGGATCTCATCGTCCTGTTCGTCGCCTTGGTCGTGCCGAGTTTGACCGGAAGCTTCGGGTTGCCCGACGGCGGCGCCGGCGGCATCGCCAAGCTCGTCATTCTCTTCTACGCGATTGAGGCGCTGATGAGCCGTGTGGAGACACCGGTGGTGTGGCTGCGGATCGCCGCCGCCGCGCTGCTGGCTGGATTGATCGTTCGGCCGCTCTTGTAGCCACGAACTCGTCATACGGACGTCATCTGGAGTTCGTAGCCTGTGCCTCCTTCCTGCGCCCCGGAATCGACTATGCCGCCTCGTATCCTATTGAGCCCAGTATTGGCGATCGCATTGGCGCTGACTGTTCTGTCCACGTCCGGCTGCGGCGGCGCTCACGCGCGCATGGCGCGGCATTTCGAAAAGGGACAGACCTTCTTGGCCGCAGGTAACCTCGAGAAAGCGCGCGTCGAATTTCAAAATGCCTTGCAGATCGCCCCCAAGGATGCGGATGTTCGGTTCGAGATGGGGGTGGTTGACGAAAAGCTCGGTAACCAACGCGAGGCCGCAAAATTCTACCAAGGTGCAATCGACGTCAATCCTGATCATCTCGGCGCGCGCGCAAAGCTCGCGCGGTTGTACGTGTTCTCGGGCGCCCCGGAGCAGGCGCTCGAATTACTCAAGCCGGCGATCGACAAGCACCCGGACGTTCCAGAGTTGCTCGTTGTGCGGGCGGCTGCGCGAGTCCAGCAAAAGGATTTGAGCGCGGCGCAAACGGATGCGGAGCGCGCCGTCAAGTTGGCGCCCATCAACGAAGACGCGGTGGCAGTGCTCGCCGGCGTTTACACGTCGCAGGGTGAGAGGGCCAAAGCGCAAACATTGCTCGAGCAATCAATTCCAAAGATTCCGGACACGGTCGACTTGCGCTTGGTGCTGGCGCAGATCTACATGGACCAAAATCGTCTCGCCGATGCCGAAGCGATGCTGATCACGCTCGTCGCCCTCAAGCCGGGCGAAAAATCTCACCGGTTGCGGCTGGCGCAATTCTACGTGCGATCGAAGCAGATCGACGCGGCCGAACGCACCCTGCGCCAGGCCATCAAGGATTTGCCGAAGGAGCGGGACGTCAAGATGTCGCTGGTCACCTTTCTGGCTGCGCTTCGCGGTCGGGATGTGGCCGAGAAGGAGCTCAAGGGGATGATCGATGCGGCGCCCGGCGACAGCGAGATGAAGTTCGCACTGGCCGGCTTTTATCAGGAAGGCAAGGAGCCCGCGAAGGCGGAAGCCGTGTACCGGGAGGTCATCGCGAAGGAAAAGTTGAATCCACCGGGCTTGAGCGCCCGGAGCCGTCTCGCGGCCCTGAGACTGGAGGAGAACGATGTATCCGGCGCCCTTGCCCTCGCCAACGAGGTGCTCGCCAAGAGTCCTCGAGACGATGATGCGCTCCTCGTCCGCGGCAGCATCGCTTTGGCCACCAAGGATCCGCGCGCGGCGATCGCCGATCTTCGGGCGGTCCTACGCGACCAACCAAATGCAATCGGGGTGGTCCGGTCGCTGGCGCGCGCCCACTTGGCCAATGGCGAACCCGCCGTCGCAGAAGAAACGCTGCGCAACGCAGTGGAGGCCAACCCGAAGAATCTGATCCTTCAACTGGAATTCGCGCAGCTTCTGGCGCAAATCGGCAAGACGGAGCAGGCAAAGACCATCATCGGGGAACTCGTCAAGCAAAAGCCCGACGACGTTGAGGCGCTCGATGTCCAGTTTCGGATCGCGATGGCGACGAATGACCTGGTCACGGCCAAAGCGGCCGCCGCCGCCATTGTGGGCCTGCAACCGAAACGCGCTGTAGGCTACCTATATCAAGGCATGATTGCCGAGGCCGAAAAGCACAGCCAGGAGGCATTACGTCTGTATGCCAACGCGGCCGATTTGCAACCCAACACCGCGGAACCCTTGGAGGCCCTGGTGCGGCTGCTGCTCAGCGCAGAGCGCGTGCCGGAGGCGATCAAGCGGCTGGATGATGTGTCGGCGAAATATCCCGATTCGTCTTTCGCGCTGACCATCAAAGGCGACGTGCTGCTACGCGCCGGGAAAATTGCGGAATCCAAAGAAGCCTACCGCCAAGCGATCGCGCGTACCCCCAAATGGTGGGCGCCGTACCGCGGCCTGGCGAATGCCCAAGCCGCAGCCAAAGAGGATCCCGCAGTGGCGATTGCGACGTTGCGGAACGCGAAACTGGTGGTCGATCAGACTGAGCAATTGAGCGTGCAGCTTGCGTCGCTGTTCGAAAAACAGGGTATGCCGGACGCAGCCATCGGGGAGTACGAAGATGACATCCGGCGCTATCCGCAGTCCGACTTGGCTGCGAACAATCTTGCAATGCTGCTCGCGACCTACAAGAAGGATTCCGCGAGCCTTGATCGCGCAAGGGACTTGTCGGCGCGCTTTGCGAAGTCGGCGAACCCGTCATACCTGGATACCTACGGCTGGGTACTGTTCAAGCGCGGCGACGCGCCGGACTCCGTGCCGGTGCTGACGCAGGTGGTGGCAAAGGTGCCCGATGCCGTGCTTGCGCGCTACCACTTGGGCATGGCGCAATCGCTGACGGGGGATGATTCGGGCGCGCGCGACAATCTCCTTCGCGCAGTCAATTCGGGCGCGCGATTTGCCGGACTGGACGAAGCGAAGGCCACACTCGAGAAGCTGGCGAAATCGCCATTAGCCGCCGCCCGACTGCCGAAAACCTGAAGCTCATGTCTTGGCGCTGAGTCGTAGAGGGCTGATTTGTGATGAACAACGAACACGCGATCATTTGCGAGTGCACGCGATGACTCAGTCTCCAGCGCGGTTGCTGATCGCGATTGCGTGGCTGTGCCCGATGTGGGCCACCGCACAGTCTGCGGATCCGTTGCCCCCACAAACGCAGCTCGTGGCCGTGAGCGGTGCGCCACCCGCGAGTCAGGAGACGTTCACGATCGCGGCCGTTGCCTCGGGCTCCGTACAGCCCGATCTGGTGGTGACGTTCACCGACCTGCAAACGCCGGCACCGCTCAGCGCGGCAAGCGTCATCGTGACTCAGGGCGCTTCAATCGTGGGCACGACTGCACTGGCGGCTGCGGCGACCACCGCCACACTGGCGCTGCCGGCGGCGGTCGGGCTGTACACGCTGCGGGTCATCGGCACGCCGGGTGCCGTCGGTTACGGTATCTTCACGGTATGTGTGGCGCCCAAGGCGACGCCCACTGCCTGCATCGCAGACGCATCCCTCTCCGGCAACATCACCGTGCAATCGGCGGCCGCGGACCCCACTCTGACGACCTTCAGTGCGACCTTGACCGTCACCACGCCGGGTTCCTATACCTTCACCTACACGGACGAGAGATTCCCGGTCGCTCTGAATTCCGCGAACCCACCCAGCCTTGCGCTCTTCCAGGGCGCCAACCTGATTTCCGTGCCTCTCCCGGCATCTCCTGCGACGTTGACGTTGAGTCCCGGCACCTACACCTTGCTGGGAATAGCGCAGGCGGACCCGGCCGCGATGGCGGGTCTATTCGGAGTATCCGTTTCCGGTCCAGCGGGAGTCTCGCTGCTGAATACCGCGTATCCCATCGGCACTTTGGGGGCGGCCTCGGCGGTGAGCAATTCAAACGCCCAAACGCTCAAGTTGACAGTCGCCGATTTCGCGTTTCCGACGGCGCTGGGAAGCGCGAGCGCCATGGTCACCGCCGGCGCCACGAGTCTCGGCACCGCAACGGCTTCCGGCGGAGCTTCAAGCTTCAGTGCGCCCGCCGGGCCGCTGCAAGTGTGGAGTTTTGGTGCGGCTGCAACCGGTGGCGGCACTTATGAAGTCGATTTGACGTCGCCCGCGGCCAGCCTGCTGCAGGCTGCCTTCGGCGTCAGCAGCGCCGGCTCGTTCGCATACGCCTTCGTCTCGCAGGCCCTAGTTGCCGGCGTCTATCAGGCCACCGCCAACGACTTCGAGTTTCCCGCCGCGTTGTCCGCAGTGCAGTTCGCCGT
>Ga0210398_10001071_pt1 | contig 29384 bp, 26 predicted proteins | sample IncBWC4OmetaG_FD_161047 | JGI IMG/M metagenome (GOLD analysis project Ga0210398, IMG submission 161047) | Forest soil microbial communities from Barre Woods Harvard Forest LTER site, Petersham, Massachusetts, United States - Inc-BW-C-4-O | ecosystem: Environmental > Terrestrial > Soil >... | reverse complement strand
GCACGAGCATGGCGGCACGAGCATGGCGGCACGAGCATGGCGGCACGAGCATGGCGGCACGAGCATGGCGGCACGAGCATGGCGGCACGAGACCAGCCGGCGTGAAAAAGGGGGCCGCCGTCAGGCGTGCCCCCCTTTTTCTAACTCAGAACTTACGCCTTGGCGGGCGTCGCTACGCGGAACTCTAGCTTCGTACCGTCGGCCGACGCATCGACCTCGATCTCGTCGCCTTTCGCGAACTCGGCCATGAGGATCTTCTCCGAGAGCGGATCCTCGATGAACCGCTGAATCGCGCGCTTGAGCGGACGGGCGCCGAAGTTCTCGTCATACCCGTGCTTGACGAGGAACTCCGAGCCAGCCTGCGTCAGACGCAGCGTGAGCTCCTCTTCCGAGAGTCGCTTCTGCACGTCCTTGAGCAGAATGCCGACGATCTCGCCGATGTTCTCCTTGGTCAACGGATGGAACACGATGACATCGTCGAGCCGGTTCAAGAACTCGGGGTTGAACACGTGGTTCAACTCCTCTTTCACTTTCTCAGCGATCCGATCGAACGTCGACTTCTGATCGACCGAGGCGAAACCGAGTGACTTCCCCTTGGTGATATCCTTGGCCCCGACGTTCGAGGTCATGATCACGACGGTGTTCTTGAAGTCGATCACGCGACCATAGTTGTCGGTCAGATGCCCTTCGTCGAGCACCTGCAGCAGGATGTTGAACACATCGGGGTGCGCCTTCTCGATCTCATCGAGCAACACCACGCTATAGGGCTTGCGCCGAACGGCCTTGGTCAACGTGCCCGAGTCTTCGTACCCAACGTAGCCCGGAGGCGCGCCGATCAAGCGGGACACGGAGAACTTCTCCATGTACTCGCTCATATCCACGCGAATGAGCGCCGCGGAATCGGCAAAGAGGAACCTGGCCAACGCCCGCGCCAACTCGGTCTTTCCGACGCCGGTCGGACCGCAGAAGATGAACGAGCCGATCGGCCGGTTGGGGTCCTTGAGCCCCGCCCGCGACCGGCGAATCGACCGCGCCAGCGCCTTGATCGCCTCTTCCTGCGCCACGACCGACCCGTGGAGCTCATCCTCCATCCGGAGCAGCCGCGTGGTCTCGGCCTCCTGAAGGCGCGTCACCGGAATCCCCGTCCACCGGCTGACGATGAACGAGATCTCTTCCTCGCCGAGGACCGGGCGATGCGACTGGCGCCGCTTCTCCCACTCTTCCTGCTTGCGCCGAATCTCGGCCTGCAGCTCCCGCTCTTTATCCCGGAGCGCGGCCGCCTTCTCGAAATTCTGATCCCGAACGGCGGCCTCTTTCTCGGCGATATTGGCATCCAATTTCGCCTTGAGCTCGGCCACTTCCGGCGGCGGCACCTGTGCGGCGAGTCTCGCCCGCGCGCCGGCTTCGTCGATCACGTCGATCGCCTTGTCGGGGAGGAACCGGTCCGTGATGTAGCGCTCGGACAGCTTCGATGCCGCGACGAGGGTCGTATCAGGAATGGTCACGCGATGGTGATCTTCGTACTTCTTCCGGAGCCCCTTCAAAATCTCGACCGTCTCTTCGACCGTCGGCGGGTCCACGATCACCGTCTGGAAGCGGCGCTCGAGCGCGCCGTCTTTCTCGATGTACTTCCGGTACTCGTTGAGCGTCGATGCGCCGACGCACTGCAACTCGCCCCTGGCCAACGCCGGCTTGAGCATGTTGCTCGCGTCAATCGCACCCTCGGCCGCGCCAGCGCCGACGAGCGTATGCAGCTCATCGATGAACAGAATAATATTTTTGTTCTGCGCGATCTCATTCATGACGGCCTTGAGCCGCTCTTCGAACTGACCGCGATATTTCGTCCCGGCGATCACCGCGGCCATGTCCAGCGAGAGGACGCGATTATCGCGCAGCGACTCGGGGCATTCCGAGTTCGCGATCAGTTGGGCGAGACCTTCCACGATCGCGGTCTTGCCGACGCCCGGCTCGCCGATGAGCACGGGATTGTTCTTCTTGCGGCGCGTCAGCACTTCCATGACCCGCTCGATCTCCTTCGCGCGCCCGATGGTCGGGTCGAGCTGCCCCTCGGCCGCGAGCTGCGTCAGATCGCGGCAGAAGTGATCGAGCGCCGGCGTCTTCGACTTTTTCTCGCCCTTGGGCTGCGCCGCCTGCGGCGCCGCTCCCGGCTGTGCCGTTGTGGCGCCACCCTGTGGCATCTCAGTGCCGAGCAGTCGCAGCGTCTCGCTCCGAGCCGCTTCGAGGTTGACTCCCGCGTCGGTCAGGACCTGCGCGGCGATCCCCTTCTCCTCGCGGACCAGCCCAAGCAGCAGGTGCTCGGTGCCGACATAGGAGTGATTGAGCTCCCGCGCCTCGCTCATCGCGAGCTCGAGAACCTTCTTGGCGCGCGATGTATAGGGGAGGTCGGGACCGGTGGCTTGCGCCGCCTTTCCCTTCTTGACCGTCTCCTCGATCTTCTGTTGGATCTCGTCGAGATCGACGCTCAGGTTTTGTAAGACCGCGGCAGCGACCCCTTCACCCTCGCGGATCAGGCCGAGCAGGATGTGCTCGGTCCCCACGTATTCGTGGTGCAACCGGGCCGCTTCTTCTCGCGCCATCGCGAGGACCTTCCGGACCCGTTCAGTGAAGTTGTAGCCGTTCATCCGTTACTCCCCTCAACGCGCCGATTACTCCGGCGACTCTGCTTCCTTGGCGAGCGTCTCCCGCACGTATCGCGCGCGGGCTTGACTCGCCTCGCTCTCGGTCAGCGCCCGCCCCTCTGCGTGGGCAAGATGCGCCAACTGGCTGAATATCAGGAGCTTGTTGAGGGTATATACACTGAGACCAGTGATCAGTTTCAGGGACACCGCGAGCCGTACACCGCTCAGATAATTCATCGCCTCGTCGAACGTGAGGCTCCGAGCGTAGCGCAACGTACCGTAGGCGCGCCACACCTTGTCTTCAATAATATAACCGGCATCACGAAGCAAGAGTCGTCTTGCTTCTTCCTCGCTCGCGATGACTTTTTTCACCACGTCTTGCAACTGGCCAAGCAGTTCGTCTTCGGATTTGCCCAGCGTCGTCTGGTTCGAGATCTGGAAAAAATTGCCGACGACTTCACTGCCCTCGCCGTACAGGCCTCGATACGTGAGGCCCATCTGCTGAAGACTGGCCAGGACTTTCGACATCTCTTTTGTCAACACCAGCCCTGGCAGGTGGATCAAGACCGACGCGCGCATTCCGGTCCCGACGTTGGTCGGGCACGCGGTCAGGAACCCGAACTCCGGGTGGAACGCGAACGCCACCCGGCTTCCCAGCTCCCGATCCAGCTGCTGCACGGCCGCCCAGGCGTTCCTGAGCGCGAATCCCGAGCGCAGCGACTGCAGGCGCAGATGATCCTCTTCATTGATCATGACGCCTACATCGTCGCCGAGAAACAGCGCGGCACCGCTCCGGACCGGGTGCTGCGCGTCCAGACCCGCGAGCTCCTTGCTGACCAGATGCCGCTCGTGGAGCAATAAGCGGTCGCTCGACGGCAGCTCGTCCACTCGGACCAGCACGCCCCGCTTGAGGCTCGGGACTTCCCGTACCGCGTCCCGGACCTGCGCCAGCACCCTCAGCCTCTCGCCGTCCCGCGCCCGGCCGGTGAAGGCGAAGCCGTCGACGTTCCGGGCCAGCCGGATCCGTGTGGATAACACGACATCCGAGTGCTCGCCTGACGCATCGAGCCAGCTTACGCCGCCATCCGGCAGCAGCGACAGATCTAGCGCCATCACACCCCCCTATAACGCAAAGCGGGCGCCACGCGCGTCATTCGAGCACCCGCAGCCGATCGCGGATATCCGCGGCGAGCTCGAACTGCTCGGCCTCGATGGCGCGCTTGAGCTGAGCCCGCAGCTCGCCGACCTGCGTCGCCCGCTCCAACTCGTCCCGCCGCGGCGGATCGTACGCGCGCCCGGCATGCCGCGCACTCCCGTGGACCCGTCGCAGGAGGTCCCGGAGCGATGTCTCGAAAGCGGCGTAGCACCGAGGGCAACCGAGTCGGCCGGTGGCGCGAAAGTCGCCGAGCGTCGCCGAGCAGAAGTCGCAGCGTGCTTGGTCGCGAGCGACGCCCGCGGCGAGGGTCGGCGGCTGGTGCAGCGACTGCAGCAGCTTCCCGATCTGTGGCGCCGGCGTGGGCTCCGGCTGAACGCCACGCTCAGCCGCGCACTTCTCGCAGAGAAAAATCTCCCGTTTCTCGCCCCCGACCACGGACGTGACGGTGAAGATTCCCTCGCGTTCTTTGCAGTTCTCGCAGAGCACTAGGTCACCCCCTCCCGCACGACGGTCGGCACCAACAGCCCACTCTCTAAGAGTAGGACGCGGTGCGCCCGCGCCGCCAGCGACCGATTGTGCGTCACGACAACCATGCCTATCTCCATATCCCGCACGAGCTCGGCGAATAGCTCATGGAGCAATTCGGCGTTCGCGTGGTCCAAGTTTCCGGACGGCTCGTCCGCCAAGATGAGCGCCGGATCGGTCGCCAAAGCCCGGGCGACCGCCGTACGCTGCTGCTCCCCGCCCGACAGTTCAGCGGGACGATGATGCATCCGTCCGCTCAACCCCACGCGGGAAAGGAGCTCCTCGGCCCGCTCTCGCGCTTGGCGAACGGGCGTTCCGGCGATCCGGAGCGGCATCATGACGTTTTCGACAGCCGAAAACTCTTTGAGCAGGTGGTGAAACTGGAACACGAACCCGACGGCCTTGTTGCGCAGGTGCGCGAGCTGCTCGTCGTCTTTCCCGTGAATCGGCTCGCCCGCCAGGATGACGTATCCCTTGGTCGGCGGATCCAACGCACCCAGGATGTGCAGCAACGTGCTCTTGCCCGCGCCGCTCGAGCCGACGATGGCGACCATCTCGCCGCGGTTGACCGACAGGTCGATCCCGGAAAGGATCGGAAGCAGGCCGCCGTCCCCGCCTCGGTACGTTTTCCACAAGTCGCGCGCTTCGAGGACGGCCACGGGCTACTCGTGATGTATCGCCTCGATGGGCGACAGTCGTGCCGCCTGCCTCGAGGGATAGAGGGTGGCGAGTGCGGCGACACCCAAGCTCGCGACGAGCGTGAGCGCGAGGTCCAGGGGCTGCACGTGGACCGGCATGTGGTCGATGTAGTAGACCCGCTCGTCGATCCTGATCAACTTGTACTTGTCGAGCAGGATCGCCATGACGATCCCGATCACGAACCCCGCCGTCGTCCCCACGACGCCGATCACGACGCCCTGGGTAAAGAAGATCCGGCGGATCGACGCGGCCGGCATTCCCATAGCCTTGAGAATGCCGATCTCCCGAGTCTTGTCCGTCACGACCATCGTCAGGGTCGAGACGATGTTGAACGCGGCGACCAGCACCACGAGCAGGAGAATGAAGCTCATCGCCAGCTTCTCGAGCTTGAGCGCCTGAAACAGTGAGCTGTTCTGCTCCTGCCAGTCGACCGCGCGATACGGGAATCCGAGCGACGTCTCCAGCGTTTTCGCCAGCGCCTTGGCGTCGTAGCGGTTGGTCGACCGCACTTCGATACCCGTGACGGCGTCGCCGAGTCCGGCGAAGTCTTGGGCCGCCGCGAGCGGCAGGAACACGTAGCTGTTGTCGTACTCGTACATGCCGGTCTCGAACAAGCCCGTCACCTCGAACTTGTAGAACCTCGGCGTGAACGAGCCCGTCACGGCGTCGAGCTTCATACCGGTCGGCGGCGCCACGAGGCGGATCGTATCTCCCGGAACAACATTGAGGCGATCGGCCAGCAGCTTGCCCACCACGGCCCCGCGAACTTTTCCGTCGCTCGACGCGAACCGGAAGTCGCCCATGCCTTTGACCACGTGCTCGCGGATCGAGGTCGGCTCCGCCACGTGCGGCGCCTGGGGCTCGATGCCCGCGACTTGCGTGGCCTCGACGTAATGGTGGCCGCTCGAGATCAGTCCCTGCGAGAGCACGAACGGGCCCGCGGCGACGACACCTTCCGTTGCGCGAATCCGCGTCAGAATCGGACGCCACTTAGGGATCGTCAGGTCGTCCCCGTACGTCAGCACGCGAATATCGGGGCTTCCGACGAGAATCTTTTCCTTGAGGTCATCCTGCAGGCCGTTCATGACGCCAACCACGAGAATCAGCGCACTGACGCCGACGACCACGCCGCCGATCGCGATCACCGTGATCAGCGACAGCAGCCGGCTCCCCTTGCGGCTCCGCAAGTAGCGCCAGGCGATGCCGAGCTCCAGCCGGGTCATGACTCGGGGCGCATCAACGGGAACAAGATCACATCTCGAATATGGTGCGTGTTCGTCAAATACATGAGCAACCGGTCAATTCCGATCCCACACCCGCCTGTTGGCGGCATGCCGTACTCCATCGCCCGCAAATAATCCTCGTCGACTTGGACGGCTTCCTCGTCGCCAGCCGCGCGCATAGCCGCTTGCACCTCGAGCCGCTGCCGTTGATCGATCGGGTCGTTCAGCTCGCTAAACGCATTCGCCAACTCCCGCCCACGCGCGAACAACTCGAAACGCTCCGTGAGCCCTGAGCCGGGCGCACCACGCTTCGGCTTCGCCAGCGGCGACAGGTCGACGGGATAGTCGAGCACGAACGTAGGCTCCTCGATTTTGGACTCCACGAGCGCACTGAAAAGTTCGTCCATGAGTTTCGCTCGACTCATCGTGTCGATATCAGCAATACCCACACGCCGTGCCGTGTTCCGTAACGCCGCGTGGTCCATGGACATAACCGACGCACCGAGGGCCTGGTCGAGCGACGGCACCCACTCTATGCGCTTGAACGGAGGACGGAGCGCCGGAACGACGTCGGCAAACGCCGGGATAGACCGTACCGCGTCCGCCGCCGCCACGAGCAGTCCCTCGACACGGCCGGCAATGGTTCCGTAGTCGGCGTACGCCTCGTAGAACTCGAGCATCGTGAACTCCGGATTGTGCGTCCGGTCGATGCCTTCATTCCGAAAATCGTGCCCGATCTCGTAGACGCGGTCGAATCCGCCCACGATCAAGCGTTTCAAATAGAGCTCATCGGCAATGCGCAGATAGAGCTCGGTGTCGAGCGTATTGTGATGCGTCGTAAACGGCCGCGCGTAGGCTCCGCCGTACAACGGCTGGAGAATGGGCGTCTCGACCTCGACGTACTCCAACTCGTCCAGATATCGCCTGATGGCGGTGATGGTTTTTGCCCTGGCGCGAAACATCTCGCGCACCTCGGGGTGCACCGCGAGGTCCGCATATCGCTGGCGATATCGCTGCTCGGCATCCGCGAACCCCGAGTGTCGCACCGCAATCCCGTCGACGATCTCCTCTTTTCCGTAGGGGAGCGGTCTCAGCGCCTTGGCGAGCAGCTCGATATGCTGAACGCGAATGGTGATCTCGCCGGTCTTGGTTCTAAAAAGCTCTCCCTGGATACCGACGATGTCGCTCAAGTCGAGCCAATTCAGACGCTCCCACGCCTCGTCCCCAAGTACATCGCGCCGGAAGTACACCTGAATGCGCGCGGTCGCGTCAGCGACGTGCGCAGACGCAGTCTTGCCAGCGCCACGCCAAGATACCAGGCGCCCGGCGACGCGAACGACGCCACCGTGTGCGTCGCCCTGAAGCGTCGCGCCTGATTCGAGCGCAGCGGCAGCGGTATGCGTGCGATCGTACCCGTACGCGTACGGCTGCACACCTGCGGCTATGAGCGCGTCGAGCTTGTCCCGTCGAGCGTCCGCCACTATGCCGCGTCGCGCTTGAGGTACGCCTCGATGAACGGATCGATGGCGCCGTCCATCACCTTCTGGACGTCGGGGATCTTGAGCTCGGTCCGGTGGTCGTTGACCATCGTATACGGTTGAAACACGTAGCTCCGAATCTGATTTCCCCAGGAGACATCTTTCTTGTTGGCATCCATCGCCGCCTTCTGCGCCGCCTGCTTATCGGCCTCGAGCTGATAGAGGCGATTCTTGAGCATCTTCATGGCAGTCGCCTTGTTCTTGAACTGCGACCGCTCCTGCTGCGAGGCCACGACGATACCGCTCGGGATGTGCGTGATGCGCACGGCCGAGCTGGTCTTGTTGACGTGTTGCCCACCAGCGCCGGATGCTCGATACACGTCCATCCGGAGATCTTCGTCCCGGATCTCGATGTTGATCTCATCGTCCACGACCGGATAGACGAACACCGACGCAAAGCTCGTATGCCGGCGCGACTGGGCGTCGAAGGGCGAGATGCGCACGAGCCGATGGATGCCGGACTCGGGTCGAAGAAATCCATAGGCGTACTGCCCGTGGATCTCGAACACCGCGCCCTTGATCCCGGCCTCTTCCCCCTCGCTTACGTCCAGAATCTCGACCGAGTACCCGCGCCGCTCGGCCCAGCGCGTGTACATGCGCATGAGCATCTGCGCCCAATCCTGTGCCTCGGTGCCGCCGGCGCCGGCCGAAATCTCGACCTGGGCGTCGCGGAAGTCGTCGGGACCACTGAGCAGAGACCGGAGCTCGAACGCCGCCAGCTCCTCGGTCAGCGCGGCGACTTCCTGGTCGAGCTCGGCCTTGAGCGCTTCGTCGGGCGTGTCCTCAGCCTCGAGCAGCTCGGTGAGCTCCATCGCGCTCTGATTGCGCCCGGCGAGCCGCTCGAACGGCTCGGCGACCGCCTTCAGCGTCTTGACCTGCTGCACGACCTCCTGCGCCCGCTCCTGATTGGACCAGAAGCCGGGTTCCGCCATGCGGGCCTCGAGCTCGTCGAGTGCCTTGCGCTTGGCGTCAATGTCAAAGGTACCTCCGCAGCTCGGCGAGCCGCGCGCTGATGCTTTCTGCCATCAGCAAAACTTAGAAGAGCTTCTTCCCGTTCGCGAGTAGCTCGTTCAATGCATCCTGAAAATGCGATGTGCTCTCGGCGAACTCTTTGCCGATCTGCTCGACGTACTCCTCGTAGCTCTTCTTGATCTCCTCGCGGAAGATCTGCTTGAGCGTCCCGTTCGCGAGCCCTTCCTCTCGCTTGCCCGGATGATAGGCGAGGATATCAGACACGAGAGCGCGCGCCAGCCGCTTCGCTTTCTGATTCGGATCGTTGGCGAGGAATGGATTGATCGGACGTCGCTCGCCCGGTGCGGCTCCCGGCACCGTGGGCAACGACGGCGACGTCACCGCCATTGATCCGGGACCCGCCGGGGTTGGCGGCATCGGTGGCGCCATGCGCGGCGCGGACGGCGACCCGCCGATGGAGGGTGCCGCAGGACGCGGAGCCTGTGGAGCACCCGCGGGACGAGGCGGAGCGCCGCCACCCGTCACGGGCTCCTTGGGCGCCGCGGGGCGCGGTGCCGGCGGCATGGCCGGACGAGCCGCTGGACCCGTGCTGGGCTCGCGCGGAGCAGCAGGCGCCGCCGGAGCAGCTGGCCGAGGCGCGGCCGGTGCCGCCGCACGGACCGCGATGGTCGGCGCCACGGACTGCGGCACTGGCGCGGGCGCCGCAGGAGCCGCGGGCTTGGGAGCCGGCGGCACCACAATAGGACGCGGCGCGGTCGCGGAGCCACCAATCTGCGGTGGCGCACTCGCCACGGGAGCGGCGGGTCGCGGCACAGCTGGACCAGGGACCGCCGGAGCCGGACGCACCGGAGTGCCCGGCCGGAGTGACGGTGGCGGAGGCGGCGGCACTGCAGCCGGACCAGAGGCGCGCGGAGCGGGTGCCGGGGCCGGGCGCGGGGCAGGCGCAGCAGGAGCCGCGGGTCGCGGCGCAGGAGCGGGAGCGGGTGCGGCGGCCGGTCTCGGCGCAGGTGCAGCCGGACGAGGAGCCGCCGCTGCTGGCGCTGGCGCTGGCGCCGGCGCTGGTCGGTGCGGCGCAGGCGCCGGGGCGGGCCGCTGAGGTGCAGCAGCATGAGCATGAGCGTGCGCGGGCGCACCGTTCGCCGACTCGGCGACAATGCTGATGACGCCGCCGCACACCGAGCAGCGCGCGCGAATACCGGCGGGAGGAACCTTGGCCGGGTCCACGCGGAACATGGACCGGCATTCCGGACAGGTGACGTTCATTCCTTTTCTCCCACGCTGATTGGGCGTGGAATCACTATGGGCGGCTCGGCGACACCATCTTGGCGTCGATCGACGGTATAGAGCGATCCGTCGAGCGTCTTGGCGTAACTCTTCATCTCGGTCGCCAGCTCGCTCATCTGTGCGGCGTGCACAAACGTGCGCCGCTCATTCGTGACGACGCCGATCGAGACGGTCATGAGTGGCACCCGATGCAGTTGCCCTCTCCGGTCTTTGCCAAAAAAGTATCCCGCTCTCCGGTCTTGTTCCGAATATTGATAGGGGACGAGCGCATCGAACACCGCTATGACCTCGCCGCACGTGTCGGCCACGGCCGTGGCGGGCACATTGAAGATGAAGTCGTCGCCGCCGATGTGTCCAACAAACCCTTGCTCCCCGCAAATCCCTTTCACGACGTCATGCAGGATCTTGGCGAGGATCCGGATGACGCGATCCCCGTCGTTATAGCTGTACCGATCGTTGAACTCTTTAAAGTGATCGAGGTCGGCGTAGCACACCGCGAACGGCTCAGCCAACGCCAGTCGACGCGTGATGTCTGCTTCGATCTCACCGGTCCCAGGCAGCCGTGTCGACGGATGCACGAACGTATCGCGATCGGACCGGCGCAGGAGGACGGATAACCGCACGGCGGCTTCGTCGTTGCTCAGCGAGAGTCGCAACACTTCGTCGGCGCCGGCATCGAACCCATGGCGGCAGGCATCGTCCGAGTCCGCGACGATCATGACCGCGGGGATGATCCCGGTAAACGAGTCGCGTTTGAGTCTCCGACAGGCCGCACACGTCTGTTCCTGATCGCCCCGTCCATCGAACACCACGACCCTGGGCCGGCCGCGCAGGCAGACCGCCAGGAGCTCATCGGCCCCGCTGACGGGCATGGCCGTGAGGCCCACCCCAGCGAGCCAGTCGCGCACGACCTCCGGCGGTGTCGCGCCATTCGGCGAGAACACGATAGCGATCGTCGGGGATTGGGTAGGAGCCATGCTCACCAAGGACCGCTAAGCGGGGGATTGGCAACGGCTAGAAGGGCGTCGCCTCATCGATCAGCATGATCGGGATATCGTCCCGAACCGGGTATTTGAGCCGGTCGGTATGGCAGACGAGCACGCCGTCTTGCTCGCGGTATTCGAGCTCGCCTTTGCACTTGGGGCACACGAGAATCGCTAGTAGGGTCTGCGGAAGGCTCATGAGGTCACCGTGAGACCGAAGCGGCGCAGCGAGTCGGCGTTCTTGCGCCAGTTGGGAAGAACTTTGACGTGCAGATCGAGAAATACATCCGCGCCGACCAAGCGCTCGATCTTTTCGCGCGCGGACTTGCCGATTTCGCGAATGCGCGCGCCCTTGTGGCCGATCAGAATGCCCTTCTGACTGTCGCGCTCGACGAAGATCGTTGCGCGAATGTACACCGGGCGGCGCTCCTCGCGGAACTCCTCCACCTCGGCCGCGACACTATAAGGTACTTCGTTGTGCAGCTGCTCGAGCGCCGTCTCGCGAATGAGCTCGCTGACGAAAAACCGCATCGACTGCGTACTGATCTCGTCCTCGGGATATAAGAACGGGCTCTCAGGAAGTCGTTTCTCAATCTCGCCGAGAAGATTCTCGATGCCCCGGCCGTCGGCGGCCGAGACGAAAAACGCGTCAGAGTACTTGGCCCTGATCTCCTCCAATCTCGTCTTATCGAGCAAATCGATCTTGTTGAAGACGAGCAGCCGAGGAGCCTTCGTAGCGACGGGCAGTTCCGCAGGCTCGCCCCCACTCGCATCGACGAGATAGACGATGAGGTCAGCGTCTTTCAGAGCGTGAATGGCCGCGGCTCGCATGGCCCGCTGCAGCTCGTACGCCGGCTCGAGCAGCCCGGGCGTGTCGACGAACACGATCTGCGTGTCGCCTTCGGTACGAATGCCGAAGACCGACGCGCGGGTCGACTGCGGCTTTGGCGACGTGATGCTGAGCTTCTGCCCTATGACGCGATTGAGCAGCGTGGACTTGCCCACGTTGGGCACACCAACAACGGCAACGATTCCGGCCCGAGTCATACGATCTGGCGAACTATAACGCAGTTGGGGGCAGTTGTGGTTTAAAGGCAGTTGGGGGGTCTGGGGGGGCAGTTGTGGTTCCCCCCAAATGCAACGCCCCCCGGCGAAGCCGGGGGGCGTGCGTTTTAGGTGCCGGCGACGGCCTACTCTCCCGCGGTCTCTCGACCGGAGTACCATCGGCGCTGTAGGGCTTAACGATCGTGTTCGGGATGGGAACGAGTGTGGCCCCTACGCTCTGGTCGCCAGCGAATCTATTGGAACAACGATTCGCGGGTAGTGATCGTGTGAAGTTTTGGAATGGGGAGCAAGGGCTACGTACAGCCTCGGTAGGCTCGCGCCTACGTGATCACACCATTCCAATCCATTGTTCTGAATCGCAACGCACATCGTACATCGTGCAGTGCTCTGCGAGTTGTGGTTTGATAACTCTGTTTAGGAGTAGTCAAGCCGCACGGGGGATTAGGACCGCTTGGCTCGAAAGGCTTTACAGCCATTCCACCTGCGGCCTATCGACGTGATGGTCTCTCACGCCCCTTCAGTGAGCTCGAAGCTCAAGGGAAGGTTCATCTCGGGGGCAGCTTCCCACTTAGATGCATTCAGCGGTTATCTGCGCCTGCCATCGCTACCCGGCGTTGCACCTGGCGGTACAGCCGGGACACGAGCGGGCAGTCCGACTCGGTCCTCTCGTACTAGAGTCCGCGCCCCTCAACCTTCCAACGCCCACAGCGGATACAGACCGAACTGTCTCACGACGTTCTGAACCCAGCTCATGTACCACTTTAACCGGCGAACAGCCGGACCCTTGGGACCTTCTCCAGCCCCAGGATGTGATAAGCCGACATCGAGGTGCCAAACCGCGCCGTCGATGTGAACTCTCGGGCGCGATAAGCCTGTTATCCCCAGCGTACCTTTTATCCGTTGCGCGATAGCCGATCCACACCGGGCTACCGGATCACTACGGCCGTCTTTCGACCCGGTTCGAGCCGTCGCTCTCACCGTCAGGCCCCCTTCTGCCGTTACACTCTATAGGCGCGAGTACCGACCGCGCTGAGGGGACCATGCGCGCGCCTCCGTTACACTTTCGGAGGCGACCGCCCCAGTCAAACTGCCCACCTGCCACGGTCCTGGAGAGGGTTTGCCTCTTCGCAGTGAGAGCATCACATAATGCAGGGTGGTATTTCACTGTTGCCTCCGCCCAAGCTAGCGCCTGGGCCTCCAAGGCTCCCACCTATGCTACACAGCACAATGCAATGCTCAATGACAAGCTACAGTAAAGGTGCATGGGGTCTTTTTGTCCTGCTGCGGGGACTCGGAATCCTCACCGAGACTGCAATTTCGCCGAGCACGTGGTCGAGACAGTGCCCAAGTCGTTACGCCATTCGTGCAGGTCGGAACTTACCCGACAAGGAATTTCGCTTGATTGTGTTAGCTGCATGTCGCCATGCAGTCCGGACTTTACCTTCACCGACTGTCGTCGGGGTCTGGCGTCAAGTCTCTGAGGATCTTGACCAGGTTCGCTCTAGGTTTTTGGCGGTTCATTTGCTCGACGACGCCGAGGATATCGATCAGTCCCTCACGGGTCCGATGTCTTCCCTCGCTCATGCTTCGCACGACTGCCGCGAACCGCTCGAAATCGAGTCGCTTCGCTGTGCGTAGCGGGTGTCGCTCGAAGAACGGAATAACCCGTTCGATCAAGTCGACCCTTCGTCGAACAACGTATCGGTATATCATCTCGCGGTGATTGTCGGTCCGATGATTTGGGATCACCTGACCGGCGCCGAAGAACTCACGGAGCTGATCGAGCACCTGCTTGCTCCGCGCGCCCTGCGTCACCACGAACTCGTGAAATACCTGATAGCCGGTTCTGTAGCCGTTTCGGATTACTCCGAGTGAGAAGCACCCTTCTCCGTCTACGAAACCAATAACCCAACCGAACTCGATCAATCTTTCCTGCTGATTATCTGCACTCCACGGATTGTCACTAGTCATTGGAGCCGACCAGTACCGGGAGATACTCAGACGTTCCAGCATATGGCCAGATTTTACTAAGGCAGCTTTGCTTCCACCTTAGGACCGTTATAGTTACGGCCGCCGTTTACCGGGGCTTCGGCTCAAGGCTTCACCTTGCGGTTGACCTCTCCCCTTAACCTTCCGGCACCGGGCAGGCGTCAGTGTGTATACGGCGCCTTGTGCGGCTTGGCACACACCTGTGTTTTTGCTAAACAGTCGCTTGGGCCGATTCGCTGCGGCCGATCCAAGCGCTCAGAGTAAACTGAGTACCTAGACCGGCATCCCTTCTTCCGAAGTTACGGGATCATTATGCCGAGTTCCTTGACCACGTTTCACTCGTTCACCTTAGGCTACTCGCCTTGCCCACCTGTGTCGGTTTACGGTACGGACGCCACACGAACTCCCCCTCAGGCTTTTCTTGCCAGTCGACTCTACAGGACTCGGTTCGGCCGAAGCCTCCCCTCGCATTCCCCTCTCGGCTCACGCCTACTGGGTTAGACGGCCATCCACAAAGCCGCTCCCGCTTCGTTCCTGTGTCCCCTGATGGGTGATAACGCTCATGCGGCGGGGAGGGAATGTTCGCCCTCTGTCCATCGGCTACGCCTCTGGGGCCTCGCCTTAGGGTCCGCCTCACCCTGCGCTGATTGCCATGGCGCAGGAATCCTTGGGCTTACGGTGTGCGGGGTTTTCACCCGCATTTGCGCGTACTCATTCCGGCATCCTCACTTCCCCTCGCTCCATGGGTTGGTTTCCACCCCCACTTCACAGCACGGGGAACGCTCCCCTACCCCTGTTTCAAAGAAACAAGGCCAAGCTTCGGTGGGCCGCTTAATCCCGACCATTCTCGGCGCACGCACGCTGGACTGGTGAGCTATTACGCACTCTTTAAAGGATGGCTGCTTCTAAGCCAACCTCCCAGTTGTCACAGCACGCGCACATCCTTCGCTATACTCAGCGGCCACTCCGGGACCTTAGCTGTGGCTCTGGGTTCTTTCCCTCTCGCCGCTGGACATTATCGCTCAGCGACTGCCTCCCAGGGTCCATTCCACGGGCATTCGGAGTTTGGTTGGGTTTGGTACCGCGCTCTGCGGCCCGCGCCCATCCAGTCGCTCTACCTCCCAGGAACACGCCCTGAGGCTCTACCTCAATAGATTTCGGGGAGAACCAGCTATCTCCAGGCTTGATTGGCCTTTCACCCCTACCCACAAGTCATCCGAGCGGTTTTCAACCCACACCGGTTCGGTCCTCCACTCGGTGTTACCCGAGCTTCAACCTGCTCATGGGTAGATCGCCCTGGCTTCGGGTCTACGCCCAGGAACTTCGACGCCCTCGTTACAGGACTCGCTTTCGCTGTGGCTCCGCCGCCTAGCGGCTTAGCCTCGCTCCTAAGCAGTAACTCGCCGGATCATAATGCAAAAGGCACGCAGTCAGGCGCCCACGCCATCCGAAGATGTGTGTCGCCCTCCTACCGCTTGTAAGCATGTGGTTTCAGGATCTTTTTCACTCCCCGCCCAGGGGTGCTTTTCACCTGTCCCTCACGGTACTCGTTCACTATCGGTCACACGAGAGTCTTTAGCCTTGGAGGGTGGTCCCCCCAGCTTCACGCCCGACTTCTCGTAACGGGCGTTACTCAGGAACTCCACTACGACACGCGACTAGTTCTGCCTACCGGGCTGTCACCGTCTTTGGCGCCCCGTTCCAGGGGACTTCGACTACTTGCACGTATCGCGTCCGTGGGTCCTACAACCCCGTGGCACCCGAAGGTCCCACGGTTTGGGCTCGTCCCGTTTCGCTCGCCGCTACTTCGGGAATCTCGGTTGATTTCTCTTCCTCAGGGTACTGAGATGTTTCAGTTCCCCTGGTTTGCCTCCCTTTCGGGATGACGGTGATTGCTCACCGCCGGGTTGCCCCATTCGGCCATCCAAGGATCGCAGGATGTGTGCTCCTCCCCTTGGCTTATCGCAGCTTACCACGGCCTTCATCGCCTTCGTGTGCCCAGGCATCCCCCACATGCTTTCGCTCGCTTGACCACATCAATTCGTGTTCAAGCAGAGCACGCGCGATCTACGATGTGTTCAACGTATTCAACGTCTCGCGTTGGATTCGTTTCCCACGATCACTACCGACGAACAGTTGTCAAACAGCAAAAAAAATCCGGGCTCCGCCCGAATAATCAGAAATCAAAATCGAGATTGGGAAATGTGTCGAGGCGTCGACTACGTGAGGACTTTCCGAGCGCATCTCTTACGAAATGTGCCCTTACTCGTCGCTCCGTTAAGGAGGTGATCCAGCCGCAGGTTCCCCTACGGCTACCTTGTTACGACTTCGCCCCAGTCACGACGCTCGCCTTCGGCAGCTTGGCCCCTTGCGGGTTCCGACACTGACTTCGGGCGCTCGTCGCTTCCATGGCGTGACGGGCGGTGTGTACAAGGCCCGGGAACGTATTCACCGTGGCGATGCTGATCCACGATTACTAGCGATTCCAGCTTCATGCCGCCGGGTTGCAGGCGACAATCCGAACTGAGGACAGCTTTTGGGATTGGCTTGGCATTGCTACCTCGCATCCCTCTGTACTGTCCATTGTAGCACGTGTGTAGCCCTAGACGTAAGGACCATGATGACTTGACGTCGTCCCCACCTTCCTCCGGTTTGGCACCGGCAGTCCCCCCAGAGTCCCCGGCCGCCTGACGGCGCCGCTGGCAACAGGGGGCAAGGGTTGCGCTCGTTGCGGGACTTAACCCAACATCTCACGACACGAGCTGACGACAGCCATGCAGCACCTGTGCACGTGCCCCGAAGGGAAGCTCCCATCTCTGGAAGCCATCACGTGTATGTCAAGCCTAGGTAAGGTTCTTCGCGTTGCGTCGAATTAAACCACATGCTCCACCGCTTGTGCGGGCCCCCGTCAATTCCTTTGAGTTTCAGCCTTGCGGCCGTACTCCCCAGGCGGGGCACTTAATGCGTTAGCGACGGCACCCGAGGGGTCGCTCCCCCGGGCACCTAGTGCCCATCGTTTACGGCGTGGACTACCAGGGTATCTAATCCTGTTTGCTCCCCACGCTGTCGCGCATCAGCGTCACACAGACCCCAGCTCGCCGCCTTCGCCACCGGTGTTCTTCCGGATCTCTACGCATTCCACCGCTACACCCGGAATTCCACGAGCCTCTAGTCTGGTCCAGCTCCGCAGTCCGTTCGGCTGACCCGGGGTTGAGCCCCGGGCTTTCACCGCCCGCTTGCACGAGCCGCCTACGCGCCCTTTACGCCCAGTGATTCCGGACAACGCTCGCACCCTCCGTATTACCGCGGCTGCTGGCACGGAGTTAGCCGGTGCTTCCTCACCCGGTACCGTCACGCGGAATAAATTCCGCCGTTCGTCCCGGGCAACAGTGGTTTACACCCCGAAGAGCTTCATCCCACACGCGGCGTCGCTGCGTCAGCCTTTCGGCCATTGCGCAAGATTCCCCACTGCTGCCTCCCGTAGGAGTCTGGGCCGTTTCTCAGTCCCAATGTGGCTGGCCATCCTCTCAGACCAGCTACCCGTCGATGCCTTGGTGGGCCATTACCCCGCCAACTAGCTGATAGGCCGCGAGCCCCTCGATTCGCCCCGGAGGTTTCCCAAACAGACCATGCGGTCCACTTGGCGTATGCGGTATTACCCGGCCGTTGGGCCGGCTATCCCCCACGAATCGGTAGGTCGCTCACGTGTTACGCACCCGTTCGCCGGTCACCATTGCTGGTGCCCACGACTTGCATGTGTTAAGCACGCCGCCAGCGTTCGTCCTGAGCCAGGATCAAACTCTCCAATAGAGTTGATTAGCTCTCGAGAAACGCTGCCACGCTGCCTCGCGTGGCAGCGTATCCGAATCACTATAGAAAATGTCAGAGTTGACTCTCCCCGACGTCCTGAAAAACGTCGGATCAATGAGTCGCCTCGCACATCCCCAATCTCGATTTCAATTATCAAAAAGCGTCTTGCATTTTGGTTCCGGCGCAAGTGCGCCAGAGCCTTTAACTATACAGGGGTGTCACCTTCTGGTCAACCCCTCGCGCTTCGCTGCTCGGGGTCGCATTTGCCAAAAAAACCTGGCAAATGCCATCGGTTCTCCTCTGGGGGACAAACCCCCAACAACGTCCCCCAGACCCCCCCACTACCGAACAGTCCTGCTCTCTAGCGATCAGTCCTGCCTTCTATGCACCCGGTAGGAATCGAACCTACAACCTGTCGATTAAGAGTCGAATGCTCTGCCAATTGAGCTACGGGTGCGACGTATCCTGACACGCGCCAGGAGGGACTCGAACCCCCGACCCACAGCTTAGAAGGCTGTTGCTCTATCCACCTGAGCTACTGGCGCCTGAGTCGCTAAGTACCGCACATCGGGGCGACCGGATTTGAACCGGTGACCTCCTGCTCCCAAAGCAGGCGCGATACCAGGCTACGCTACGCCCCGTCTATCACCCTTCCAAACAGTAAAGTCGAGCCGCGTAACGTAACCGGAGCCGTAAACACGGTCAACACTTAGCTCAACACAGGTTGCCTCGAGCAATCAGCGCAAATCCGCACAGTGGACACAGTTGCGGACATCGTACCGGCCATGCTTGCGATTGTAGCGTGCATAATATACTGTTAATCCAATACTTACAGAGTCAAATGAGTGGACATGGAACCGGACATCCTACCGGCGGACCGCGGTGAAACCGTGTCAGAGATGGAGCCTCTGTACATCTCCGACGCATCGCGCCATCGCGGACCACTCAACGATCTCGCCCTCGACCTCACACAAAAGTCCGCCGGCTTTCGACGCAGTCTGCCGGCTTCTCTCCTGTCATCGCTCGCCGATCTCGTGCGCGCCATGAACTGCTACTACTCGAATCTCATCGAGGGTCATGACACTCACCCGATCGAGATCGAGCGGGCACTGAAAAACGACTATAGCAGTGATGCCCACAAGCGTGATCTACAACTCGAAGCACGAGCGCACATCGCGGTACAGCAATGGATCGATACTGGAGGCCTCAAAGACAAACGCGCCATTACCACTGCAGGCATCACGGAAACGCATCGCCGTTTCTGCGAATTGCTTCCCGATGATTTGCTCTGGGTCGACGATCCCATCACGAAAGAACGTGTCCGAGTCATCCCTGGTGAGCTTCGACGGCGCGACGTAAAGGTAGGCAATCACATCGCGATCAGTCCCGGCGCCTTGCCTCGCTTTCTCGAACGATTTCAACAGGTCTACGCACATCTCGGCAAAGCTGACTTGCTCGTCGCCACAGCCGCCATCCATCACCGGTTGCTCTGGATGCATCCTTTCCTCGACGGCAATGGCCGCGTAGCGCGTCTCACATCTCACGCCTTGCTGCTCGATATCCTGGATACGGGTGGCGTGTGGTCCATCGCGCGCGGCCTGGCTCGAAACGTCGCTGAGTACAAAGCGCTACTCGCCAACTGCGACAGGCCCCGTCGGAACGACCTCGACGGCCGGGGAGCGCTGAGCGAAGAAGCGCTCGCGGAGTTCACACGATTTTTCCTCACGACCTGCATCGACCAGGTCTCGTTCATGGAGGACCTTATGCAGCCCGACCGACTGCGCTCACGAATTCTGGTATGGGCAGAAGAAGAGGTCCGCGCCGGCGCACTACCCGCAAAATCTGGCGCTATTCTGGAAGCCATACTCTACCGCGGAGAGCTGCCCCGGGGAGAAGTTGACGGTGTCGTGGGCACAGGCGACCGGCAGGCTCGCCGCATTGTCACCGCTCTTCTCGACAAGCGCGTTCTAGCGTCGAACAGTCCACGTGCTCCGCTCCGGCTCGCCTTCCCCGCCGCCCTGGCCTCGCGCTGGATGCCGGGCCTGTTTCCGGACAGACCGCGCTAACGCGCACCCATTGGCGCCAGGCTCCAACCGAGCTCGCCCACGGCGACTTGTTCGAGGTGCGCGGCGAGTGGCTCAATGCGAAGCGATGCCAGGTCGAACATCGGACGCCAACGGTCCACAAAGAGGCTCGCCAATTTGACGAACGGTCGCGCCAATTCCTCCGGTGTGAACGTGTCCGTGCAGCCTCTGAACGTCTGCTGGGAATCGGCTGGGGCGAGCAGCGCGGGTATATCAGGAAGCGGATCCAATCGCCGCCCCACAAACGTCGGAGCCAGTGGACCCGGCACTGGACGCAATCCTCCCGGCTGGAAATCCAGCGTGAAAGTCACATCCCGGTCGAGTGGCAACTCCCTGACCAGCTGACAAAACAGCAACGCGTCGTACGTCACGTCCCACAATGAGCATAGTCCCGGCGCAGCCATCGTTTCGATTGTTGTCACGTAGCCAACCGAACCGTCTTGGCCACGTCGCCAATGGCGTGCACTTCGAAGGGGCAGATCTCGCCACACGAGGTCGACGGCGTATGCCGAAGTGAGACGGCGCGGGGGTTCCGTGTCAGTAATCCCAAACGCGCGCTCGACGTGCTGCCGAAACTCGTCCAACAAGTCACCGTCAATCGTGAGCGGTAGAGCGCGAATCGGACGTACCGTGAGCTCAAAGTGCGTCGACGACCTCGGCCCAGCTTCGGTTGGCATCGGATAGAACGATCCCCAGTCGACGTATGGTCGGGGCGGCACGGTCCGCGCCGTGACGGAAGTAGCTGAGCCCGGTATCCAGCCGGGGAAGTGCGTCTCGACGAGGTCGGAGTGACGAGCGAGCTCTCGCGCAATGTCCGACCAGAACCAAATGCTGACCGGGAAACGCCCGGATTGGCGGCGGCCAGTGTCGAGATCTCGAATATCATGTTGGAGTGTCACGTCGCGATCTGCTGTCGTGGCAATGACGTATTCCGCCAACGCCGGCACGAACGTCTCCGCCTTCGCGAGCTCCGAGCGGACATCCGCGATCGTCAGTGTCTGGACCCTCTTGCTTTGGATACCGGCATACCGGCCGGCCAAGTGCGGAGGCGTGCCGTAGGCGTCGACGCCGTTTTGCGACTGCCCCCTGCGGCCGTTCCTCTGAATGCGCGCTCCCCAGACCCTCGAGAAAACATCAACCACAATGTCCTCGAACTCCTCCTCGAACTTGGGCTTAGGCAGCGTGGCGGTAGACGGGGTGGGCATCGGCGACTTCGACCGCTCTGGTCAACTGTTTTGGGCCTGCAGGGCCGCAAGCAGCGCCGCGAACGACCGCGCGCGGTGACTCACACGCGCCTTCTCCTCGAGCGTCGCCTCGCCAAACGTCTTACCGAGCTCGACGGACTCGAACAACGGATCATACCCAAACCCACCCGACCCGCGCGGCGCGCCAGTGATCACTCCATGCGTAGCGCCGAGACGCACCATCTCCGAACCGAGCCCAACAAACGCCGCCGCACACACGAATCGCGCCGAACGATCCGACACATCCTTCATGGCCTCCAACAACTTCGCGTTGTTCGCCGCGTCCGTGCCCGCCGTGCTAAATCGCCGGCTCCGCACCCCCGGCGCACCACCCAGCGCCGGCACCTCGAGCCCCGAATCATCCGCCACCGTCGCGACACCGCCCGAGATCTCGTAAAAATACCGGGCCTTCGCGAGCGCATTCGCCTCGAACGAATCAAACGCCTCCACATCCACCTCACCCTCATCCGCCTCGAGCTGAAACTCGGCGAGATCCGTCACCGGATACCCAACCGCCGCGAACAACGGCCGCAGCTCCTTGAGCTTCCCGGGATTCCTCGTCGCCAGCAGAATCGGCGCCTTCTTCATGGTCTTCACGTCACACCCAACACACGACGCTGCCACCCATCGAGCTCGGCGATCCCCTTCGACGCCAGGTCGAGCAACGCGTTCAGCTGTGACCGCGAAAACGTCCCGTGCTCCCCAGTCCCCTGTACCTCGACAAACGACTCGGCCGAGGCCATCACAATGTTCATGTCGACCGCGGCCTTCACGTCCTCTTCATACTCGAGGTCGAGCCGCACGTCGCCATCGACAATGCCGACACTCACCGCCGCCACCCGCTGCTTGACCGGACTCACACTCACCCGAGCAGTCTCCGCCATCCACGCGAACGCATCAACCGCGGCCACACACGCCCCCGTAATCGCCGCCGTCCGAGTCCCACCGTCGGCCTGCATCACGTCACAGTCCAACCGCAGCGTGTGCTCGCCAAACGTGAAATCCTCGATCATCGCCCGAATGCTCCGGCCGATCAGCCGCTGAATCTCCTGCGTGCGCCCCCCGAGCTGCCCGCGCTCCCGCGGCACCCGCGTCCGCGTCGCCCGCGGCAACATCGCATACTCCGCCGTGATCCACCCGAGGCCACTGCCTTTGCGCCATCCCGGCACGCCGTCTTCGACCGTGGCGGCACACAACACCCTCGTATCGCCGAACGACACGAGACACGACCCCTCGGCGTACGGGACGATACCGCGCTCCATGGTGATGGGCCGCAGCGCACCCGCCGCGCGACCGCCCGGTCTAGCGGCCACGGATGCGGTCGACGATCGACGTGGTCGAGTGTCCCTCGAGTAGTGGCACCACGACTACCTCGCCGCCCCGCGCACGGACTTCCTTTGCGCCCACGATCGTCTCCTCGCGATAATCGCCGCCTTTGACCAGCACGTCCGGCTCGAGTGCCGTCACAATCGCGAGTGGCGTGTCCTCATCGAAGATCACCACGGCGTCGACGGCCTCGAAAGCCGCCAAAACATACGCGCGGTCGGCCTCGGAGCGCAGCGGGCGCTCGGGCCCCTTGTTCAACCGCCGCACCGAGGCATCGCTGTTCACGCCGACGATCAGCGCATCGCCGAAACCGCGAGCCGTAGTCAACAGGTCGACGTGGCCGGAATGCAACAGATCGAAGACGCCGTTCGTGAACACGACCCTGCCGGTCTGCGCTCGGCGCCACCGGCGGGCCTCCTCCAACGACATCACTTTCGAGCGGGGCGCTCGAATCAGAAATCCGCCTCGGCGTGCGGATTAAAGAAGAAATCGCGCGTAATGACGCCCATGTTCACATGAGCATAATACTGGTTGTCGATCACGATGTGATGCCGCCCCCGCTCGACAACGATCTCGTACGCGTCATCCGGCAGCACCAGCGAGTCCGCCATCGACCGCAAATGCTGCTTGATCTGCCGGTCCGTATAGTGCCCGGCGAACTTCGCTTCCTGCTTGAACGCGTCGGCGTACTGATAGTACTTCCAGTACGCGTCGCCGACGTACATGCCCGCCCATCCGCCAATGCCGAGGACGGCCATGGCGAGAAAGCACCCCAGCTTGACGCCACCACGCCGGCTGCGCAGGCGCGTCACCATTGGGACTGGGCCCCTTCGACAACGTCGTTCACAACTTTCTTGACGGCCTGAGCCCGCCCTTGTAACTCGCCGCCGTCGGGATAGTCGCCGGCCTCGACGAGCCCTTTGCGCTGCCACAGGATCCGCCCGGTCGCCTGCTCGTCGATCTCGACATCGATCTGGAGCTCCAATCGGCGCTGCGTCGTCGTCGCCGTCGCCGTCGCGCCAGTGATGCGGCCGCCGGAATACCCGACGGGCACGTCGATGTCGTAGCGCTGGATGGTCCCCTTGAGGATCGCATCCGCGTGCTCCTCGCCAACCTCGCGCAGGCCGAGCCGCGATCCGGTAACGGCTCGCAACCCGTCCAAAATGTTCTTCTGGAGCTCGGGCGTCGGCGTATTGTTCTCGAACGGCTCGACCGCGATCGTCTTGATGTTCTGCGGCAGGCCCCCGCCATGGAAGCCGTATTTCCAAAAGCAGCCGCTGAGCATACCCGCGGCGATTACCGCGAGAATACTCCTAGCGATGCCAGAGCTCTGGGTCGATCTCGGCCACCGTATCACTGCGCACATGGGTCAGAGTCAGAGACCGTCCGGCCGACGGATTCTCGAACCGTATGTCGTCGTTTCTCCGCCGCACCACGGTCTCGCGTACGCGCCCCGCACTCAATCGTTCCAACCCTACCAAGCGAGCATCCGCGAAGGCCACACGCCACACACTGCTCTTCGCGGGATCACCCCCGCTCGTACTGAGATCCGCTCGTAGCGTGTCGCCATCCACCCGCATCGCCGTGTCCGTCGCCGGAACCCGAAACCGGCCCAGCGCGGCCCACAGCACCACCGGCGAAGGAAGATATCGCTTGATGCGATCTCCCCCTCCCCCGGAGACGACCGTATCAGCGAAAAGCCACGCGTGCCCCGACCCCATCCCACCCGCCACCGCAAAGTCCAAACGCGCGCTGTCGGGCGGAGCAATCAGCGCCCGGCCCTCACCTCTGGCAAGCAGATCACGATCGCGGTACTCCCAACGAAACGTGAGCTTCCCATGGCTGGCAGGCAACACAGCGGAGGGCAGCCTCGTGGGCGTCGCTGGCGCTATGCCCTTGAGCTCGCCAGCCATCGGAGGCGCGCATGCCGTAAGTATTATCGTGAGGGCGACCACTCTCCTCATGGAGTAACGACGCGGACCAGCGGCACGATGTTGTCGATCCCATCCCACTGCGTGATCTGATCGAGCACGGCGTCGCCCGAGGTGACCCTGGCGAACGCCGTATAGTGCCCGTCCAGATGCGGCTCCGTGCCCAACGAGATGAAGTACTGGCTCCCTCCGGTATTCGGCCCGTCGAGCGCCATCCCCACGGTTCCCCGTACGTACCGCCGCCGGTCGAGCTCATCACGGATATCATAGCCGGGACCGCCGCGACCATCGCCACGTGGATCACCGTCCTGCACCACAAACGCGGGCACGACCCGATGGAAATTCAGTCCTTTGTAGAATCCGCGTTTCGCGAGCGTCAGGAAATTATCCACCGTGAGCGGCGCGTCCGCGCCAAAGAACTCGATCGTGATATTCCCCCTTGCCGTCTGAACAGTCGCCTGCGGCGCCTGCCCGCGGAGACTCGGCTCCACGATCTCGTGCACGACCCGGAGGTACCAATCGGTCGGATGCGGCGCCGGCCGGCCGTTCTCCGGCCGCCAGGCCGCCAGCACCGTCACACCACGCGCCGCATCCAGCAACGCCGCGTCATCGGTCACCGGCAGCGCGGCGATTTTCGCCTTCGCGTCATCGCCCACGTGCGCGCTATCCCTCCTCCAAATCCCCACGAGACAGCGAACCGCCGCGAGCCGTGCTTCGTTCCCGGTGTCCGCGATCGCGGCCTGATACGCATCGGCAACCACCGGCACATCCTCCGCCGTCGCGATGTCGGCGAGACCGCCCAGGCCCACCGCCCGCACCGCGATGTCGGGGTCACGGACCGCGGTCAGCATGTACTCACGCCGCCAGGGATGCGGCGTCCCACCAGCGCTCTGCCCCGCTGCCTCGGCGAACACGTCATACGCCGCCGCCCGTACGCGCGGATCCGGATCGCGCGTGAGCGGTAACGTGAGATCGACAATCCGCTCCATCGAGGCGCCGGTTCCGGCCATCGCGGCCGCCGCACGGAATCGCCAATCGCCCGAGCGCTGCCACCGGTCCGGGTTGTCGTGGTCCAACTCCGGCAGAATGACGCCGTTCCGGACCGCCGCCATCAATACCACCGCATGAAACGCGAACGACGTGTCTTCGCCGTACGCATGGACCCAGTCACCGCGGGGCGCGCCAGCGAGCGTCGAGTCCAGTGCTCGCGCGGCCGTGATCCGCACGTTCGGATCGTCATCGCGCAGCGCAATGACGACCGGCGCGCGCGCCGCCGCACCATATCCGCGGAGCGAGTTGAGCGCGGCGATCCGGACATAGGCGACGCTGTCGTGCGCCATCGAGTCGAGGACCGTGACCGCATAATTCCCGAGCGAATCGCCCGCCGCCGAACGCGCGAGCCCACGAGCGACCCATTCGCGCGTCTCGGCGTCCCGCGCCCGAAACGCCGCCGGCAGCAAGAGCACGCGCACGCCGGCCGCGGCACGCGACCGCGTCACGGCATATACCGCCGCGCGCAGCAGCGCCGTGTTGCCAGGCGTGATGTATGGCGTGAGAAGCGTCGTCGGTACGGGCCTGAGCTTGGCCGCCGCATACAGCACGATCGACGTCGCGAAACCGCCCCGGAGCGCGGTCTCGATAGCCTTCCGTCCCGGATCGCCCAGCTCACCGAGCGACCACGCAGCCTCTCTCGCCAGCGGCGCCGCCACAACGGCGACCGGGACTCGTGACTGCGTCACCCTCGCGTTCGGCTGTTGGCCGTATCCGCCGCCGCCCATGCCGCCACCGCCCTGTCCGCCATTGCGCGTGAGCGGCACATACACTGGCGCAGCCGAGATCGACTGGGCCAGCAGGTTGACGCTCGGCGTGTCGGCCATGAGGCCGAGCGCGAACGCGGCCGTGGCGGCGACCGCGGTGTCGCGCTCGATGAGCAGCGTGCGCAGCACCGGCGCCACGTTCCGCGCCCGGACCTGACCCGCGGCGCGCGCGGCCTCCACGCGCAGCGCGGTCGTCAGCGTCTTGCCGAGGGCCGACTTGATCAGCACCTCATCGACGCGATGCGCGTCGACCATGGCCAGCAGTTCCGCGTAGCGCAGCGCTTCCGAGTCGGGAAACGCCGTGAACTGCGCGACGACTGTCGTGGGCTTCGTCTCCGGCGCCTTGTGCCCGCCACCACAGGCGAGCGCGAAGCTAGCCGCCGATGCCGTTAGACAGAAAAGCGCGAACGTCGCCCGGGAGCGCGGAGACTTTGCCCTCACGATCGAGCGAGACGAGGATCGTGCGAGCGGTCGCGAGACGGGCGCCGGTGCCTGCGTGGACAATGACATAGTCGAAGGTCACGGTTCTGGATCGAACGTCGGTGAGAAGGGTCTCGACCCGCACGATATCGTCGTACCGGGCCGGTGCGTGGCACCGCAACGAGGCTTCAGACACTGCCAGCGCGACACCGTTCCGCTCCAACTCGGCGTACGGCGTGCCGAGGGCGCGGATATAGTCGGTACGGCCGATCTCGCACCAGATCAGGTAATTCGAGTGATACACGACCCCCATCTGGTCGGTTTCCGCATATCGGACGCGAAGCTCCGTCGCAATCGGTCGCCCTCCCATGGCCGGCAAGTTAGCCGGTATGGTAAACTCCATACAGACATGACGGTTCTCCCCGCCCCTGTGTATGTCTTTTCCGATGCCCACTTAGGCGTTGGATCGCCGTGGGATGGGGGCGAAAAAGCCCTCCGTGAGTTCCTCCGGGGAATCACGGACGGCAGCCTCGTGATCAACGGGGACCTCTTCGACTTCTGGTTCGAGTGGCGCACCGTCATCCCACGCTCGAGCTTCCGCGTCCTCGCCGCGCTGGCGGACCTTCGCGAACGCGGAGTCCCGGTCCTGTGGATCGCCGGCAACCATGACTGCTGGGGCGGCGAGATGCTCAGAACGGACGTCGGCGTCGAGTATCACGTCGGCCCGTGGGAAGGCACGCTCGGCGGCTGGAGCGCGCGCATCGAGCACGGTGACGGCCTCCGCGAGACGGAAGACCGCCGGTACCGCGCCCTCCGGGCCGTGATCCGCCACCCGACGGCCGTGCGCGCGTATCGGTGGCTGCCCGCGGACCTGGCGACCTGGCTGGCCACGCGCAGCTCGCACGCCAGCCGGACCTACAGCGCCCGCGATGGCGGTGCCGGCCTCCGCGCGGTGGCCGAGAAGACACTCATCGCGGACCCGCGCCTGGAGCTCCTGGTGCTCGCACATTCGCACGTCGCGACGATCGAGCGCATGAAGGGGGGCGGCGTCTACGCGAACGCCGGCGCGTGGATCAGCGGACCCAAAGAGCCCGGGCCGACATTTCTCATGGTCACGCCCGAGAAGATCTCGCTCAACGCTTGGCTCCAGTCAGGTCACGTTCAGCGTCTCAACGCGCTTGATCGTGTGCCCGGGACCGAGGAACCGGCGGGCGGAACGGAGGAATTGCTCCGGGGCGTCCGTGGCGATGAAGCGATAGGTCGGTGACGCCTTCGGCGGCGCCTCGATCTGCGCCTGCTGCAGCACCATCGACACTTCGATCGCCGTCTCGGCCCCGCTGTCGATCAGCGTCACGCCCTCCACGCGATTGGCGATCTGTTCGACGAGCAATGGGTAATGCGTGCAGCCCAGGATCAGCGTATCGATGCCGGTCGCGGCGAGCGGCTTGAGGTACAGCTTCACGATCTGCCGCGTGGCCTTGTGCTCCAGCAGCCCTTCTTCGACCAGCGGCACGAACAATGGGCACGGCGTCGACATCACCGTGAGCTCGGGGTTGATCTCGGCGATCGCCTTCTCGTAGGCGCCGGACGCGATCGTGCCGACGGTGCCGATCACGCCGATCGGCCCGGATTTCGTCGCCCGCACCGCGGCGCGCGCGCCGGGCTCGATGACGCCAACGACTGGCACCGACAGCGTCTCTCTGAGCATCGGCAACGCGTGCGCGGTCGCCGTGTTGCATGCCACCACCACCGCCTTGACCCCTTCTCCAACCAGATATGCCGCGATCTCCTTCGCATACCGGCGCACGGTGTCGGGACTCTTCGGCCCGTATGGCACGCGCGCGCTGTCGCCGACATAGATGATCGACTCCCGCGGGAGGCGCGCCACCAATGCCCGTACGACGGTGAGCCCGCCGAGTCCGGAGTCGAATACGCCGATCGGTGCGGTCGTCATAAAGGAGGTGCGCGAATAGGGAGTGAGATCGCCACCACAGTCGAGCCATCCGGCGCGCGGAACGCCGAGATGCGACTCGGCAGATCCCACAGCTGCGCCTCGACGAACGCGTCGGCGCCGGAGATGAGATGATTGAAGATGATCACCGCGATCCAGTCTTCGACGTGCAGCTTGCGCGCGCCGACGCGTGAAGACGAGTACGGGTTGTAGTTGAATATCTCGATCGGCTTGCCCGTCGTGTCGTTGATCTGCACGACTCCATTCACGACGGAGTCGTAGAGCGCGACGCTATCGTTTCGATGGGTCTGCGCATATTTGAGATCCCTCGCGGCTTGCTCCCACCGCGAGAGCGCGAGCACTTCGACACCCGCGAACAGCGCGCCGGTCCACGCGCGATCGAGCTTCGCTTGTCCGAGGCCGGGGACGAGCAGCGAATACAAGAACGCGCGTCCCGGAGGAATCGGCGGGCCTTTCACGGTATCGACGCGCGGCGCCCGATGCGACGGCGCCGGCCGCGACACTCCGGCCCTCGTGCTATCCTGCTGCTGGGCTCCCGCGATCGATGCCGAGAACAGCAGCAGCGCAAGTACCAGCAACCGGGAGCGCGTGGGAATCGAACCCACCAAACCCGAACGAGTCGGGTCGCAGCGGTTTTGAAGACCGAGAGGACCACCAGGCCCCATCCACCCCCCAGGTTCCGCCGCGCCTAACCAGGGGGCCTGGCC
>Ga0210398_10001070_pt1 | contig 29426 bp, 30 predicted proteins | sample IncBWC4OmetaG_FD_161047 | JGI IMG/M metagenome (GOLD analysis project Ga0210398, IMG submission 161047) | Forest soil microbial communities from Barre Woods Harvard Forest LTER site, Petersham, Massachusetts, United States - Inc-BW-C-4-O | ecosystem: Environmental > Terrestrial > Soil >... | reverse complement strand
CCCGCCGAGAAGACTGCCAAAGAACTTGAGCAGGAGCTTTCCTCGATTCTTCGTAACGATGGCCAGATCTGCGTCTCACTCGCGTACAAGTCCCTAAACCACCAGGATCTGGACTCAGCTACAGATTACGCGGAGAGAGCAAGGGTTGCCGAGCCGCAGCAGGGGCGACCGTGGCTCATATTGGCGGGCATCTTCATGGGAAGGCTCATGAGATTGGAGGGCGGTCGCGGAAGGCCGTCGGACACTCGGTCGTCACTTACGGAGTCCGCGGAAAAGCACGTTCGGGAAGCGATCAGGTTGTCAGAAATCAATAAAGACGTTGAGACGCAGCAGGAGGCTCGGATCCTGCTGGTAGACATTCTGATCCTGCTTGAAAAGAAGCGGGAAGCCTACGATGAGTCCGATCGCGCGGTTCAGCTGAATCCAAATAACGCACAAGCGCTCATGGCGCGGGCCCAGGCGCAGGGTGCGATGGATCTGAATGGAGAAAGCATCTCTAGCCTGGAGCGTGCTTTTTCCATTGAACCAAGAGCAGATATCGCGTTCATGTACGGACGGGCGCTGTTTTCGCGATCGGCGGGAACTGACCTGAAGACATCGATCAAGGTACTCACCGGAATCGATTTGAATACCGTCCTTCCGATGGCCCGCCATGCATTCGCGATCCAAACTATACGGGCGATCAGCAAGGACGAGGACTGGGAGAGGGCAAAGGCCTATCTGGATTCAAACGAGCCCCTGCTAGCCCCTGAGACGATGTCTCTCCTTCGTGGACTTCTCGCACATTCGCGCGGAATCCACGAGGAAGCTGAGCGATACGCTTTGGCCGCGCAGTCGTCGCTAACATCTGCCACCGATCTTGAAGTGAAGGCCCATCTCGGTCATCTCTTCATGATGCTCCATAAGCCTGCGGACGCATTGCATCTGTATCAGCAGGCATTCGACGCACAGGTGTCTTCCTTCGATCCAGGGCGCCTTCTCGATTGTGCGGCACAAGCGCACGAAGACGGAGTTGTCATCGAGACCTTCCGGACGCTTCTTAGCCGCGATGTAAAAGATTGGAACACCGTAAGCTTCGGGGTACAGTACGTGCAAAAGTACATACCCACCGAGGCTGCTGACATTCTCAGAGACTTTCTGAAGCTGAACCCGGACCATAAATTCGCCAAACTTTATCGTTCGGTCCTGGGTGTCATCCATGACCGGCCCGAATGGGTCACAGGTGCGATCGAGGAGATCCCAACGGTTGAAGAGCTGCCGCCTGAACATATCATGCAGGTTGTCCACGTGCTCAGATTTGCAGGCAATCCCAATGCTGCAGTGGACTACGCGTACCGTTATCTCCGCCTGCACATGAAGTCACCGGAAGCACATCGGGCCGTCGTGTTGTCAATGTCCGTGTTCGAGCCCGTTCCCACGATTCAGCCAACATTAGAGACGGTTGAGGTGGGCGCCGCGGTCCGGTACGACGAGGTCCCCTCCGGAGAACCGGACTGGATCATCATTGAAAATACGGACGATCCGGTTGACGAGTTGAAGGAGATCTCGAAATCTTCCCGTCTGGCGCAGGAACTGTTGGGGAAGAAGGTCGACGACCAATTTATTCTGGCGCTCGGCTTCATGGATCGCAAGGGCATCATCCGTCAGATCGTGCCCAAGTACGTTCGGGCATACAACTTGTGCGGCGATAAATGGCAGCTTAAGTTTCCCGACGCTCAGTTTATTCAGTCTTTCCATCTCGGGTCCACCGAAGAGGAGATACGCCAGAGCATCGATCGCATGCTCGCGGCCCTGGAAAAACAAGCCGGAACCGAATTGGAAATGCGTGCACGGTACAACGCTATTTCCACGCCCCTTCACATCTTCGGTGAGTGGCACAACACGAATGCTTACGATGCGCTTATCAATCTTGCAAAGACAGAGGATCAACCCGTACGTTGCACATTCGGCACCACTGATGAGAGAAACGACGCGTTGACTGCATTGAAGGCTGCCAAGCGTCTGGCGCTCGATCTCAGTGCAGTGGCAACCATTCGTTTGCTTGAGCTCGATCACCTCCTGAAGACAGCTCATTTCCAATTTGAGATGAGCGAGCACACATGGCTCGAATTAAAGGACAAGCTCCGTGATAAAAAAGACGGTGATAAACCGAGCTTGGCCATTGGTTTCGAGGATGGGAGGCGCGTGACCTACGAGGAATCGGTCGAGTTCAAAAAGAAGCGCGCTGCTGCCAACCAGGAGTTTCTTGAGCTGGTTGAAAAGCACTGCACGATTGTGCCGGTAGAAGAACTCGCTCACTTGCCACCGGCTAAGCGAGAACCGTTTGAGCGCCTGTTCGGACAGTACGGCGTCGAGTCGATGTTGCTCGGCGCAAGGCCAGATTGTGTTCTTTGGAGCGAGGATCTTGTGCAATCGCACATCGGATCGGTCGAATTTAGAACCCGACGAGCATGGACGCAAGTGATCCTCACCTTTCTGGCGGATCTCGAGGTCGTGACGCCCAAAGAGCGGGATGCTGCGACTGCAAAACTGATGGGCATGGACTACAGGATCACGTTCTTTGATGCACAATCATTGATTGAAGCGGTTCATCTGTCGGATGCGAAACCGTGGATGCAGCCGCTCAAGATCTTTATTCAGCAGTTCTCGGCTCCCAATATAGACCTCAAAGCGTTGATACCAATTATGGTGGAGACTTTGGTCCGGCTCTATCGGGAGCCCCCGCTTCGGGAAAGCCGTTGTCGGGTCGCAACGGCGCTCCTCGATGCAATCTGGAACCACCTGCCTGCAAGGCGCAGTTTGTTGGAACTACGTGCAAAATCCGTATTGTTTTTCAAGCTGAACCCGGTCGGTGAAGCACAGTTCAACAACTGTTTCGATCAGTGGTTCAATCGCATGCAAAACCCCATTATCGCTGGATCATAATGAAGCTATTTGCCGGCCCTTCGCCGAGAGGCGACGTGACTGCCAGCATGGTGCGGGCCTTAGTCTCTTGGTGCAGTTTCCGCTTCCACAGAGAAGAGAGGTAAGCGCATGATCACTTGGTAGCTAACTCAAGCGGAGCCAACTCAGATGTGCTGATCCGGCATCGCTTCCTCCAGCCGATTGCGTCTGAGCGTCCAGCGGGTGCGCAGAGCCCCATGCGCAGAGAGAGCGCCGAAATGGGTGCCTTGCGAAAAAGAAGGGCGGTTAGGCGATCCCTGACCTGGTCACCTCCCGCCCATATTGCCCCAAGGATTATCAGCCCTACCGTGTTTCCTTTCCGAACGATCCTACCCCAAGAAAATCGATCGATGGCTCTTCCTGCTAATCAGGAGAATACCGTGAAACTCGGCCGCAACCAACTCTGTCCTATCCATCGCTCCGTATCCTGCTGCGGCAGGGAGGCAATCCCAAAGGAGAGACGTCAGCGCCAATTGGGCGTTCGCCGCATCGACGATTCGCATCATCCGCGCGGATACCGGGAACTGCGCTCGAACGGCGAAATGCGCAAGCTGCTCGACCGCAAAATTACGGCTCAGAACGGCATCTGCGGAATTTGCGGGGAGAAGTTCACCGATTACAGCGACGTCGTCCCCGACCACATCAGTCCCCGCGGCATGGGAGGCGCCTGGCGGGACGATCACCCCGACAACATTCAGGCCGTGCACTGGTGGTGCAACGGCGAGAAGGGCTCCACCAGAGGGTGAGATCGCAGTGCACATGAATTGCGCAAAGATACGGAGGTTATCGTGGCATCACTAGCACAGGAGCATTCTTTATTCGAGATTGATCGCGAGCTCGACGGCCTTCTCGACGACATCGAAGAGGAGATCGAGAATCGCGGCGAAGCATCGGCCGAACTGGTGGATCGCTTTCAGCAGTTCTGCGAGGCTCACGGCGAAAAGGTAGACCGGATCGGACGCTTTCTTCGCATGATGGAAGCGCGGGTTCAGTACTGCCGGAGCGAGGCAACCCGATTGCAGGAGCGCGCCCGCGCGAGCGATCGCAAGGGAGCGCAGACTAAATACATGGTCATGTACTACCTGAAGAGCCGCGATCTCAAAAAGATTGAAGGCCGGGAATTTACACTCCGAATCCAGAAGAACAGTCAGGATTCTGTCCGATTTACCGACGAAACCCAGGTGCCGATGGGGTATCGAACCGTGACAGCCCGGGTCGATGGGTTGATGTGGGAACGGCTGATTGAATTTGTTCCGGAAGAATTCAAGCGCCTCCTCGTAGCTTCGATTCAGGAAGCGGCACCTAATAACGAGGCAATCAAGAACGCTGTTCAAAACCAGATCGCCATTCCCGGCGCCGAAGTCTATCGCGGCGACCACCTGCGCGTCGCGTAAACCTCCCTTCACAGTTCAACAGTCGATAGCATTGCCCACTGCAGGGCACGAGGAGGGGCTATGTTTCTTTGCCAGCCGCTGCTCGATTTCCTCATCGGACGGGGTATCGAGGACGTCGATTCCTTCATTCAGCCTCCGTCATGGAATGATCTTCCCGCTCCGGAGTCGATTCCGGGGATGACCAGTGCAGTCGACCGCGTGCTTGCCGCTGTCCGCGACAAACAGCGGGTCGCGATATTTGGCGACTACGACTGCGACGGGATCCTCGGAACGCACATTCTGCGTTCGGTTCTGGCCAGTCTTGGAGTTCAGGCGCGATCCTACCTGCCGCACCGCGACGAGGGATATGGTCTCAGTTCGTGTGCAGTACACAAGTTTTCCATGAGCGGCACCGACCTGCTGATTACGGTCGACAACGGTATCAACGCGCAGCGAGAGATCTTGCTGGCGCAGCGGCTGGGTGTCGATGTGATCGTCGTCGACCATCATCGCATTCAGGAGCAGGCCAATACGCTCGCCGTCTGGTCCCAGGAGTTCTGCGGCGCTGGCCTTGCGGCTCTGTTCGCGATGACCCTGGCGCAGCGAGCCGGTTGGAAGGACAAGCGAGTCGAAAGTTTGCAGTCTGCAGTGAGCCAGTATGCCGCGATCGCATCGGTCGCCGACTGTGTCCCGCTGCAAAACGGTACCCGAACGCTTGCACGTCTGGGAATGCACGAGCTCGCCCATGCCGAAAACTGTGGGCTTCGGGAACTGCTCCGGGTTTCCTGCGCCGACCCGGCGAATCCCGATTCGAATGATCTGGCGTTCGGTGTGGCGCCGCGCATCAATGCCGCCGGCCGGATCGATCATCCCGCGGCAGCGCTGTCGGTCTTCGAGGCGGCAAGGGACGAGGATGCCGCGCGCAAGAGCGTCGAGCTGCTGGATCAGCTTAACCAGCAGCGGCGCCGGCTTGTAGCGGCTCATTTTGGGGATCTCTGCACGAAGATCTCGCAGCCAGGTCTGCCGGCCCTGGTGCATTACCGGGAGGCGTGTCCCAAGGGCATTGCCGGCCTGCTCGCCGCGAAATGTGTCGAGCGCTTTGGCGTGCCAAGCATCGTACTGGCGCCATCGCGGGAACGAGGCTTGGCGGTCGGATCGGGCAGAAGCGTCGCCGGTTTCGATCTGGCGGAAGGACTCGAACCGTACCGTACATTCTTCCGGCGGTTCGGCGGCCATGCACAGGCAGTCGGATTGACCATGCCGATCGCCCAGATTGAAACCTTCGCAAAGGAATTCGCCACTTTGGTGGAAAGCCTCAAGTTGGGTCGCACCCGCGAGATCCGTGAAGACGGCGAACTCGTACTGGCGACGACGGGCAAACACTTCGATGAACAGCTCGCGCTACTTGAGCCGTTCGGCGAAGGCAACCCGGCGCCCGTTTTCCTGCTGCGGACAGTCGAAATTTCCAGCTTGAGAAACCGATGGGTGCGGATCCGGCAGGGAAGGTTTAGCCTCGAAGCCCTTTGTTGGGATTTGTCTTTGAAAGTCGGTATTCGTGGCGACTGCCTGATCGAGTTTCGCGGCAAACGCCGAATTTTGAGGCACTTTCGAGAGGCCGGCGCGGTCGCCTGAGAGCCCGTTTGACAGAGATTGGGTTCCGTGGGAAAACATCCGTCGAGGCGGATAAGGAAATGCACAACCCAACCACGGACATCGAACAAATGATTCAAGAGTTGAATGCGATCCAGTTGCCGGGCTCCCTGATGGAGAGCTTTGACGCGTATCGGGAGGACACCCTTCGGAAGGCCACCAGGGAGTTCACTACCTCGCAGCTGAACTGGTATCTCGACCTGCTGAACCGGTTTCGCGGACCGGACGATCGAAAAGACTCGCTGCTCGACGTCTTCGATCCGGAGATGTACACAGTCAATCATCCTGCTTGGGAGGCGCCTCCGGGGAGCAGAATCCAGATGCCAGCGTTGACCTCCGAAGTGGCAAAGCTTGCGGATCGGAATTCTGAATTCGCGGATCTCGCTCGGGAGGAGATCCGGGAGTTCTGCGAACTCGCCGAGTCCTTTGCGGACGAGGAAGTGCTTGGGCTCGCCAGAATCGCGCAAGCTGCGCTGGTGGACCAGAAGACGAACTTTCATTGCCGACAGGAGGCTATCCGCTACCTAGCTCTGAATGCAAGTGCGCTCCTCGAAGACCTTTGGGCCGAGGACGACAGCCTGTGGCTGAGAGCTCCGGCACGCCAAATCGAATTCGAGGATATGCTCGCGAAGAGACAAACGAGTCTCCGCAAAAGCAGGGCGAGTGCGCCTGTGCTCGAAGAGAAGGATTTCAATTGTTATGCCGAAGACGAGATTCGCGCCTTTGCTTTCGATATTCGGAAGCTCTTGCTGACGGGTAGTGCGCGACATCTGGCGATCTGCCCGCGCTGACAGCGGCGGCTTGAATACTGGGCCGGCCTAGTCGAGAAGTTCGATCAGACGACGCCTTGGGCCGATGGGAAGGCGGATGCATGAAGCTAGCGTTTTCCTCCGTGCGCTGATTCCATTTCGCGAGAAATGGCCGCACTTTCCGAGTCGATGAGTGGTAAGGGATGTTGTCGTCAGATGACAATTGTTTCATGCTCTGCAGCGATCACGGGATTCCGATGAGGAGACCGCCACTCATACCGATGGATTGCTGGTGTGCTCCAGCAAAGCTGTAGTCGTATGCCGGTTCGAGGAACCAGCCGAAACGGTGTTTGCCGGTGGGCCAGAACATGAAGTCTCCCGCCACTTCCCCTGAAATGGAGTTGGTCACTTTTCCGCTCTCTCTGAGGTGAACCCATTCGGGACCGACGCCCAGCATGAACTCTGCCTTTCGAGATATGGTCCACGGTTTCTTGAAAAGCAGATCAGTGTCCCATTCCGTCGACTTACGCGTGTAGAAAGGCGACACTCCTGCCTCAAGCTCCAGCCAGTTCTCGATTGGCGTCACCTCCGCGGCAAGATTCGGCGCGAACGCCGCAGCGCCCCCGCCGAAGTTCCAGCTTGTTGCCGCTCCAAGCTCGATAATCGCTAGAGGGTCTTTGTCTTCAATGGCCTTTTGAGGATCGCCGGAAGATGCCTCAGAGGAAGTCTGCCCGTGAGACGGCAGACACATAAACAGACACAGGCACGCTCCGGTGAGCATGAATACGCATCGACGCATAGGAGCCTCCATGGTAAATTGTGCGTTCCGCAGCGCCGAGAGATTCAGCGCCAGGGTTCCACCAGATGGTCCTTGAATTCCCGCGGCAACTCCAGCAGATGTCCAGCATCAACGGAGCGCATCGCCCACTCAATCAGCGAGCGATATTGGTCGAAATGGGTAATATTACCCAGCCATTGCGAACTGGTTTCTGAATTCACCACCACGACATTGGGAACGTCGCACGGGCCGACACAGCCGCTCACGGTGAGCTGAAACCGCTTTAAGAGGCCACGCTTTCGCCACTCATCCTTCAGCCACTCCACTGGCACCTCGGGGCGGTCCTTATGCGTGGCCCCGCAACAGCAGCCGTGGCAAACGACCATCTGACCAATCACGCGGCGTTTGGTCTCAAGCATGGTTTCACTCCTTACTTGCTTCTTCTATAGTATAGGGGAGTATATTACCTACCAAGGGAGAACGACTTGTCGCATATCTCGAGAAACAAGACGAAGACTCTTTCTCGCGTCCGGCGCATCAAGGGCCAGGTCGAGGCTATCGAACGGGCTCTTGAAGGAGAGGGCGAATGCGAGGAAATTCTGCAGCTGGTTGCTTCCTGCCGCGGTGCCCTTAACGGATTGATGGCGGAGCTGATCGAAGGCCACTTACGTTTCCATGTGCTCGATCCGGCGCAAAAAACACGCCCAACACAACTGGCCGCGGCAGACGACCTGATCGCCGTGGTAAAGCGCTATTTCAACTGAAAAGCCAGGAGAGATCATGCCCGTCACCCACGAGCCCGAGACGCGCGTCCATGAAGTCGATCCGCATGCAGCCCACGTTCTTGAGCAGCACCAGGAAAGCGGCCATCACGATCACGAGAACGACCATGAGCACGGCTTCGAACTCGTCGAGGTGCTCCGAGTTGTGTTCGTGGCGCTGGCGGCGGCGGCCGTCTGGTTTCACTTGTGGGAGCCGTTTCATAGCGCCAGAGTGATCGGATTGGTGGCGACGCTGATTGGCGGCTACCCGATCTTCAAGGAGGCGTTTGAGAACATCATTGAGCGCCGCATGACGATGGAACTGTCCATGACCATTGCGCTCGTCTCAGCTCTGGCCATTGGCGAGTTCTTCACTGCGCTGGTCATTACCGCATTTGTACTGGCGGCCGAGATTCTGGAGGAACTGACCGTCGGCCGGGGGCGCCGCGCCATTCATGACATGCTGGATTTCCTGCCCCAAGTGGCCAGCCTGCTGCGCGGCGGCCAGATTGTCGATGTGCCCACGCAGACCATCCTTCCCGGCGAGATCGTTGTCATTCGCCCCGGCAGCCGAATCCCTGTAGATGGCCAGGTTGAAAGCGGCCACTCATTCGTTGAAGAGGCTGCAATCACGGGCGAGCCGATGCCTAGCGAGAAAACGGCGGGCAAGGAAGTGTACGCAGGCACGATCAACCAGGCCGGCAGCCTCCAGGTCCGCGCCGACCGCCTCGGCAAGGAAACCACATTTGGCAAGATCATTGAAGCCGTTGAAAAGGCCGAACATTCGCGCGCGCCCATTCAGAAGATGGCCGACCGCCTGGCCGGATACCTGGTCTACTTCGCTCTCGGCGCTGCGGTCCTCACGTTTCTGATCACCCACAATATCCGGTCAACGATCTCGGTGATCATTGTTGCTGGAGCGTGCGGCATCGCCGCGGGCACTCCGCTGGCCATCCTCGGCGCCATCGGGCGAGCCGCTCGTCACGGCTCCATCATCAAGGGCGGAATCTACCTTGAGGCGCTGGGACAGCTAAATACCGTCTTCCTCGACAAGACGGGAACCCTCACCTTCGGAATACCGTTGGTCACCGAAGTCAACCCAGCGCCGGACGTAACCGAGAGAGCGCTTCTCGAAGCCGCTGCCAGTGCTGAAAGCAGTTCGGAACACCCGCTAGGCCGTGCGATTGTTCGCCTTGCTGAGCAGCGGAACATTCCTGTGCCCCAACCTGCTCATTTCGAATACCGGATTGGACGCGGAGTGCTGGCGGAGGTGGAGGGCAAAGGAACAGTTGCCGGCAATCGACCACTCTTCGCGGAATTGGGGCTGACGCTGCCCGAACGCGCCGCCGCTGAGGGCACGGAGATCTTTGTTGCACGCAACGGAAAGTACATTGGCTCGGTGGTTGTGGCGGATCAGTTGCGGCCTGGCTCGGCATCCGCGGTCAAGGCCCTCCAGGAAATGAAGATCGATGTCGTCTTACTCACTGGGGATACGCGGCAGACTGCCGAGGCGGTAGCCGGCCAACTCGGTATCCGCAATGTTCACGCCAATCTTCTTCCCGAGCAAAAAACCGCGCATATCGCGGAACAGGTTCAGGAAGGGCGGGTGGTGGCCATGCTCGGCGACGGCATTAACGACGCACCCGCTCTGAGTGAAGCTACAGTTGGCGTGGCCATGGGGGCGGGAACCGATGTCGCCCGTGAGAGCGCGGACGTGGTGTTGATCGGCAACGACCTCATGAAGTTCGTTGAGACCGTTCGCGTGGCCAAAAGGTGCCGCAGCATTATCCTGCAGAATTTCTACGGGACGCTGATCGTTGATACGATCGGCATCGGTCTGGCCGCAGCCGGTTATCTCAATCCGCTGCTCGCGGCATTCATCCACGTTGCGTCGGAGTTGACGTTCATCCTCAATTCGACACGCCTGCTTCCGCCCAGGGAATCGCAACATGTTTCGATCCGGGACGAGGTGCCCGTCGCAAGCTAAGGACCGAATGCAATGCGGGGATTTGACTGAGACATTCTCAAGGCCAAATGACGCATTATCGCCATGCGCGTTTCCAGGTTTGACCAGCCTGGAAACGTGCTTTGCCCTGTTCTCATCAAACAAAGATTTCCTTCCGCTTTGCCCCCGATCAAATGGAATCCCGCTAGCAAAACGAGGCAGTTGACGAATCCGACTGCGTGCTCGTAATATGGCGCAATGCGACATGTCGCTTCACAACCTGACAACTCTGATACCAAACCACTGACCGAGCCGATTCTCCTGATCCTTCTTAGCTTGGCAAACAAGCCCCTCCACGGTTATGGGCTTCTGCAAGATATTGAGAGGCTCAGTAACGGCAGGGTGCGGTTAAGCACAGGCACACTCTACGGAGCTTTACGGCGCCTTCTTGAGGACTCCTGGATCGAACGCTTCGTGCAAGCTGACACATCGCGGGATAAGCAAGCCTATAGGCTCACCGCAACCGGACGGGAACATCTACATCTAGAGCTGAACCGAATGAAGCAATTAACGCAGGCGGCGAGCGTGCGCCTGAAGACGCGGGAGGCCTAGTGTGACGAGACTTGTCTACCGAGCTTTGCTGCGTCTCTATCCGTGGGACTATGCCAACGCCTTTTCCGAGGACATGAAGATGGCATTTGAAGAGGCTTGCGGAGAACAGGGGCGGCGGGGACGATGGCATTTTGTTCGATTTGTAACGAGCGAGTTGTCCAGCCTCGTTTGGGAAGTTGGAAAAGAATGGTTAGCGAAGCTTACGACTGAAGAGTCCGTTCGTGGGCGATCCTTGCCAGATCTAAGGAAGATGCGGCCAGTTGGTATTGCGTACGAGGTTTGGTTTGCCTCACTGGATTGTTCAGGCCGGGTAGAGTCCGCAATCGACTGAGTGCTCCGCGTGGTCTAGATCAACACACAGACGCTGACCTGCACGCCAGACTCTGAAAGGGACCCATGTTCGTAGGTCACTATGCCGTCGCACTTATTGCAAAGCGTGAGGAACCGCGGATCAATCTTGGCACATTGGTTCTTGCGGCTATGTTCGCCGATATCGCCTGGTGTGTCTTTATGATCTTTGGGCTTGAACAAGTGCAGTTCAAATCTGGAATGGGCGCAGGAAAGTATTTCTCTGCCACGAACGTCGCATTGAGCCACAGCCTATTGATGGATGTAGTCTGGGCTACGCTGCTCGCTTTAGCGTACTTGTTGCGAAGGCGTTATCCGCGTGGTGGATTAATGATCTTCCTCGTGGTTCTGAGCCATTGGCTACTCGATTTCGTGAGTTGGCGGCCTGACCTCCCAATCGCGCCGGGGATGCACAGATACGTTGGGCTAGGGCTTTGGAACTCGATTCCTGCGACTCTCCTCGTAGAAGGCGGCCTCTGGTTTATCGCGGTTATCCTCTACGTTCGATTTACTCGTTCAAAAACCTTACAGCCGCGTTCGTCTTTTGGGTTGGAATCGCTCTTCTCACTGTAATGTGGCTTAATAACATCGCAGGTCCTCCGCCTCAGAATCCCAAGGCCGCTCCCTTCGCCAGTCTGATTGTCTTTTCGCTAACTGTGGCCTGGGCGTATTGGATAAACCGAGTGCGTGTCGCGGGCCCGACTCGCGTATAGCATCAGAGATGTTTTTTTCGCTGAAACCCACCCCGGAGTCCTTCATGCGTAAAGTTCCCTATCCCGAAGGAATGGTTGCACTCGTCGCAGCTCTTGCCGTATCGGTTGCCACGGGGCAGAGCGTACCAAACTTTCAGTTCCAGTTTACCGAGAAGCCTGGACCATATTCAGTCGGCCTTAAGGTAATTGAACAGTACGACCGTTCGCGTGTTTTCCACTCTAGGAGCGACGCGACGGGCAAGTCAGTCACTATAGACGGATTTCGGCCACTGCAAATCTTGGTCTGGTATCCGGCAGATGCATCCAAAGCCGAAAGGATGACCATCGGCGACTACGCGGCGTTGATCCGGACCGAAACCAGCTTCGACAAACCGATGGAGCACGGAAAGTCGCAGTCGTTCGTCGAAGACTTCATCCGTGGTACAACCGCTCTGCCTGTTTGGGCACTCCGTGATGCGCCTGCGCAGCCGAATCGTTTCCCTCTCGTAATCTATGTTCCGAGCCTCAACGCGCCAGCTATCGAGAACATAGAGCTCTGCGAGTACCTAGCCAGTCATGGGTTTGTGGTCTTGGCTACTCCTAGCATGGGTGCAACGGAACGAGCTATGACGGTCGATATCAGCGGCGCCAATGCGGAAGCCCAGGACATCTCATTCCTGATCGATTATGCAAAAAACTTGCCTGACACAGAAATGTCGTCGGTGGCGGTAATTGGCTATAGCTGGGGAGGCATGTCGGCGCTGTTTGCCGCGGCCCGCGACAAGCGCATCGGCGCAATTGTTTCGCTAGACGGCTCATTTCGCTACAGCCCCGCTACCGTGCAGCAAGCCGGGGATGTTCATCCCGACCAGATGAAGATCCCGCTCCTATTCTTCAGCCGTGCGGAAGAGACGGTGGAGAGCTGGTCCGCGACTCACCAAGATAAAGATCAATTCTGCGTAGCACCGAACGTTCTCAACGAATGGGTCCACGGCGATCTGTTTTTTTTGCAGATGTTGGCAATATCTCATATTCAGTTCAGCTCAATATTCCAAAGGAGCGAGCGGTTTCGAAAGGAAGGATCGCGATTTGTTCCCGCCGATTATTCGTTGGAGGAAGGTGCTGAGACCTACGGCTGGGTGGCTCGTTATACGCTGGCATTCCTGAACGCATACGTTAAGCACGAGGTGGCGGCGACGGCGTTCCTAAAACGCATACCGGGTGAGAACGGGGTACCGAAGCACCTGATTGCTGCGAGCTTTCGAGCAGCGTTAGGCAAACAGGCGGTGGATGGCGCGGCCTCTGCTAAGTGAAGCCGTAGGAGAAGCGAAAGTGCAAGCTTTTAGCGGATAGTCAATGCGTAATCGCCAAATCGCGTTTCCAGGCGTTGCAATTCTGGAAACGCGATTTCTCCTGTTAGCAATAACCTAAATCATGCTTCTCGTACGCGGCGAGGGTATCGAAGGCGTCTATGGCTTCTTGTCCCTGTGCCAATGAACGTAGCCGGTGATGAACTCCAGCCCGGTCACGCTTCCATCAGCTTTCACGTCGAAGATGATACGCGTTCCAATATCGCGCAGGAAGTATTGCGCGTCAGACTCTGGAAACAGCTCCTGTGTCTTTGATCCGATTGGGATTTCCGCCATGAGGTGGCTTCCATCCTGGGTGACTTTGATGAAATCATAGGTACCGACGTAGCGCCCGAAATTCGATGGATCAACGGGCACTACCGTATGCTCAACGGGCTGAAAATCCGGCCACCCATACGCTTGCGCAACGCTGCGAACAATCTGGTTAGAGAGCGGCCCGCCACCACCACCGTTGGTGAGCACGACCACTCCGTCTCCCGAGGGATACCCCACCATGTCGCTTTGATAGACCGCGGACCCACCATGTTCGAAGTAAATGTTGGGCGGGGTACCTCCTACACGCACGCCTAAACCCCAGCGGATACTCTCCGATGGTCCCATGCCTGCTGTCACCATCATCTGCGCCATCTTCCGATTGAGAACAAGGTGAGATTCGCCCGAGTACTCCTTCTCGAGCTCGATGACAAACTTTGCATAGTCGATGGCTGTGGTCCACAGCCCACCGGCTGCCGCATTGGGTTCGACAATATGTGCAGCCGGGTATCCGGTGGTCCCATTCTCATCGTAGGCCGTTGCCGCAGCCGCTGCTTTCGCGGGAGACAGTGGTGCTTCGAAGGTGCTCTGCTCCATTCCAATTGGAGCCAACACCAGCTCTTTCATGGCATCCGCGAAAGGCTTACCGGTAAGTTCGGTGATCAATAGTTCAAGAATCAGGTACCCGCCATTGGCGTATGCATACTTTTGGCCCGGCTCCGATTCCACGCGAACCGGAGGTGTTGTTGCCGGGGGCTTTCCGTCCAGAATTTCTAGGACAGACGGGACGCCCTTATCCGGGTTGTAGATCATGCCGCTATGCGTTCCAATTCCCGAGGTATGGCTCAGTAACTCCCGGACCGTGACAGGATGGTTCTTCGTGAAATCATTGGCCGGGAGCTTCCAACTCCTGAGATAGTTGTTTACGTTCGCATCCAGATCGATTTTGCCTTCCTGAGCGAGTCGAAGAACAGCCATGGCGGTCACGGGCTTGCTCATGGACGCAGCACTAAACAGGGTCATTGACGCAGAAACAGGCGGTCCACCGAGAGTCATGACCCCGTAGCCCTTGCTCCAATCGATTTGTTTGTTGTGAATTGCCGCGATGCTCACGCCAGGCACATGCAGACAGGACATCTGATCCGCCAATAACATGCCAGGATCAGGCCGGCCTTTGATTACCGTAAAGTAGTGAAGATTTTCCTCCACAGCTTTTTCGCGAAGCTCCGCTGAGCCATTAGAAGTCTGACCTATCGCACACTGGAAACATAAGCTGATTAACAGTGAAAACCACAAATGTTTACGCATCACTTCTTCTCCTCAACGATCGCTGCTAGCCGGTTTATGTGCGTGCGTCGAATCTGGTGAAGTCGAATAGTTCGAGAAGCGAAGTTTGTTCCGGAGCAGATATCCGGAACGTACCTTCGGACTACGTATGTTTTTGGTGGCTGGGGAAGCGGTAGAGGCGGCTGCAGCAGTTTCATGAATCCGATCATCACAAGTGATGCAACAGCTCCGGCCTGAAAGATTCGAGTCGTACTCAGTGTTCCTACATGCACTGCCTGAAATAGCTGCGGCGCAGAAGGAGGTACGGAGTCATTAGCCGTATGTTGTTTGACTAATGAGTACGCTGCATCCGTGTAGAGTTCGAAGAGTCCGGCATCGCCAAGAGTCTCGTCAAATAGCCAAAGCATTTCATCCGCGAATCGTTCCCGGAATGCAGGGGGATGCATGCGCAGCAAGAGTTGATAGATCCTACGCTTGATCATGCTTCTCTGCCCTCACCAGCTATTTGCCCATCAGCTATGCGAAGCACTCTTTTCATTCTGCCTAAATCTGCTCGCAGTGCAGTTCGGCCAGCAGCTGTGAGCCTGTACATGCGTCTTCTTTCATCAGCCGAGAGCTGATCTTCCTCGTAGTCCTCTGCCCAACCCAAATTCATAAGTTTTTTGAGATTGTCGTAAAGGGTACCGGGGCCGATGCGGTATTGGCCTTCGGAGAGTCGGCTGACTTCCTGGATGATGCCGTACCCGTGGAGATCTTGAAATGCAAGTGCGAGCAGCACATAAAAAGTCGCCGCTGAAAGTGGCCCCGTGGCGTTGGACTGGTCCGTCTTCATAGTCGCAATCCGAGTATATCGGAATCCGACTATGATAAACAATACCTTTCTACTCCTCTGCCTTTGCCGCCGAAGCGGGCTTCAGTCCCATGATGTTCCACGAACCTCAGTGAGCACTTCATCGCCGATGCGCTCATCTACGCTTCAGGGCGGCGCGACGGAAATAGTCTGAGATCGAATCACTGGATCCTGAGCGGATAGGAGTACCAGTCATCTTGTCCGTTCAATTCGGTGAGGAGAACATAACGTCCCGGTTTCGCGCGGCGCAGATCGAGCGTTACGATCAGCTTCGTTTGATTGCTTACAATCGTGGCATTTCCAGTGGCATAGGCGATGCGGTTTGTGCCCTCGCGGCCCGCGACGACGATGATGGTGTACGGTCCGGCTTCACTGACCGGAAGGCGAAAAGGGCGGCCTCTACTTGGTGCGGATTGAGGTCGACTTGGGCATCCGCTAAAGCGGCAGTCAGGCTGTCAATCGACGCCGAACTGGAACGTTTGGTCAGTTCGTGGGCGAAATGCCGGGCATGGTAGGCCGTAAGACTCATCTCTAGAGCGAACCGCGGCGAAACAAAGCATGTGGGCTTCATTCCAGCCGTCGAGCGGGGAATGCCTGTTGCATAAGGACTTCAAAATGAATGAATCCACGTTGCTTACCCTCATAGCCACTTTACGTGCGATTGCGGAGTACAGATTAAGCCGGAACGGAAGGAGAGGTTCAGGGGCGGGTATTCCTAGAATATAAGCGTAACATTTTCATGTACTTGCACGTTCTATGACACCGAGACTCGCATCGAAGCCGTGACGTTGGCCACTGGACATTGACCTGATTGACTTCAAGCGGTGCGGCTTTAGTCACGTCTGTTCGGAGCAGCTTAGCGAGGCGCGCCGTCCACGAAGATAGGTACATCATGGCTGGTGTGGGAGATGGCACCTAGCCAAAGCGGGACAATAAGCCCAGAATGTGATTCAGCTATTGTCGCGTGATTTATCTGCTTTTTAGATGATAATTGTTGTATATTTCAGTTTGCAGAAGGTTTCGATGGTGACCGTCCCCGCATCTCGGCCTGATCTCGCAGCGCATCGCGAAGCGATCCGCCTCCCAGTCCCGGAGATCGTCAAGCGGCTTGTTGGTCTCATCGGCCGCAAGCTCACAGCCTACGTCGGCGCTGTCCAGGATGTGCGCGCCGTCGATCGGTGGATGAAGGGGGGCGAGCTCTACGGGGATGCCGAGCAGCGATTGAGGTTTGCCTTCCAACTGGTCCGGATGCTCGCCGAAAGAGAAGATCCAACTGTGATCCAATCCTGGCTGACCGGCCTGAACCCTGAACTCGGTGACCGGGTCCCGCTTCGGCTCATGAGGGAAAACGATCTCGAGATCGTGGCGCCGGAGATCATGGGCGCTGCGCGAGCCTTCCTCGTCGGCGGTTAGGAGGAAATTCGTGAATCTTGAATCGAAGCGGCCTTTCGGGGCCGCTTTTCCGTGTCGGCAGAGATCGCGACGCATCGGCGATTCCTGATTGGGCCATCCTTATATATGGCGTCTTCTGCGGTCTCGCAAGAAGTTGCTGATTTTGCATACATGTGCGACAATATAAGCAATATTGGCAGGAGGGTTTTCCATGTCAAGAGCACCTCAAACAGCAAAGGCTTCGACTCAGGCATTTGTGCTGGATGTAGCAGTCCCTGAGGGTACCGACCCAGCTCTTCTTCCCTCGCTTCGCCGCGGGATCGAGCAAGCTGTGAGGTTGATGGTGTCTTCCGGAGAGGTCGCTGTCATCCAGCAAGCCGACGAACTCGCCGGACTCCTGACCGGTTTGATAAAGCCCGAAGTCGGCCTGGTAGAGGAGCGACTCCATCGACTTCAGACCATCCGCGAAATCTTCAATGACGAAGAATGGCTTACAGCGGAGATGCTGAACCGCCTGCAGCCGAATCCCCCATCGAACAAATCGCTCCCCGCAAGTGATTGGAAACGGCGCGGGAGGATTTTCAGCGTCACCTTTGGTGGCAAAGAGTATTTTCCGCGCTATGAGTTCGATGCGGCGTATCAGCCGCTGCCGGTGTTCCGCGAGCTCCTTGCGGCCTTCGGCACCGTGGCTGACACCTGGAAGATCGCCTCGTGGTTCCACTATCCCAATGGCTGGATCGCGGAACCAGGACCAAAGGGCAAAGGCATTAAGCCGGTGGCTCCGAAGGACGCCCTAGATCGTCGTGATGATCTCATGAGTGCGCTCACGAAACGTAAAGGGAGCTACGTTGCGTGACCTGCGGAATTCGCAAGCCGGGGCTGTCTGAGCCATTCACACTCGTGCCTGTCACGAGAACAGATGTTCCGGTCTGGTTCCACGTCTACTGCACCAAGAATCACCCAACCACACCGGACACTTTCTCGAAAGGGTGGGGAGACACCCGCTTCGCACCCATCTCTACGGAGACCGGCTCTCCCGTCCATACCTACTATGCCGCGAGCACGCCCGAGTGCGCATTCATGGAATCTGTCCTCCACGAGATTCCGCTCTCACCGCCGGGCCAGTTCGACATCTCCGAGCTTCAGCACTATCACCTGGCTCAAGTGCAGCTTCCGGATCCTCTTGATTGCGTCAGCTTTCATACCCCATATCTTCCCGCGCTCGGACTCAAGCGGACCGAATTGATCGACAGTCTTCCGGCTTGTTATGGGGAAACACGGCCTTGGGCGGAGGCAGCCTACCGGCAGCGGCCCGGCGCCAAAGGAATTGCGTATGGCTCGCGGCGGGATGACGCCGCGCGATGCCTGATGCTCTTTGGGCAACGCTTACTTGACCCTCCACTTGCCGTACTCCAGAGTGAGCCGTTGGCAGTGTCTCCTCGAAGAGAGGAAGTGCTTACGCTTATCCGCCGATTGAAGATACGCGAGATTTAGCAGTTCGCTCCGGATGAGGGTCCAACCCCAAATGCGGTTCAGATCCACCCAATAAGCGGACGCCGGTGGTCCAAGACATCAATCTGCAACTTCTGAGCTGGGGCGATCGTGCACCATCAGAACATGCAGCGGTTTGCCAATGGAGTCCGGCAGATGAGGCGCGAATTCAGATTCAAACCCGCAGTTCAGGCAACAGAGTGCGTGTCGCGATTCCGAATATTCCTTACGGACCACATCCGTGGGCAGTTTGTCATCCTCAATAAACCGCATATTGCGAATCGTAGAGCCGCGCTATCGAAAGAATCTCGGATGCATCGTGTTTCTGCGCGGAAGATTCGCTGTAATAGTTTCCGCCGATTCCGCCGGCACTCAAAGCCCCGATTCGGAGGGACCGGGTGGGACAAGCGTCATTCCGGGCGCAGCAGAGATCGTCGTCTCGGGATTATTTCCGGCCTTGGTACCGCACTTCGGAATCGCGGGGAATCACGCACTCGCGCCGCCACTTTTCCCACCTGGAGCCCGCGAACGGTCCCGACGACCGAAATCCTAGCGAGACCCATGGGACTCGAACCCGCGGCCTCCTGCGCGACAGACCAAAGGTCAATCCTGAATGTGAATGGTACCAAAATGTCCGCCAGTGTTTACAAATCCAATCTACCTGGACGTAAGGCCGGTTTATGTCCAGTTGGAAAATCCCAGCCCACCTTGGACGTCTTGGTTTCCGTGTCCGCGAAGCTTTCAGCGCCAGGTTTCGGCACTACTTTGCAGATGTTCCTTATCTCATTAACCGGGTGGCGAAGCTCGCAATTTCTTTCGCAAGCTGGACAGGCTCATCAATCGGAATCAAGTGGCCGCTCCCCTTGATGATCTTGAACTCGGCGTTCGGAAGGTAGGCTAGGACTTCGGTCTTGTGTCGTTCGATTGAATCGACTTGGTCGAGTTCGCCCGCCAACAGTACCGTTGGAACATTGATCTTCGCGACCTCAGGCGAGATGTCCTCAAGTATTGACTCCATCGGGTATGCCATCGTCGCCTCGCGAGAACCGGACAAACTGTCTTCGACAATCTGCTCTAGAATCTCTGGCGAAGGAGGACGAGCAGTCAGACGGCCACTGCCAATGGCCTTAAGAACGTTCTCACGATTGTCGTACGCATGAAGCTGGCCTTGACGCATCTCCTCAGGATTGTGACGAGGTGTTGGTTGAGCAGGAGCCACTAGAATGAGGCCTACAAGGGCCTCCGGCCTCCGCGATGCGATGAGCTGCGCGACCTTGCCTCCCATTGAATGCCCAACCAGGACATATTGTTTGATTCCAAGTGTTTTGATCAGTGAGAGAGCTTCGTCCGCAAGGTCTGCCAACTTATAGCCAGCTAAGGTTTTGTCGGACATCCCCCAGCCGCGCGCGTCATAGGCCACGGTCTCAAACTGTCCCTCAAGTTCGGCGGTAACCTGACGCCAAGTGCGTGAAGTTCCACCCCAATAGTGGAGAAATACAAGAGCCGGCTCTCCAGTCCCGTGCACCTCTGCATGGATGGAGAGTCCTTCAATTTGACATTTCATGTTGTCTCCTTCTTTAGCTGCGCCGATACTTGCGATGGATGAAGTTCAAACGTTTGATCGAGAGCTCGACTATTCGGAAAATGGCGCATTCGCGACGACGTCGGCAAAGTTGGGGTGCGTGTACCCTTCGACATACCGAACGCCGAAATCCCGAACGATGTTGTCAAAGGTGGTCGCCGGCTTCTGGCGAACGATGTTGCAAAGGCACTCTTTGAGTCCGTCTTTAAGTTTCAGCCGCGGAAATTCGGAGACGATTGCGGCTAGTTTGTCCTGCGGAATCCGATCAAGGCCAGCCCCCAGAACATCCACTGTTATCCCCGAATGGGTCATAGCGACTTCGGGTTCTTTGAGAAGAGCGATGGATCGGGTGGTGTGAAGCGCAATGGCATCCCAAACAAGTTGAATCTGCTGCGTCGAGATGCCTCGACCCTTCAGAAACGAGCGCGCCGCATTCGCGCCGTCTACCTCAAAACGACTGTCCGCCGCATAGCGCTGAGTCAAGCCCAAATCATGCAAGATTGTGGCTACTGCCAACAATTCGGGATCCGGAGCACGCTCAGCTCCTTCTGAAAGCAACACGCCAAATAGCCAAGAGCGCATCACATGGTTGTGAAGAAATGGCTCCGATTCACTTCGTGACAAATCAATCGCATCGCGGATCAGAATTGTGTCGGGTACTTTGATTCCTGCAAAAACCATCGCCTACCTCTTTCGGTTGTCATATCGTTCGTCGTCGGCGGGCGATACGCCACACGCTCCGCCGATGCGTTTCATGCAGAAATTTGTCGTCAATACCCAACCGTGAATCGGTCGCGCGGGTGCTTCGGCTGTTCCAACTCGTCCACGAGTGCGATCGCAAAATCTTCCATGGAAATGCGGCTTTGACCGTCAGCACCCACCAGAAGTTGGTCTTTGCCGAGGCGAAACTTTCCCGTGCGTTCGCCAGGTACAAAAAACAAACAGGGCGATAAGAACGTCCAATCGAGTTCCTTCTCCTCACGCAAGACATCCAGGAACTTCACACCTGCGAGCGTCTCAGGCTTGTACTCGGTGGGAAAGTCTGGGGAGTTCACAAGGGTAAGTCCGGGCGCAACCTCCAAACTTCCCGCTCCTCCGACGACAAGTAAGCGCGGCACTCTCGCCTCCTTGGTTGCGGTGATGACCTTCGCAGGGTCGGTACTAAGGAACTTCACGCTGTGTATCGCGGCATCATGCCCAGCAAGCACCGCCGCGAGTGCATTCTCGTTTTGAACATCTCCTGCGACGGGATTCACGCCGTCCTGTCGACCGAGCGTCTCGGGGTGTCGGGCGATAGCGGTCACCTGATGTCCACGGCGCCGCAGTTCCGAAATAAGGCGTGTTCCAACGTTTCCTGTTGCTCCTATTAATGCGATCTTCATTGGTTCTCCTTGTAACGCTGTGACTCTCAATTCGTTGAAAACATTGCGCCAACTGGCTTTTTGAGATCTCATGGACATCTGAGCCAGCTCCAGCAATACAAACAGTGTATTCTGTTTGTACAAATAGGATGCTCTGTTTGTTACAATGGTTCAGAAAGATTATGGAATACGACAAAGGAAAACATTCACGCGAACAGATCGTGCAAGCTGGCGCGGCAGTTGTGCTCGCGAAAGGCTTCGCGGCGACAACGATGGCAGACCTATCGCACGCCGCTAACATCAGCTCCGGCAAGCTCACGCATCATTTCCCAACGAAGGGGAGCCTCTTCGAAGCGATATACGAGAGTCTGATGACGCATATGGAGTCAGGCCCTCTCGCAGCGCTAGCAGATACCTCGCTGCCACCCAGGGACCGAATCCACGGATTTCTAAACGGGATGTACCTCCTCTACGCGAGGCTGCAAGACCCCATTGGCTGCCCTGTAGGTCACGCAGCGGGTGATTCGGATGGAGTGTCTGCCGCCATGAAGGAGAACGCGTTCAAATTGCTCCAGCGGATCATCAGTCTCTTTGAAACGACATTCCGTGATTTGGGAGAGTCTCCAGCGATCGCACAAGCGAAGGCAAATCTCTTCGTCAATTCATGGCAGGGCGCCATAGTGGTCGCTCGCGCGGGCGGCGGACTGAAACACCTCCGAAAGGTCTTCCGCGATCTCAAAGAAATGGTCGATCTCTCCTAAAGATCCGAGTCGATCTTGGTCCAAGTCCCGCAAATCGTTGATCGCCTATTCGGAAAATGGCGCATTTGCGACGAGGTCGGCGAAATTCGGTAGCGCGAAACCCTCGACGTAACGAATGCCGAAATCTCTGAGAATGTTGTCTATGGTGGTCATCGGCTTCTGGCGAACGACGTTGCAGAGGCACCCGTTGAAGTGGGTCTTGAATGCCAAGCGTGGAAATTCACCCAGGATCGCACATTGTTTGTCCTGCGAGATTCGATCGAGGCCCACTCCGAGAACGTCTACCGCGATGCCTGAGTGAGTCATGACGACCTCGGGTTCTTTGTGGAGCGCGAGAGTAGGGGTAGTGTGGAGTGCAATCGCATCCCACACAAGCTGGATATGGTGGGCTGAGATGCCGTGATCTTTCATAAATTCGCGGGCCGCGTTAGCACCGTCTACTTCGAAGCGATTCTCCGCGGTGTAGCGCTCGGTCAAGCCAAGATCGTGCAGGATCGCAGCTACAGCTAAAAGCTCAGCGTCCGGCGTTACTTCAGCGCTCTCTGAAAGCAGAATGCCGAACAACCAAGAGCGCATCACGTGGTTGAAAAGGAATGGCTCTAACAAACTGCGCGACAGGTCAGTCGCGTCGCGGACCAGCGCTGTTTCAGGTACTTTGATCCCTGCGAAATCCATGTTCGTCCTTTCTCACCATCAGACCGTTGGGATTTGGCTGCGAGGTCTACTCAGCCGCGGCATCATTTAGCAATTTCTCCATCTGGGCGTCCAATTCCCGAGCGACCTTCAAGGCATCCATGTTTTCGTATGGGTCCAGAAAGCTGGCCATTCTGTCGTAGGACAAATGCACGCCATCGGTCCGCTCATCCACGAGAACGGTTACGGGCGCATATGATCCTGCGTCCGGAACATGCTTGGCCATCTCCTTCATGACAAGTGGATTGCCGATAACAAGCCTCACGATCTTAGGTTTTTCGAGACCTGTCTCCTTGCGGATCACCGCGCCATGATCAAATTCCAAGAACAACATGAGCCCGGTTTTACCCATGTTGCGATTGATCACCTGTTCCAACTCGGCGAAAGTGCCCGGCGACTTGGATGCACTCGCAAACGCGGCAAGATCCAGTCGGCCGACACCAGCTTTCAATGAAGCTACGACTGGCTCGAATGATCGTGACGTTGTCAGGCTGAAGCGTTGTACTTCGATTGTTTGAATTGCCATTCCATTCTTCCTTTCGCGCGAATGTTTGGAGCGGGCTATACCTGTGCAAAGCCGCCATCAACAGCCAATTCGATTCCCGTAATGTAACTGCTGTCGTCACAGGCAAGGAACACCACGGCCTTGGCGATCTCCTCGGGCGTGCCGAACCTGCCGAGCGGAATGCTATTTGCCATCTTCAAGCGTTGCTGGCCCGTGTCTGAGGAAGTGGAAGCCAACAGGTCACTCAGTCCGGAGGTCTCGGTGACGCCGGGGCTCACTGCATTCACTCGGATGTGACGATCCTTCAAATCCATTGTCCATGTCCGGGCGAACGAACGCACAGCGGCTTTCGTGGCGCTGTAAACACCATTGGCCGGTCGTCCTTTGTTTCCGCCCACTGAAGCATTCAGGATGATGGAAGCGCCATCAGGCAACAGCGAAAGCGCCTTCTGTACCGTGAATAGGAGTCCCTTCACATTGGCGCCGAAAATCGAGTCATAGAACTCCTCAGTGATCGTACCCAGGGGGGCAAACCTCGCAACGCCGGCGTTGGCGAAGACGATATCGAGCTTCCCCTTCTCCCGCCTGATGTGATCGAAGAGGCGATCAAGGTGGCCGAGGTCCGAAACATCTCCTTGCACCCCGGTGACGCTTCCCCCTATGCTCTTGACCGCGGAAGCCAACTCCTTCTCCCGCCGACCAGTGATGAAAACGTGCGCTCCTTCGGCCACGAAACGCTTCGCGGTGGCGAGACCAATTCCACTTGTCCCGCCCGTGACCAGTGCGATCCGTCCCTCCAGCTTGCCCGTCATCTTCCCGTCGGTCCTCATTCCTTACCCCTTTCAGCGATGACATCATCGCCAATCCGTTCGAGCTTTCTCTTCTTGCCGCTCCCTCAACATCCACTCCTGGATAAAAGGCGAGCAGTGCAGAACCGAGATACCTTCGTCCTCGCGAGCATTGAGAAACCGAATGGCTTCGATGTCCACTAGATCGACCTCTTCCAAATCCAGTACAGTCGGCTCGCCGCGACTGATTTCGGCTTTTACCTGATCGAGATGGTGAGATCGAAACTCTCCGCTCAGCCGAAGGCGAACTTTGTGTGAATCCCGAATCCGCTCGATCTTCAGAATCATGGACTTCTGACTCCTATGCGCCCTCTTCCAGATGCAATAGACTGTGCCGCTCCCAACTCCTTGAGCGAATTCAGCTCAGGACTGCCGATGCTGTCGAATCCTCTAGCTGATGTCTTCTGAATCGAGAAACAGCGAAGCTTGCCGAACAAATGACTTGTGAAACTGGAACAACGATCCGTGCCCGGCGTTGGGGTAGGTCAACAGCATGGCATTGGGGAGATGCTCGCTCAGCATGTAAGAATTGCGGACTGGAATCATATTGTCGAAGACGCCGTTGACGACCAGGCACGGCTGTGTGATCTTGCCGAGCTTGGCGAAGCGCTCGCCACTGTACTTTTCCCAGGCGCGAAAGGCCGTTATCTGAGCGATTGCGACATCTTGGCCGGCCAGAGGCTCGCCATCCTGCTTTCTCTCTGCGAGCCGGGCTGCGAAGGCCTCTCCTGCCGCCTGACTGGACTCGCTTGGTGCGAAAAAGAGTTTCACCAGTTTCTCCAGCCCAGGCATTTTCGGATCTTCCGTAATCTTCCTGAGTTCCGGTTTATCCATGTGCATAATGTCCTCGCCTCCCTCCGGAGCGGTGGCGACAAGCAACATTTTGTGGACGAGCGAGGGACGTTCCAGCGCCACCTGCTGCGCCACCATTCCCCCGAGGGAGTAGCCGAGGATATCCAGGCGCTTTAGGCCAAGTGCATCGACGAATGCGAGGGCGTGTGCCGCCATTCCTGCCATGTTTTCCGGGACCTGGCCAGTTGAGCGGCCCAGGCCCGCACTCTCAAATAGAATTACCTCGCGTCCCAGGGCGAGCGGATCGGTTACGGCCGGGTCCCAATTGTCCAGGGTTCCGGTGAAGTGTTGAAGACACAAGAGCGGCAGACCATTTCCTTTGCCAAAGCGGCGATAGGCATATGTTTCGAGCTTCGTCTGGATGAATTGTGTCGGTGCGGTCGTGTTGCTTGCATTAGCCATGGCCATCCCTTCTTTCCGTTGTGGTGACTGTTGTGGCTACCTTATACTCGTCAGCGTCGAGCCCTTCTCGTGCACATTCCTCCAATGAACTAGGTCAAACTTTCGGCGTAGAGATAATGACAACCGGGGACCGCAGCAATGACGCTGTCGAGAAGAACGCCGGCGATCTTCGCTGCGGGATTGACATGGAACTTGTTCGGAAGAACTGGCGCCAGTATTCGGGACAGCGTCAGAGCAATTCCTTCTGCAAAACGCAACTCGTCGCGCTTGCCGCCGATGATGCTGGGCCGGAGGATCGTCAGCGATTTGAAGCCAACGAGCTTCATGTCCTTCTCGACCTCGCCCTTGGTCTTCGGATAGAAGAATGAGGAATTGGCGTCAGCACCAATCGCCGAGACAAGGGCGAACGTTTCTGCTCCTTGTTGATGAGCGAGCCTGGCAAACGCTAGCGGCAATACATAGTCCACTTGGCGGAATGCCTCTTTAGATCCGGCCTTACCACTCGTCGTGCCCAGTGCGCAGATCACAGCCTCCACTCCCCAAGTGAGAACTTCCGGCAAGAGGAGTTCCAGCCGCTCGGCAACTGGATTTGTCAACTTGCTGCTTGGTGGCAAGGGTGTCCTGGTTGGAGCGATGACCTGAGTGATCGTGGGATGTGTGACAGCTTGCACCAGCGTGCTCTGTCCTACCAACCCAGTTGCTCCGAGAATCAACACTTTCATGGCAGCGTGCTCCCTCCCACCTCATACAGCTCATGCCTATCGTTCTTCGAACCTGTTCCTGTAGCCGCTATCGCTCCACTCAGATCAGCGAATCGAAGCTAATATTCTGCCAATGCGCGATGCACGAGGTGGATGGCAATTGAACCTTCGCCAACCGCCGAGGCAACGCGTTTCACATTGCCCGAACGAACATCTCCAACGGCAAACACTCTTGGCAGGCTTGTTTCAAGCATGTACGGAGAACGTGCGAGTGGCCACGCGCTGTCCTGCGTCACTGCGTCCAAGTCGCGCCCCGTGAGGATGAAGCCTTTGTCGTCGAGGGATACACAGCCTCGCAACCAATCGGTGCGAGGTGAAGCTCCCGCCATAATGAACACGTGACGGATGCTCTGAGTCGTAGATTCAAGAGTGTCCTTATCTCGCCACGTGACCCGCTCCAGATGGGTATCGCCTTCGAGGTCGACGATTTCCGCTTTGTAGCGCACTTCAATCCCGGGGTTCTCCTCAATTCGCTGGATCAGGTAGCGCGACATGCTGTCAGAAAGGCGTTGCGAACGTACTAGCATGTAGACCCTGCGCGCCGTCTGTGCCAGAAACACAGCTGCCTGACCGGCAGAGTTTCCTCCACCCACGACAATCAGGTCCTCCGACTCGCAGAGCTGTGCTTCCATGAACGTCGCGCCATAGTAGACGCCTTGTCCGACGAATCTCTCCAAAGTGAGATTTTCGGGACTGTTGTACTGCGCTCCACTGGCAATAACGACGCTGCGCGCCTCGAGTGGCTTGCCGTTTTCCAGCACAAGTCTGTACGGGTTCTTCTCGCACTCCAATCGGACCACGGAATGAGCGACCATCAACTTAGCGCCGAATTTCTGTGCCTGGGTAAGCGCGCGCGTGGCAAGTTCATCTCCGGAGAGCCCCGTTGGGAATCCGAGGTAATTCTCGATTGTAGAGCTCGAAGCCGCTTGGCCACCGGGCGCCGCTGATTCGACCATCAACACATCAAGCCCTTCGGACGCACCGTACACTGCTGCGGCCAGCCCAGCAGGGCCTGCGCCTATAATGATTAGGTCTCGGACTTGAGATTCATCAATGGTGCAGTTTAATTCCAAGCTATCCGAGAGCTCTTGTATCGAAGGGTTGCGCAGTACGGTGCGATAGTTGCAAATGACGACCGGAATTTCGCCAACAGAGACATCGAACCGATCAAGGACGGCTTGGGACGTCTGATCCACATCTAAATCTACATAAACGTAGGGATGTCCATTGCGGGTTAGAAACTCCCGAAGGCGGAGCGTTTTAGCCGAGTAACGAGATCCCATCAAGATGGCGTTGCCCTGACTGCGATTGATCAGGATGAGACGACGCAAAATGAAAGCCCGCATAAAGATTTCGCTCAGTTCACCGTCTCGGGCGACTAGTGATCGGAGACCGCTTCCGCTCATTTCGAGCACTTCACCCCGATCGGTCATACGGCCACAAACAAGTGAGCGATGACCAGTGATCATCGTCATTTCGCCTGTGAACTCTCCTGCTCCATGGCTTGCCACAAGCCGTTCGCCACTCATGTCTGGCTGAACAATGTCCATACTCCCGGAGAGCAAGATGAAGAAAGGGACATCGCTGTCATCTGCGCTGAACAGGACATCGCCCCGTTTCACTTGTCGCAAGGACGCGAAGGGCCGAACTCGATTGATCTGCGCCTCGGTCAGTGTTGGGAACACCTGAGCGTGGCTTTCAAGCGCGTTGGATACGAGATTCGAAACCATCTTCGCTCCTTAGGGACGCCTCGGGGATGCGTTGCACGAAAACCGTTGCCAACAGCAAACACCTCCGCAGCTAGGCCGCTCCATCACACGGCGCTCGCCTGGATGCTGTTCAGAACGGTGTTGTCCAAATAGGCGTCAAGGCGTGTAATTTTGCCGTCCGCGTCGAACCGCAGAATGTAGCAGTGAGGAATGTGTACGTCCTGCCCCTTCTTCGCAATGCTCGGGACTTCCGCAGGGATGGGCCCGCTCATCTCGGCTTGAATCACCACTGTGTTTCCCTCGGCAGGGATCAGCTCGATCACTTTGACTCGGAAATTCGGAACGGCATTCGGAAACGCGCGCCAAATAACATCGATGCCACCGCGAATTGGCACGACGCTCTCGCGACCATATGGCGCATATCGTCCTAGCGCGCCATCCGCACAAAGGGCGACCATGTCATCGACATCATGCGCGTCATAAGCAGCGAAGAACGTTTCGGCGAGCGATGCGGAATCTTTCGTTTTCATCTCAGTGCTCCTTTAGGGGCTTCTATTGCAAGTGTTTTTCGCCTAGTACTCAAACCACTGGCTGAGGGCTTTGACCTTCTCCTCGGTATAGGGCGGGAACAAATGCTCGATGGCCACGTCAGGCGGAGAAATCAGAACCGATTTTGCGTGCGTAAGGGCGTCAAAGCCGGCCTTGCCGTAGTAATGACCGATGCCGGAATATCCGACCCCGCCAAAGGGCATAGTCTCGATAAACAGATGAATGTTCACCTGATTGATCGCACCGCCGCCGAATGACAGGCTCGCAAGGAAATGATCGATTGCTTTCTGGTCCCGGCTGAAGAGAAAACCGGAAAGGGGCTTCGGATGCTTTTTTACCTCGTGGATGGCAGCGTCCATGTCCTTATAGGTGAGGATTGGGAGAAGCGGTCCGAAGATCTCGTCCTCCATGATCGGGTCGTCCCATGTCACTGGGTAGATAACCGTGGGCTCGAGATAGCGTGCATCCGGGTCAGAGGCCCCGCCTATGACGACTTTCTTCTGATCGATCAGGCCCGCCAAACGTTCAGTGGCCTTGGGGCTAATGATGCTGGAGTAGTCGTCCGGTCTGCTCTTGGGGTCAGTCCCGTACAGCTCGACCATCGCCTTCTTGCACTCAGCAACAAACTCCTCCGCGATCGATTCGTGCACGTAGGCGTATCCGGGCGAAGTGCACCATTGGCCGCCCCAGGCCGTAGCCCCCCAGACAATCTTTTTGGCTGCGTCAGGGATATTGGCGGTCGCATCAACGAAGGCTGGGTTCTGACCACCTAGTTCGAGAAGAACCGGAGTCAGATTCTTTGCGGCCGCTTCCATGACGATCTTGCCAACCTTGACGCTGCCGGTGAAGAAAATGAAGTCGAAGGGCAGCTTGAGCAGTTCCGTCACCTCGTCCTTACTTCCCGTGACGG
>Ga0210398_10001069_pt1 | contig 29432 bp, 25 predicted proteins | sample IncBWC4OmetaG_FD_161047 | JGI IMG/M metagenome (GOLD analysis project Ga0210398, IMG submission 161047) | Forest soil microbial communities from Barre Woods Harvard Forest LTER site, Petersham, Massachusetts, United States - Inc-BW-C-4-O | ecosystem: Environmental > Terrestrial > Soil >... | reverse complement strand
GCAGATCACCGCGCCGATCTTCCCGAACGGCGTATCAAACACAGGCATCGTGGAGCCATCACCAAAACCCCATACCAGCCGCTCGGAAGCGGTTGGCATGGTCTTGCGATGCTTGCCCAGGTAGTTGCCGTCGGGTGCGAAGAACAATACGGAACAATAGAGCGTGCCACGGTCCCGCTCAACGACGCCAACCACAAGGTACACACCGTGGCTTCGCGCCGTTCGGCTGAGCGCGTCAACCGCAGGACCGGGAACATCCACACTGCTCTCCCAGTACCTGCGAAAATCTTCACGGCCCTCCTCCGAGCGCGAGCCGATCACGGCCCCGAAATCGAGCCCTCGCGGATAAGCAGAAACGAACGCTTCGGGAAAGAGGACTAGGCGCGCACCTTTGCGGGCTGCCTCACCCGAGAGAATGTGCACTTTCTCTAGTGTCCGCTCACGGTCGAACACGACAGGAGCTGCTTGCACAACAGCGACTTTAAATCGCTGCGGGATGGATGATGTGTCTTCCTCTTGATTCGCCGTCTTCATGGTTGGCAACGCTCGGGACGAACTTCCACACTATAACCCAGCATTCACGAGTGTGTAGCTAACCGAGAGCCTAAGGAGCTGCCGGGCGGGTCTTTTGCGCTTCGGCCAACGCTGAGTTCAGCATCGATGTCTTGATGATTCCACCGCCCATACGGTTCGCAGCCCCCCCCAACGACCAGCATTTAAAGAGGGGGGTGGACGCCAGTTGGAACCCGAACACCATAAGATAAGCACCTTTCGGAGCCGTTTCGGACTCCCCATCGGCTACCGCGGAAAGAAAAGCAGAGGCTCCGCAAAGCGATTCAGTGGGCTGATCATTTGCTTACAGCCATGGCCGGGGGCTGCTCGCCGATTTTCGCCGAGTAAAGAATGTATTTGAACGGGTCGGTGTTCTGATATTTTTCCATCAGTTTGAGATAAACAAGCCGCTCGGCCTTGGCGATCGATTCGGTGCGGCCGAACCTAGCGTTCGCCGATTCGAGGAGCGACGCTGCAAGTTCATATTTGCCGTCGGCGGCCATTTTTTCCACCGCCTTCACAAGCTGTTTTTCTGAAAGGCCAAGGTAATCCACCAAGAGTTCCGCGCGGTCGGAATCGCCGAGATGGTCGAGACCTTCGAGGTCGGCCTGCCAATATCCGACATTCTGGTGATAGAGCCGGTCGATCACGTGTTCGCGCAGGATCAGGAAAGGTAAGAGCGCGTCGGGACGGCCCCCGAAGAGGCCGGGCGGAATGAGATTCGCCTGGTGGATCGCAGCGCGTGTATCACCACGGCGGATTGCGGCAAGGACCTGGTCACGCAGCCAGCTGAGGTTTGTCTTCAACTGGGCCAGCATGACGGGAGAGGAGAAGTTCCGCGTCAGCGGCTCATGACCGTGCAGCATGTAGCGCGGATTTTTCTGTACCACTACGTCAATCGCATCGAGCAGACCTTGCAGGTCTCCTTCTACAACGAAGGGCGCGCCGATGTAAGGCATGATGAAATCGCCAACAAAGAGCACGCCCAAATCGGGCAGATGGATGAACATGGCGTCGCGCGTTTCTCCCCCGCGCACGGGGATCAACTCGATGCGCGTTCCGCCGACTTTTAGTTCAGTGGGGCGGTCAACGGTTGCGTCCGGTTTAAAATCTCGCACATCGTCGAGGTTAAAATGCTCGCCGAAGAAGTGTTTCGCAATGGACTCGGGCCCGTTGATCTCGCCTGCTATTTCTTCCCTATAATTGCTTCTCGCATAGAAGCGCGGTTTCGGACTCAGACCGCGAAAATAGGTTTGTCCGCCGATGTGGTCCCAATGCGAATGTGTGACGAAGATGGTGGTCAGCTCCGGCAGATTGGGAGCGTAGGCGCGCAACGCTTCGTAGGCGGTCTTTGCGGAATCGGCGCGAGTTCCCGCGTCTATTCCGATCAACTCTCGCCGATTGTCGGAGACCACGAAATAGTATTCCGTGAACTCGAAGCCCGAGAGTGCATAGACCCGGCCTGGAACAATCTCCACGATGCGGCGTGAAGCGAAAGCGTGCCCGGACAACGGGTCTTCTGAAAATGGGGTGGTAAGGACAACCGGCTTGTCGAAAGATTTGTAACCGCTCTGGCGCAGGTAATCCTGCGCTTTGACCTGGTCGCCATCGGCGAGAGCAAGCGATCCCAAACGAAAATCCACTTCCCGCAGCCAGCCGATGTTTGGCGCCTTGGCGATGTTCGCCGCACACCATGTCAAATCATCCTGTGCGACCTGCCTCTGATGGAAGAAACTCGGGATTTGGGAACGGACGACGCCGGAAATCCAGTTCACCACAAAGAGTTGGCCGCCGGAGAGCCGCTTGGCTTGGTCCAGCATTGCGATGGTGTCTTTCACATAGCCGATGCGGTGGAGCAAGGAGACCGAGGAGGCGTGCTGGGCACGCAACAAACCGATGGCGCTCAGATAGAGCGACTTTTGCGCGTCGGTGAGGCCGGGCCCGAATTCATTCAGCCGCACGGTGAGGAACTCAGCTCCTTGCGCCTGCTGGTTGGCATTCGCATATTCCCCCATGAGGAGAAAAAGCAATTGCGGATCTTGCGGAGGCGCGGCGCTGTTCACCGCTTTTAGGTATTCCAGTTCCGGGCGGGAAGAGCCGGATTGATTCTGGTTGGCGCCACTCCTAAACGTTCTATTTGTTACCGCCCAAACCAGGAAGCCTACGCCGAGCGCCAGTACTGCCGACCAAGAAACGAGTTTTCGCATAAGAGCAATCCTTTCCGGGAACTCAGGCATTACAATAGATGTATGTACATCTATTATTGGTACAAAAATCAGGTCCCGGCCGCGGCGTTCGTGACGCGCGCGACGGTGGCCTGCATCTCCTTCCAAACCGAAGGTCCCAACGCCTTTCGCAAGCGACGTTCTGCAGCCTGCCAGTGAGGCTGAGCCATTGCTATTTGCCTCTTTCCTTCTTCCGTTAGGCGAAATACCCGTTCGCGGCGATCCTTCCCGGGCCTTACGTGGATCCAGCCCCGCTTGCGCAACAGGGCCAAGGTGCGCGTGAGCGTCGTGCTGTCCATGGCAAAACCAGTACTCAGAACCTTCTGATTTGCCTCGCCCACAATGGCAAGTGCAGTCAGCAGACCGAACTGGCTGATTTCGATGCCGGCGTGGCGGAGCTCCTGGTCGTAAATGCGGGTCACAAGTCGGGTGACGCGCCGAAGGTTCTGACAGGCGCAAGGGAGCGCAAAGAGCGCGGTCGAGGGATGATCGTCGTGAGTGGTCATATCTACAAAAAGATGTATATACATGTTCTCTTGGCTTGTGTCAAGTAGAGGGAAACGGGCGTTTGCTTCGCCCGCGGGAATAGGTCTTATAACAACTTGCAAGTCACGCAAGACATCGCATTTTGTAGGTTGGGTTGGGTTCGCGTTTCAAGGCGGCAAGAGTCAAAATTCGTTTCACAGGGTGGTGGCTGGGCGTAGCCCGCACTCGCCAAACTTGTCGCCAAACATCGCCAGACCGCTCTTCGAGGATTCACGAGTCGCTTCGTCCTGGATCACATCCCGGTGCTCCACTAGAAACCCGTCCTTGATGCGAAGAGTGTCCGCTGCCATCCAATCCACGGGGAGGCCGAAGGCCGAAAACCGTCCGTGCACGATTATCAAATCTCCGTCGGCCACAATCGTTCCCGGTTTATATTTCAGGGTTGAGGGAAGGCTCTTGACGAGATTGAACAGCCCTTCGCGACCCGGCGCGCTATGAGGACCACAGCTCTGTTCCACTCTTGCGTCGATTGCGTCATGCTGTCTCCGTCTCGCGCGGCGTCACGCTTTTGCCCCGTTCAGGAAAAAGAGCATCGTGGCGGGCTTTGTCCCTTTGTTCCGCCAGGCGTGCCGAGTTCCGTTTTGCACAACCACGTCACCGCGCTTCAAGTGCACTGCCTCGTTGTCGTCCAGTTCCAGCCAGATTTCTCCGTCGTAGACAACCGCATAGTCCACGGTATTCGTTCTGTGCATCGCAGGATCTTCTCTTTCAAAGTGATCGGCTAAGCCCCTCAGCCGAATCAACGCTTCCTCTCGTGCGGCTTCGCCATCGAACGACGGATCCGCAAAGACCGAGTCCGGAGGAAACGTCACGAAATGCAGACTCGTGCCTCCAGGACCCGGGACGACCGAGTCCGGATAGTGGTCAAAACTCTGCTCTTTGCTGAGATCCGGAGTCGTCGCATTAACCCAGACGAGTGTGTGTTCGTAACCCGGAACCGTCTTGAACTGGTAAGTTTCCGTCACCTCGTCGCTCCGAACGACGGACTTCCCGCTCACATTTCCCGTGACAACCCGGCGGTAGGCCCTCGGCTTCATGCCATGCTCGGACAGCTCTTCTTTTTTAGAGATCGTGCCTTTGATAGCCATTTCCTTTTCCCATTCGTGGGTCGCGACCCCAGGGTCAGAGTTTTGATCCTCCGTCCACCGGAATGCTTGCGCCGGTGATCCAGCGCGCCGCGTCTGAGGCCAAGAATGCGACCACGTCCGCAACGTCTTCCGGCTGCCCGATTCGCTTCAACGCTTGCATCCCAAGCGTGACCTCTCGACCTGCCTCCGTCTTCGCGAAATTCGACATGTCCGTGGCGATCACGCCCGGTGCGACCGCATTTACACGAATGCCTTGAGGACCGAGAATGGCGGCCCAGTTCTTGACTAAAGTCTCGATGGCACCCTTAGAGGCGGCGTAAGCGAGGATCGAACGATTGTCGAGGTCGGGTTTGCCAACCACAGTTCGGGCCGCGAGAGAAGAGACCAAAATAATGTTTGAGCCTTGCCCGAGGATGGGCAGGAGTTGCTGCACCAGGAAAAACGGACTTCGCACGTTCGTCGCAAACCGATTTTCAAAGTCCTCCATGGTATGGTCTTTTAGCGTTGCGCTCTTGCTCACTCCGGCGTTTGAAACCAGGACGTCCAATCGTTCGCCAACAACCGCGCGAATCTCTTTGGCCAGTGATGTTGCACCGTCGGAAGTTCCTAAGTCCGCCTGGATTGCTTCTGCCCGTCCGCCTTTTGCGCGGATGCCGTGGACCAGAGACTCCGCATCCTCCTTAGAGCGGCCATAGTGAACTAGGACGCGCGCGCCGGCATCAGCAAGAGCCGCTGCTGTTGCGCGGCCGATTCCTCTCGACGCGCCCGTCACGAGCGCAGTTTTGTTCTGGAGTATAGTCATTTCCATCACCCTCACGCACTTGGGATTTGCTCAGACTCCATCCATCAAGGTGACGCGATAGTTGGCTCTCTTGAAACGATGCTCACGCGCTTTGCGCTAGAGCGAACTGTCGCGTGAAAACTAGGTAAGCATTCATCGTTGGTTAGGCGTTCGTGCCACCGTCGACAGTCAGGTTCGAACCGGTGATATACGACGCCTCCGGACCAGCCACGAACGCAACCAACGCGGCAACCTCGTCAACAGATCCGTAGCGGTCGAGCGCTGTGTTGGCCTTCTGGGGCAGGGCCCAATCGCCAGTGGCGGGATTCAAATCCGTGTCGATCGGACCCGGCTGGATATTGTTGACCGTAATGCCCCGGGTCCCAACCTCTCTGGACAAACCTTGAGTGAACATCTTGACAGCTCCCTTGGTGGCCGAGTAAGGCACCAGGCCGGGTGTCATAAGACGCTCGCCTACGCACGATCCGATCATGATGATGCGGCCGCCGCTCTGCATGTGCTTCAGCGCCGCTTGCGTCGCGACGAGGGTGCCACGGACGTTGATGTCAATCAGGCGGTCCAGCTCCTCCAAAGTGGTCTCCTCGAACCTCTTGGGGATGGCCGTGCCGGCGTTGTTCACAAGAACGTCGAGCCGGCCGAAGGTCCCAACGGTCTTTTCGACCGCGTTTTTGACGGCGCCGGCATCGGCGGCGTCCGCCTGAATTGCGATCGCCTTTCGGCCAGCGCGTTCAATCTCCTTAACGACCGACGCGGCCGCGTCGGCACCTTTGGTGTATGTGATGGCCACGTTCGCTCCGTCCGCGGCCAGACGCTTAGCGATTGCAGCGCCAATACCGCGTGAGCCGCCCGTAATCAGGGCGACCTTTCCTTCGAGCTTCTTTGACATTTTCCTTCTCCTTTACGCTCTCTAGTGCCGAACCTACAGGTTCGGCGAAATTTGCTTCCCACGGCCTCCACACTAGCGCCAGTACTCCCGCTCCGTAAGACTAGATGGACACAATTAAACTGGCCTTTTTGAGTCAGTCTAGGGAACGGCGGCGGACTTAATCGTTCCACCTCGCGAACTCAAGGTATGCTGGCCAGGCATGAGAATCAATTTTGTCGCCCGCCCGGCGGCATCGTCAGATCACCTTATCAGATGCGATAGCTGGCATCGCGTCGCATCTTCGCACCATACTTTGTAAGCTCGGTAGTCATGCTTCTAGAGCATGGAATCGTGAAAATTGGAACTACGACACTTACGCTATTTTGTTGCGGTCGCCGAAACCGAGGGCCTGACGCCGGGGGCCAAGGCAAAGTTACAAAACCGAAAGGCCTTCCATGTGGGCGAACTGGCGCGTGAATACCGCTTCGTTGACATCGATGGCAGGCGAGTTCTCCCGTTTCGCGTTGTTGAATCATTTGTGAACATGGTCAAGAAGTTCGAGAATAGACTGGGGAACACGGCTCAAAATCGAGGCGCTGATCTGGCGCGCTCGACCCCCGCCCAAGGAGATGCCTATGAATACGTCGTCCACCCCCGTCGTCGAATGTGAGCAAGCCCACGCTGGCCTCGCCGTCACCAACATTGCTGCTGCTATCGACTTCTACACGAAAAAACTCGGCTTCAACCTCGCGTTCACCTGGGGCGATCCGCCCACGTTCGCGGGTGTAAACCTGGGTAAGGTGCAAATGTTCCTGCGGAAAGGCACACCCGATCCGAAGGACTGCGTAGTGTATTTCCTCGTCGGCGATGCAGACGAGCTGTACGAGTTCCATTGCGCCAACGACGTCGCAATCGCGGAACCGATCGACGACAGGCCCTACGGAATCCGCGACTACGTCGTGCGGGACCTGCATGGATACAATCTTTCTTTTGGGCATCACCTGTTCAGCGCCGGCCCGCCAATCAAGATCGAGCGGGTGGACGTGCCGGTGCGGCTGGAGAAGCGTCTTGCCGCTCTTTTGCAGGATTTGGCCAAGCACAAGCGCATGAGCGTGAATAACTGTCTGGAGGAGATGCTGCTGCATACTAACGACGGCGTCGGGCCACACACGCAAACAACGCTCAGGCACATTCAAGAACTGAAGAAAAAGCATGCGATCGACTACGACAGCCACGCGGGTTATCGGTTCGCCGAAGAGTAGGTGCGTTGCGGGGAGGTAAGCTGAGACAGTTTCTTAGCATCCTGGGTTCGACGATCCAGGAGTTGGCCAGTCTGGGCAACACGTTGCGGGAAGTGAAAAACGGGATTCTGGGTGCTTCCACCAATGCTGCCTAAAGAAAGAGCGCGCATCGCGCTTGTCTTTATGATTGCTAACATTTTTGCGCCTTTGCTCGGCGGGGTCTCCCAAGCTGGAGAATGCAGGATGGCGCCAATCAAGCCGATTCACTGTGTTCGTGGAATCGTAATTGGCCTGTCGGGAGGACGGATTTCAAATGTCCGCTTACGACGTTTTTATCAGGCACATGCCAATAGGTTCGTTTTCTCATCTAACTGTCTGCGTGTAATTTTGAGTGACCCGCTGTAGGACGGCCGAGGGAGGGTATTCCAGTGAACGCCTGGTTGTTGAATCACTTAGGTTCGGCATACAAAGTCCGGCGTCTTTTCCGAAGGGCTTTCTTCCTCTCCTGTTCCTGTGTTGTCCTAATCCTTACAAATGTGTCGACAGCTCAGGACAGTAAGTCCCGCGATGCGCGCTCATTCGGTCAGAATGGCAACGGGGAACTCTCAGACACACATTCAACGTGGCGCGCCTATGGCGGTGCCGCGGATGGCGCGCAGTACTCTTCGCTGCACCAGATTGACCGCAGCAACGTCGACAAGCTGAAGAAGGTCTGGAGCTATCAGACCGGAGACGACCTGCCGTACGCGTTCAATCCGCTAGTCGTCGACGATGTCATGTACGTGATGGCACGGACCAATAGCATCGTGGCCCTCGACGCCACTACAGGAAAGGAAATCTGGACTCATCCCATCGGAGCAAAGACGGCGCTGATAACCAACCGAGGCATCGACTACTGGGAAAGCGCGGATCGCTCTGAACGGCGCCTGCTCTTTGCCGCCGACAACCATCTACAGGCAATTGACGCACGGACCGGACAAACCATCGTTGACTTCGGCAAGAATGGCAGCACGGACCTCCGCGAGGGGCTGGGGCGCGATCCAAAGACGTTAACGCTGGTGCAGTCAACTAATCCCGGTCGCATCTTCGAAGACCTATTGATCCTAGGTTCCGCGACGAATGAGGAGTACGACTCCGGCCCTGGTGACATCCGAGCGTACAGCGTGCGCACGGGCAAGCTGGTCTGGAGTTTTCATACCATTCCGCACCCGGGAGAACGAGGCTATGAAACCTGGCCAAAGGAAGCTTGGAAAACGGTCGGTGGCGCAAATGCGTGGAGCGGTATGGCCCTCGATTCCAATCGCGGAGTAGTTTACGTGCCCACCGCAAGCCCTAAGTACAACTTCTATGGTGCCAACCGCAAAGGGTCAAACCTATACGGCAACTGCCTGCTGGCTATCAATGCACGCACAGGCAAATTGCTTTGGTACTACCAAATGATCCATCACGACATCTGGGACTACGACAATGCCGGCACCCCCATGCTGACTACGGTTCAGCATGACGGCGAGGTGATTGACGTCGTCGCCCAGGTCAGCAAAGTCGGCTTTGTGTGGGTCTTCAATCGCGACACAGGCAACCCGCTCTGGCCTATTGAGGAACGCGCAGTTCCGAAATCCGACATGCCAGGAGAGGAGACCTGGCCAACCCAGCCCTTTCCGTCGAAGCCGGCACCCTTCGCGCGGCAGAAGTTCACGGTGGATGATCTGAGCCCGTATCTTGAGCCGGAAGAGCAAGACCGTCTGCGAAGGCAGATTCTGAAGGCACGTAACCGTGGCCTTTTCGAACCCCCGAGCACGGAGGACACCGTCGAGATGCCCGGGAACAACGGCGGCGCGAATTTCGGCGGCTCTGCCGTGGATCCGAAGCACGGTTATCTGTACGTCGTCTCGAAGGATCTGCCGTCAATGCTAAAACTTTCCCTGGCAGATTCTCTTTCGAAAACGGACTCGCCGCAGTTGCGTCCGCGCTCTCTCTACCAGGCGAACTGCGGGCGGTGCCATCTTGACAATCTGCAGGGAGCACCTCCGGCTATCCCATCGTTGGTCGAACTGCACAGACGGCTAAGCGACAATCAGATCAGAACGATTATGGCGGATGGTAAGGGCTTGATGCCGCCATTCGCTAAGTTAACGAGTGAGGAGATCAATCTAATCCTAAGTTATTTAGCGGACCCAGTGGGCGCGTCCGCAGATGCTTCTGCAAATCGGATTCCAGCCAATGCTGGAAGCGCTGATCTCGCGGAGGCGCATTACAAAAGCGGCTTTGGATTTATGCTCGCAAACAGTGGACTCTCTGTGATTGCGCCGCCCTGGACTACTCTGACCGCGTATGACCTCAATTCCGGTGAAATTCGCTGGAAGATCCCCTTGGGTGAAGTCCCCGAGCTTGCGGCGCGGGGCATTACCGATACGGGTTCCCACTTCCCAAAGGTGAACCCGGTCGTCACTGCTGGCGGCCTCATTTTCACCGGCACGCGTGACCGCAAAGTAAGAGCACTGGATTCCGCAACCGGCACGGTGCTGTGGGAAGCCACAGTCGACGCCGCGCTAGAGGGCATGCCAGCAGTTTACGAGCAGGCAGGCCGGCAATATGTGGTCTTCTGCGCAGCCGCGCGGACCTCGACGCACGCAACACCGGACCATCCCGCGTCTGCAGACAGGATCCCGGGCGCATACGTCGCATTCGCTCTTCATTGACATCCTCCTCGCCATTAATAGCGAGGATTCCTAGGGCGGAGCCGTGACAGTTTCGCATGGTCGCTTCGGCGGGTTCCTGCTTCACAGATCAGCCTAACAGCGCCGCATCTCCCCGTCCTATGAACGCGCAACCTTAATCCTTAGGCCCGAGAACGAGAAGCTCCGCTTCGGAAATTTGCTCCCGTGCCGTTTCAAGCCAATTGAATTTAGATGACGGGCTTTAGTGGTCAATCGCGATGCCCGCGCTGGCTTAACTCATTCTTACCCTGCATCCTTGATGCCGCCAGCTGGGCCACCTAGAATGTGTCAAGCGGGGGGGCACCATGCCATTTGTTGATACTGACAAACTCAGTGTCATTGAGCGCTTGCCGGGTTGGTATGGACGGTATTTCCACTCGCCTAGCATGACGTTCGCACACTATGATTTCGTGCGAGGCTCAGCTATTCACGAACACTTCCATCCTCAAGAAGAAGTATACGAGGTGATCGATGGCGAACTCGAGCTGACCATCGACGGAGTGACGCAGATCGCCCGAGCAGGTATGGTGGGGATCGTGCCAAGCAATGTTCGCCATTCGGTCAGGGCCCTCACCAACGGCAGGGCAATAATCGTCGATTATCCGGTGAGGCGTGATTTCGATTAGCTAGGCTCTACGACCATGGGTTCCAGGTCTCTTTCGGTTCCAAAAGAGTTGCGCCACTCGCCTGAAACAAGCCTGTCAGATGCCGGCGTACCAAGCATAGCCTCCTTCCGGAGACGCGGAGCCCAGACCCTTGCCGAACCCTTTCAGACTGTCGGTGACCGTCAAGTGGGTGATGTATTTCACGCTCTTGTAGCCGAGCTGGCGAGGGAGCCGCAAGCGAAGCGGCCCGCCGTTGCCCACGGGAAGTTCATTGCCATTCATCCCATAGGCGAGAAAAGTTTGCGGATGCATTGCATCGGCCATATCGATGCTTTCCCACCAGTTGGGATCGATCGAGAAGTAGACAATGTATCTGGCTTGCGGGTGGATCCCCACAACATTCAGGATGTGGGAGAGAGGAACGCCGATCCACTCAGCTATATACGACCAGCCCTCTTCACACGCCAGTTGAGTGATCTGGCTGCGAGAGGGATAGCTCTTAAGCTCGGCAAGCGAAAACGCGGCAGGCCGGTCGACCATGCCACTGACGGAGAGCCGCCAGTCAGCGAATCCTCCAGCCTGGAGGCGCTTGAATGCTTCATTCAGGGGCGGGATTTCGTTCGCGAGCGGAGGGTTTGAAATCTGGCTCCGCGGGAACTCACGGGCTAACGAGTGCCTCGTCAGCAGCCGCTGGGAAGCATAGGTCAGCGTTTCGCCGAGGCCGTAGATTCCGCGGTGATCAGGCGGGACCAGTCCATACTTTTGCGCAATGCGCGCGGCCACGCCCAGGCCCGCTGCGCCCGCCGTGGCCGCGAGTCCGGTTATAATCAGTTTGCGACGTGACAGATCGCTCATATGCGCTCCATATGCGTACCAGTCCTGCCTGTGACCATCGCTCGCATGCGGCTCCTGAATCCGGCAAGACAAACCATCACGACGTGGACAAGCAGGAAGAGCAGGAGAGACAGGGAGACGAAGAAGTGAATCGTCCGCGCGGATTGCTGGCCGCCCAACAAAGTGACGGTCGCCGGAACCGCGGAAACAAAGGCGGGGGACATCGCCAAGCCCGTCCAGATTACCAATGGGAACAGAACGAAGATCACCAACAGGTAGGTGAGCCGCTGGAGCACGTTATACGACCAGGCTTCTGCCTCACTAGGTCGTTCGAAAAGCAGACGTTTAGCGACTGCGATCGAGAACCGCCGCCATGAAAGATCGGCTTTATGCGGGAGCAAGTTTTTCCGCAAGTGCCCAGTAAACAAGCCGAAGATTACATACAGCAAGCCGGTCAACACCGCAACCCAGGCAGCTTGAAAGTGGAGATACCGGCTCCAGCCGTTCTGGTCTGGCAGCACGTATCCGTAGCCAGTAGGCACCAAGGCCCTTGAGGAAGGGATCGGCAGCTTAAACAACGGCGTAGTCAATACATTGCCGGTTTCGCCCCAATAGAAGCGAGGGTGAGAGATCACAATTTCAGCTCCGCTGACGAGCAGCGCAAGAAAGCACAACGTGGTGATCCAGTGAGTGACGCGGACGAGGGCAGAGTGGCGCAAAGTAACCGTCGTGGCTGGTAGGACCTTGCCAGAACTCAAGACGCCAGCTCCCAGCGGCGCGCCCACGGTTCCCAATCTCGCCATTCTTAGCCCCCTATTGGCGCTCCGACTTGCTTTCCCGGGAAGGGTGTCATACTACCACGCTAGAGGGACTCAAGCCGGATGAGTGCTGGATTATGGGCATCCGCAAGTATCCGGATTGCTTCCTGTCTGCTAAGAACTATTGGTGCAAACTGTTTGGACTTTGATTCCACCTAGGCGCCCTAGGATCACACCGCTTGATGGCCGGTAATTCTCGGCTGCGCGGAAGTTATTCTAATAGACTCGACCGAAGCAATACTTCTTGCCCTGCCGACCATCCACTCAGTTGGCGCTGCCCGCGCCTGCGGCGTGCGCGCTGGCCTGGTTGAGTTTCTCCAGAGATTCGGGATCTAGCTCCAGATCGGCGCCACGGAGCAACTCATCGAGCTGATCGAGATTTGTCGCGCTGGCAATCGGAGCGGTAACGCTCGGCTGGGCCGCGAGCCAGGCGAGAGCTACTCGGGTTGGCGTCGAGCCGTGATTTTTCGCCACTTGGTCGAGCGCGCCAAGGATTCTGAAACCGCGCTCGTTCAGATATTTCTTCACGAATGTCCCTCTCGCGCTCTTGACCAAATCCGCTTCGGAACGGTACTTGCCCGCAAGAAATCCGCTGGCCAGCGAAAAGTAAGGAATCACGCCGATGTTTTCGCGCAGGCAAAGGGGCGCCAACTCCGTTTCGAACCCCGCCCGCTCGTAAAGGTTGTAGTGCGGTTGCAGACTCTCGTACCGTGGCAGACCCTTTTTCTTACCGATCTCGAGCGCTTCCCCCAGTCTCTTGGCGTTGTAGTTTGATGCGCCAATCGCGCGCACCTTTCCCTGCTGGATCAGCTGCGCGTACGCTTCCAACGTTTCATCCAGCGGCGTATCGGCGTCATCAACATGCGACTGATATAAATCGATGAAGTCGGTCTGCAAGCGGTGCAGCGAATCTTCCACGGCGGCCAGAATGTAGCGTTTGGAGAGTCCTTTCTTTGCTGGGCCCATTTCCGATCCAACTTTCGTCGCGATCATCACCCGCTGCCGCTTCCCGCTACGCTTCAGCCATTTGCCGATGATGGTCTCGGACTCCCCGCCTCTATTTCCCGGCACCCATTTGGAATAAACGTCAGCCGTATCCACCGCGTTGAAACCTGCCGCAACGAACGCGTCTAGTAAGCGGAACGATGTCACTTCGTCTGCCGTCCATCCGAATACATTTCCGCCAAACACGATTGGGGCAATTTCCAGTCCCGAATTTCCCAATTTCCGCTTGGTAGGCGCCATGGTTTTCTCCAAAGTTGTCCTGTCTCTAATCTCGGTGTTTGGATGCCCGTGCCGATCTGTCCGGTACCTTGTAGACGAGAATTTCGAGATGACAGTTCGTTAAGCGAAGGCACATATCACTCCGCACTCGCAGTCATTCTGCTATCGAAACTCGCTGGCCCTCGCTCCGGGAATGCCGTTTCTGGACCGGAAGGCTCGCGTGCAGGCGTCATCGATGCCGAGCAGAAACAAAATAGAGTTCACGCTGGAATTAAAATAGGTGACAATGCGTTGGATAAGTCGGAATGGTGAGCACCATGTTCGTCCGATATCCAGCTTGCGCCTGCGTCGCCCTTCTGCTAGTGGCTGCTGCCTTCGCTCAGGAGTCCTATAAAGAACTCCTTCACCATTGGGATTACGACAAGGGCGCACCACTGAACATCAAACAAGCTGGAATCGAGGAGCGTGACGGTGTAACGATCTATGACATCTCCTTCTCAAGTCCCGTCGGTGAACGGAGCACAGCCGTGGGACCGAACGGCGGTACGGTTACTGCCTTCCTGGTAGTACCTCCCGGGCGAGGTCCGTTCCCCGCGGTGATCTACGGGCATTGGTGCATGCCTGGGTCAGAGAAGAAGAACCGCAACGAGTTCCTCGACGAAGCTATCGTGTTGGCGCATTCTGGGGTCATCTCACTATTGCCTGATCATGTGACTGTCCATCCGGGCTTTGTGGAGGACAGCACACCTCTGAACGAACAGCAGATCGCCGTGACAGTGCAGCAGGACGTGAACCTCCGTCGAGGTGCCGACCTGCTTCTCGGGCGCAAGGACGTTGATCCCCAGCGCCTTGCCTACGTTGGACACAGTTGCGACGGCTCCGCCGGCGGCTTCCTCAGCGGCGTAGAAAAGCGTTTCAAAGCCTTTGTCATCATGGCCGGCGACCTCTCCTTCGACATCGATAAGAAAACGAAGGCCTTCCAAGAATATCGGCAAAAAACCGGAGCGGACAAGGTCGATGCCTTTGCTGCCAAGTATTCTTGGATGGATGGTGGCAAATACGTCTCCCACGCTGCACCTGCGGCAGTGTTCCTACAATACGCAACCGATGAGCCCTTCTTGAATGGCGACCTGGCGCGGCAATACTTCGAGATCGTGAGTGAACCGAAGAAGCTTAAGATCTACGACGCGCCGCACGCGCTCAATGCCGAAGCCACCGGCGACCGCATCGCTTTCCTCGCGGAGCAGCTCTCCTTCAAGCCGCCAGCCGCTAAAACCATAGCCGCTATCCCCGCTCTCGTTCAGCCGCCTTGGCCGAAGCCCACCCAATAGAGAGCTGCGCGCAACGCGAGCGATCGAACCGGGCAGTACTGCGAACGCGGAAAACGTGCTAACGTTCGCAAAAGACTCCACGCTCGAAATTTAGCTGTGGTCCAGTGATCACCCCGAACCTCGCTTCTCGATAGTGTCAGAATTGCAGGCCAAAGCAGAGTCCCTGCCGCTGGCCAGTGCCACTGCTCGGCTACCAGCGAACAAACATGCTTGAATCTTCCACCACGATCACTGCGAACAGCTCCGGCCGACAGACTTCGGCGGCAATCGCAAAGAGCAGGCCTCGGACATACCGGGCGAAGAAAGAGTACGGGGCGGGATGTTTCATCCTGCCCCGGGGCCGTTCACAATCATCGAGCGGTTGTTAGTGGCTAATCGTGGTTACTACGCCGTTTGTGAAAAGCGGCAGCGCAGTAGACGAGGAGACTACGGCGAACGCCGCCACCGACCGGTTCCCGTGATTCCCGTGACCCTCCGAGGAAACCGTTGTGTCGACGGATACAGTTTGTTCCGTGCCAGCCGCCAAGCGTCCGACGGTGACCACAACTACGTTACCCTGCACCGTTGTCGTGTCGCCGGTCGTTCCAGTGAAGATTACGTTGGAAGGCAGAATCAGTCTTACCTGGGTGCCGTTGAGCGAATATTGCGAATTATTCTTGAGAAGCACCGAGTAGGTGAGAGCTCCTCCGGGTTGAATATGGCTCGGCGCGACGAGAGTTGCCGAGACCGAAGAAGCGATATCCGGTTTCGTGACGGTCCACTTGTCGAGCAGCGCGGATGTGCCTGTCGCCGGAGAGGAGACGACCAATCCTGTCGTAGGATCTACCTGCGTATCCGGAATGGGGTCGTTCAGCGGCTTGCCATTGATGTCCGTCCCGTAAGGGGCAGGATCGGCGGGAGTGGCCGAAGAAGTTGTCTCGAGCGGCTCGCTGATCTGCAAGAGCGTCAGCTTGTTGCGGTCTACCTGCACTTCGCCGAAGGAGAAGACTTTTGCTTTAAGTTTGGCGGTGATCTTTTCCCGGGTGCCGGCATCGGGGAGAAAGTTGATCATTTCAGGATTACTTAGATTGGTGTCCAACCAGGAAGCCGGGCCTTGCGGAACCGTCAGGCCAGGTTCGTCGATGAATGTTCCGGTAGCTGAGTCATCCTGATCAAGGCCTAAGCCGCTGCCGCGAGGCGGCGCGTAGTCGCCATCAAAATCGCGGTTGCCGCCTGCGCCTTCCACGAGATAAAGAACACCGTCGGGGACGGTGTGCGTGGCTCCATCGAAAAGGCTATCTACGTAAACGGCAGGTGTTCCCGCAGTGGTGCTTACCGGGCCCGCCGTGCGGCTGGTGGATCGAATGGGAAGGCTGCGCTGGTAGTTGTGATCGTGGCCGTTAAACACCAGGCTGACGCCGTGATCCTCCAGAACCTTGGCTACCGCGCGCATCTGGTTGTTGACGATGGTGGCATCTCCAGAGGTGAACGCGGGTTGGTGATAGACGACAATCTTCCAGAGTTGCTTGCTGGAATCCAAGTCGTCAATCAGCCACTGCTTCAGCGCGGAAGGATACGAAGTGAAGACCGGGGGCGGAGCGTTGAAAGCGTTCGAACCGGGTAGATTGTCGTCGAAGAGGTGCGGGTTGGCGTCGAGAAAAAGGAAGTGGGCGTTGCCGTAGTCGAAAGAGTAGTTGCTCTGGTGATCGATCTGCGCCTTCACACCTTTGCCGGTGTCCACTTTGGTGGAGTCGCGAAACGCCTGGATGGCCGTTGGCGACGTATAGTTATTTCCCTGGTAGCTAAAAAGCATGCCAGTGGCGGAGGAAGTGTCGCCATTCCAGGCAAACTGAATGTCAAAGCCTTGCGGTCCATTCTGAGGAAAATAAAAATCGCTAAAGAAGGACAGCGCGTCTCCGCCGTCGATGTTTCCGCTAAAACGCGGTGACGAATCGCTGGCCAGAAGATTTACAGAAACGCCGGTGCTGCCCAGGTCGTGATTCCCATCGGTGTGAAAAAACAGTTTGTGGCGGAGGATTGGTGCGCCGGTTTCGTTGGAATCCTGGTCGCTGTTATATACAGGAAAAAAGAAATCTCTGTAGTTGCCTTCCGTGCCAAAGGTGTACACGTTGTCGCCGGTGTTGACGACGATGTCCGGTGAGGGGAGCGAAGGCTCGTTTGGCAGCGAGATCTTGTCGATGCTATTGATCAGGTGAGCGATCCGGGCTTCGTAGTCGACCACGATCGCGGGACTGGAGTTCGGTACCGTTGGGAAGAAACCTTCGTCGCCCACGACCGCGAAGGAGAACTTTGGTCCTCGTTTGCGGGTACGGAAGTCGGAGGTGAAGCCGCCGCTCGGCATACCAGGGCCGGTCACGGAATATTGGTAGACCGTGTCATATTCCAGGTCGGCCAGGACAGCCGTGTAGTTTGTGTGCGCTCCGTACGCTCCTGGAATGGTCGGAAGCGAAGGATCGGCTGCAAGATAGTTATCGACAACGCGAGCGCTCGGCGTGACGGAGCGGTTGTGGTTCCGGTCCTTTTCCGACTCTCTGATTTCCACTTTGTATGCGGAAGCGTTGGGGGCGCTCTCATTGGTTTGCCAGGCGATAACCACCTGGTCCGCAAAGCCAAAAGTTCCGCTATCCCCTAGCTGGATATAGGGAGCAAATGTGACTTGCTGGGCGAGCGTCGGGGCCGCAAGTGCGATACAAGCGGTCGCGGCTAGAATGCTGAGCCTCAAACTCAGGCCCACAAAAGGGGACGCTTTCATGAGGACCTCCTATAGCTGCCATAGTAACTTCGCAGTTCTCGGGCCTCGCAATGCCGAGCCTCACCCGGTGCACACTGCGAAGACGTGCGTGAGAGTACCCTCCGCTGGTAAAAGCTACATGAACGAGACTTCAATATTTGTGTTCCGGCCAAGGGCCCCGGGGAAGCGGGATAAGAAAACAAGAGCTTTAAACCAGAGTGCCGCCGGAAAATGAGACCTGACCGCCGAACAGAAACATTCATATTCCCGCAATCTGATTCGTTCAAACTTAGGAATTCACAGAGAGGCGCTCACATTTGGATCGCTGCTTCTTTCCATCGAAAGAGCGTCGGTAGGAAATCTGGGCTCATAACGGAATAGCGAATGCGGACGACGAGACGGCGCTTCCTGGAGAATATGACTTGGATGGCAGCCTTTGCTGCGCGTAACGCGCATGGCAGGTACCCTGGCGGCGTTTCCGGGAAGTTGCTCGACACCAGCGCGCTTGCCCGTTTTGTTGATCCGTTGCCGATCCCGGCTTCGGCGAAACCGTCAGGTCTGCGGCCCAGTCCGGTTGATCCAAAGCTACAGATCCCTTATTACCGAATGGCCATTCGGCAATTTCAGACGACCGTGCATCGTGACGTGCCATCAACAACGTTTTGGGGATATGACTCGTCGTGTCCCGGCCCAACCATTGGTGCACGCAGCGGAAACCCTCTGCTGGTGGAATGGGTGAATGAGCTGCCGCATCAGCACATCTTCCCCATCGACCACACACTTCACGGGGCGGAAGCCGATAAACCGGAAGTACGAACGGTGGTACACGTTCATGGCGGCAGAACGGGACCGGAAAGTGATGGCTACCCGGAAGACTGGTTTGTGCCTGGGCAGTCCGCAACAAGCTACTATCCGAATGGACAGGAAGCCGCGGCACTTTTCTATCACGATCATGCAATGGGTATTACTCGACTGAATGCCGTGGCCGGCTTGATGGGGCTTTACGTGATACGGGACGAGTTCGAGGACGGATTGAATCTGCCGAAAGGCGCTTATGAAATTCCTCTGGTCATCTTCGACAGGTCTTTTCAGCCGGACGGTCAGATCCACTATCCGGTCTCAGGAAAAACTGGCGCACCGTGGGTCTCTGAATATTACGGAAGCGCCATTCTGGTGAACGGGAAGATTTTCCCGTATCTCGAAGTCGAGCCGCGAAAGTACCGCTTGCGGCTCTTGAATGGTTCGAACGGCAGCTTTTACCAGCTCTCCTTTTCAACGGATCCGTCAGTCACCTCGACGGGCCTCGCGTTTCATCAGGTCGGCAGCGAGCAGGGGTTTCTGGCAGCGCCAGCGCAAATGAATTTGCTAATTCTGGGTCCCGGAGAGCGCGCCGACGTGATTCTGGATTTCAGCCGCCAGTCCGGCAAAGAGATCTATCTACGAACGAACGTCGCCGTAATCATGCAGTTTCGCGTTTCCGCAAAGAAGGCCGCTGATTCCAGTACCCTGCCAGCGATGTTGCGCCCGGTACCCCGCATCCAGGAAAGCACGGCCGTTATCACCCGCGAACTGACCATTGCGGATTACCAGAATCGTCTGGGCCGTTCGAACGTCATGTTGCTGAATGGCGCGCACTGGAATATGCCAGTGACCGAGAGACCAATGCTGAACTCCACGGAGATCTGGTCGTTCATTAATCTCACCGATGATTCCCACCCGATCCACTTGCACCTCGTCCGCTTTCAACTTCTGGATCGCAGGCCCTTCGATCTTGCCGTCTATCAGTTGACAAAGAAGATCGTGCTGACAGGCCCGGCCGTCGAGCTCCCCGCCGGTGACCTGGGCTGGAAAGATACAGTGCGCGTCGATCCCATGACGATTACCAGGATCATTGTCAAGTTCGAGGGCTTTGCTGGGAAATACGTCTGGCACTGTCACATGCTGGAGCACGAGGACAACGAAATGATGCGGCCGTATATCATCACCGAATCCTGTCCAGGGAGAGTCGCGTAAGCTTGGTGTAAGCGGCCAATTTCTAACGGATGCATGCTGTCAGAAACTCCCTAAGACCCCGTTTCACGCCAACTTCCGAGTGGCCCGGAAGCCCATCTCCTCTGTTATTGCGCGGGTTGTCGTTTCCTCCGCGCAGACATCGCCAGTTCTCCATCGCTCACCGTCATCACCACTTCATCCGCAACTTCTGTGAACATGACGCGGGCTGTGGGAGCCCCGGCTGGATAGAACGTAAGATTTCCGAGATGGAATAAAGGGCGGGTCATGGTGCCCTTTCGTGTCCAGTTTAGCTGAGGGGGGTGTGTATACATCTTATTGTTTACATACATTTTTAGGTCCGCGGTCAAATCTACCTGCTGTGTGACACCCACGCCAAACGCGTATGTTCCCACGAGCGCAGCGACCTGACCCTCTGACAGAGAAATGGGCGCGTCCGCATCGGCGTCTCCGAAAGATTGCAGAAAATCGAATACGGGACCTGCTGCTTCGCCCCCCATTCTCGCGTGTGCGAGCAGACTGATGCTGTGCGGCCCACGTACGCGCTCGACGCCGGGCGCGGCAGCCACCAGGGTCTTGACTGCCTCAAGTTGACCGAGCATGACTGCGGAAAACAGGGATGGCGGCGCACCTTGCGAAATCAAGTATTCAGCGATCGGCCGGTTGCCCATGTGGGAGGCGGCCCCCAGGGCCGTCTCCCAGTCACCGAAGCCCCAATCCCAGGCTGCTTTCGCGAGCGACTGACGCGCGCCGACCAGCTCTTTGACCCGCTCTAGATCAAAGTGTGCGACCGTCACCATTTCGCGCGCCAGCTCGGGCGGGTGCGCCGGGAAAACGTCACTGATAATCATCCGCTCACTCCCAGGACTCGATGTTTCGCTCTCGAGCATTCCTGCTGATAATCTCGATGTCCTGACCGGAAGAACCAGCGAGGCAATCCTCAGCAGACTTCGCCGCGATAAACGGGTAGACATCGGAGCTGCCTCCTTATGCGCAGATGCCGCTCTCTTCAGGAATCCAAAGCCACCATGCCGAGTCAGCCGCAGTGTAGGCAAATGAGTTCGTAGTTCGCATCGCTTAGGAAAAGCTTAGGAGACAATTGCCTGGAATTTCAGTGACTTGCAGACGGAAATGAGGCGGCGCGGCGTGGATCTGCCGACATTCGCGCCGAGAATTCCGCAGCGATCTTGCCGGCGGCTTCCGATTCCAGGCTGAGGGGATCTCGCAACGAGCCATCCATCCGTACGACCCAGATATGCGTTTGATCAGACAAGCGGATAAGGTGGGCCAGAATGCGCACTTGGGCGCCCTTGGTTTCTACTTGACCCAGAACGACATACGCGGCATGCAGTGAGGAAGCAATGGCTTTTAGGTCTCGCTCCTCGCGCGGCGACCTGAGGATTTGGGCGTTGCCAATTACGCGGTAGTTGCCGCTGCCGAGCGAGGTCAATTGTTCTACAACGTTGTCGGTCAGAGCATCGCTGAACTTCGTAACGCCAGGATCGCCGCTTTCGTTGTCGAAGCGGAGAACGGCCAGTATGGGCGCTCGACTTGGGCTCTGGACGGACCGGAAACGGTAGCCAAGAAAGGCCACAACAGCCAGAGCTGCCGCTGCCAACATCAGAGGGGTCCCCCGCGTCGCCGCCGTCTCGCGCCGCGCAGCGCCAACCTGTAATGCCTCTGGCGGCAGGGCCGAGATGCACTGAACGGGAGCGATGAACTGATACCCGCTCTTCGGCACCGTTCGAATAAATAGCGGTTGCGCGGAATTGTCTTGTAGCGCCGAGCGAATCTGCGAGATGCAGAAGTTCAGGCCGCCGTCGAAATCTACGAATGTCCCATCGCCCCAGACAGCCTTGCGCAGGTCGTCCCGTGAGACGACTTGATTGGCGCGCTCGATTAAACACGCCAGAACTTGAGCAGGCTGCGACTGCAGGTGGACAAGCACACCCTCGCGGCGCAGCTCACAGGCTCTACCGTCGAACTCGAAGAGACCAAACCGGAATCGTCCGTCACGCATCGCAGCGAACCATTCTCGCATGGTTTCAGCGCGCAAAATGCGTCGCTCAAAATCCCCGACCCGAGTTTAGCCCGCGAAATCGATTCCAACTCCCAGGACCATTGTGTCCTGTCGGAAAATCCATGCCGCCAACTGCGTCCGACTCCTGGAGTCCCGAGAACACGAGACTCCACATTGCCGACGGTACGGAAATCGGCTGTCCGTCCTTCAATTCGTGAAATGTGGTGTCCTCAACAGTGGTGTCCTCAACAGACGAAGGACGTTCTGCCCGCCGCCTGAGTCATGAAGCCAAAGGTCCGAAGGCATTGTTCGCTCTCGGGTATGGCCGCCCCTATTCTTCGCGGAGTGTCTTGGCCGGGTCGATCCTTGCAACTCTAAGGGCAGGCACTGTGGTTGCGAGAAGCGTTACGACCGAGAGCGTCAGCACCACGACCAGCATGGTCGGTACGTCATATACGTCGACGCCATAGAGAACGCTACGGATAGCGCGAAGCGCGCCAGCGGAGAGGATCAGTCCCAGGACCATTCCAAGAGCCGCAGCGCCTACTCCCGAACGACCGATGTGGATCATCGCCTTCTGAATCGTCGAACCCAGGGCGATGCGGATGCCGATCTCGCGCGTCCTTTGCGCTACCATGTTCGCCACCAGTGCGAAGATACCAACCGCACTCAGTAATAGCGCGAGCGATGCCATGGCAGCCAACAGCGCGACCTCGATCCTTTGTGTCACGAGCGTCGCAGCCATGAGATCCTTCATATCGTAAAAGCCGGAAAAAGGCAGATTAGGGTCGGCGCTCGCCAAAGCACTCTGCATCTGGGCAGTCAAACCTTGCACTGGCCGCGCAGTGCGAACAATCCAGCTTGGCTGGAACCAGGCATGCACGACGGAAAGAGCCTTGCCATCCGTGATCTGTCCAGCAGGGAGATAGATGGCTTCCTCGCTCGTCAGCGGCGCCGCTCCCGCGTTCAATTTAGCTGCGGACGAAAGCGCCGTATCGGCGACGACTCCCACGATCAACTTATTCTTGCTGTACTGGTTGAGATATCGTCCCAAGGCGTTTGCCCCAGGGAAGAACTTGCGGCCGAATGCCTGGTTGATGATAACGACGGGCTGCGAATCCGGAGCGTCCGAATCGGTGAACGTCCGCCCCGCAAGCACCGGAATCTGCAAACTATCGAAATATCCGGGGGTGACGTATACCTCGTTGGTTGTAATTTCCCGTCCAGCCTCCTTGCCGTCATTGAGGGTGACTCCGTCAAGCAACGCACGCTCGTACGGCAGGGTCAATCCTACCGAGGCGTTCTGTACGCCGGGAATCTGCCGCATACTGGCCAAGCTCGAATTGAGCAGCTTTCGGAAGTTTGCAGGCTCGTAGTAGCGGACATCATCGAGAGAGGCCTTAGCGGTAATCACTCCGTTTGGGTTAAAACCTGGGGGCATGGTTTCGAGGTGAATGAGCGTACGGATGAGCAGCCCAGCAGCCGCCAGAAGCACCACGGTCAGCGCAACCTCCCCAGCGATTAATCCTTGGCGGAGGCGAATGCTGCCGGCAGTTATTATTGAACGGCTGGCGATAGAAGACCGCAGGTCGACTTTCCTAGAGGTAAGGGCAGGCAACATGCCGAACAAAACGCTCGTCAATAGCGAGAGGAAAAGGGTAAAGACCAGGACGCGCGTGTCGAGAGGCACGTTCCGAACGGGCAGAAAATGTTCAGGGAGAAGCAGCAACAGGCCGCGCAGTGCAAGGAAACCTACGCCAATACCCACGGTTGCCCCAAAAAGAGCAAGCAACAGGTTTTCGATCCACAGCTGTCTCTGAATCTGCCAGCTAGACGCGCCCAGCGCCACGCGAGTGGCTATCTCGGGTGCGCGACGCAGCGTGCGCACCAGCGTCAACCCGGCGAGGTTGGCGCAGGCAATAAGCAGAATGAATTCCGCCGCCAGCATCAGTGCCAGGACCTGAGGCTGCAAAGTATCCGTCTCACCTTTTTGCAGTGGGACAGAGTAGTAGGTGATGTGCGCGCCAGGACTGCTCTTGACAAAGCCTTCCACGCGGGAGCTCAGGGCCCAGGCTCGGTTCATCTCGGCATCTGCCTGTAGCCAGCTCGCGCCTTCGCGCAGCCGTGTTATTGCTTGAAAGTTCGTTCCCACGCCCTCGCCTTCACGGCTCGGTTGTAGCGCGGTATACAAATCGGCGTTCAAGGGAGTGGTTGCGCTTTCGGGCAGCACGCCGATGATCGTGTGCGGTTCACCTTTCAGCAGCACGGCTTGTCCCAGGACCTCGGCGTTTGCGCCAAAAACCGTACGCCACAAGGCGTTGCTTAGAATGGCTGTTTTAGGGCCGTGCGGACGATCCTCGTCCTCCGAGAAATTGCGCCCGAGTACGGGAGGGACAGCCAACACGTCGAAATAGTGCGCCGAAACGCGTCCTGCATGCAGATATTGCACTTGGGAACCTGCCTGAAGATTCACTCCGGAGGTCCTTCCGCCGGAGACAGCGGAGATCAGGGAGGGCGCATTGTCGCGCAGCAGTTCCCATTGTTCACCGTCAATATTTCTACGCATATCGTAGGAGTCAGGGCCTGTAGTTCGGGCATAGATTGTCCCCAAGCGCTCCGGGTGCGGGTAGGGGAGGCTTTTCAGCAGGAGCGCATTCACAATCGAAAAAATTGCCGTATTGGCACCGATGGCAAGCGCAAGGGTAAGGACTACCGTAACGGTGAAACCGGGGTTCCGTGCCAACATTCGCAGGCCGAAGCGAAGGTCCTGCCAGAGATGATCCCACCAGAGCCAGCGGCCGGATTCGTAGAAGCGCTCTTCCACCTGCATGACATTGCCGAACAAGCGACGTGCTACGGTCCGGGCCTCCGCTTCACCCAGCCCCTGTTCTCGCAAGCTGTCGCTCTCCTGCTGTATGTGTGCTTCAATTTCGGCACTAAAGTCGCTTGCCTTCCGCTTCCGTCGGAACATTGCACTAACCCTCCTTTGCGGGGTCTAGTATCCGCCCGATGGCTGCTGCCACACGCTTCCACTTGGTGGTCTCCTTGACAAGTTGTTTGCGGCGGGCCATGGTCAGCGAGTAAAAGCGGGCTTTTCGGTTATTTGAAGAGGTTCCCCACTTGGCAGAAATCCAGCCGCGCTCCTCCAGCCGCTGGAGCGCGGGATACAGCGCACCGTGTTCCACGAGCAATTCTTCTTCCGAAGTCTGCTGGATGGCGCGTGCGATCCCGTGACCGGGCCGGGATCCAAAGATCAACGTACGCAGGATCAACAGGTCCAGCGTGCCTTGGAGCAGTTCGAGCCGTTCTCTTGTTTCTTGGGTAGACATCTAATCCGAGTATGCACAGGTTTGGGTAAGATATCAACCCAAAGACAAGCAAGAATTGACATCCGCAAGCTAGCCTTCCCTGGCGCCGGTTAAAGGCCTCTGGACGGTGACCGCGCGACGGCGGCGCACTCGGAAACTGTTCTGGGCCAGAAGTCGCCGTTGGAGGGAATAAGATGCTACGGAACGCCGCTCGCGCTCCGATCTCCTCGAAAGCCGTTTGTGGCCAGTATCCGGTTATGCACGTCCAATCGGAACTTACCCTAAGACCATGATATAAACTGCTGGTCCGGTTCAGTGAATCTGCGATTTCGCAAACGATCATGGCTCCCGTCATTCAAGTTTCCGGAGTTCGAAAGACTTACGGGTCAGTGGTGGCGGTCGATGAGGTGTCGTTCGAGGTCGACGAAGGTGAGATTTTTGGTTTGATCGGTCCCAACGGCGCGGGAAAGACCACTACGATGGAATGCGTCGAGGGTCTGCGCACGCCGGACCGGGGGACCATCTCGGTTCTGGGTCTTAATCCTTTCCATGACGTTTACAAGTTGCAGGACCGGATCGGAGTGCAGCTGCAGCAGGCGCAGTTGCAGAAACGGATCAAAGTCTGGGAGGCGATGGATCTGTGGGCGGCGCTGTATCAGAAGAAAACGGCGGATGTCGAGCGATTGCTGGAACAGCTCGGGCTTATCGAAAAGCGGAATGCCTGGTTCATGAACCTCTCGGGCGGCCAGAAGCAGCGACTGTTCATTGCCCTGGCGCTGATCAACGATCCAGAGGTGGTGTTTCTCGACGAGCTGACCACCGGGCTTGACCCGCAGTCGCGGCGCGCGATCTGGGATCTGGTGCGGGGTATCCGCGAGCGCGGCAAGACGGTTTTTCTGACCACCCATCTTATGGAGGAGGCCGAACGATTGTGCGACCGGGTTGCAATCATCGAGCACGGACGGATCATTGATATCGATTGTCCGGAGAGCCTGGTGAAACGGCACTGCCCGGAGCGAACCGTCGTCCTGGCCACCGATGGTCTAAACGCTGCCGAGCACTTTCGAGTGATTCCGGGAGTGGAGGAAGTAACCTGCAGCAACTCGCAATTCGCGATTCGTGGCCGGGGCGACGATCTGGTGACCGAGGTGATTCATTGTTTGTCTGAGAATCACATCCGGGTCACGGATTTTCGCACTGTCCTTCCCAACCTTGAGGACGTGTTTCTAAAACTTACGGGCCGTTCGATTCGGGACTAGGATCGATGATGATGCGGGGTCTCTGGAAGCTGACTTGGATCGAGATCAAGATCTTCTTGCGCGAGCCGCTGGGCGCGTTTGGGACGATCGGTTTCCCGGTGCTCGTCTTCCTCGTATGGGGTCGTATAGCCAGCCCTAAAATGGTGACAACTCCGGTAGCCGCCAGCGGATTTATACGAGTGGGTCTGCCGGTTCTCGCGTCTCTGTTGATCGCCGTGAGTTCGGTGCTGTCATTGGTGACGATTATTTCGATCTATCGGGAGGGCGGTATCCTGAAGCGACTGCGCGCTACGCCGCTCCGCCCGCAAACGATCCTTACCGCCCACGTGATCGTCAAGCTGATGCTGACGGCAGCGACCCTGGCGTTGCTGGTGATGGCGGGCAAACGCTACTACCCGGTCGGAGTTCAAGTTCCATTTTTCGCTTTTGCGATGGCGCTGCTGATCAGCACATGGAGCATCCTGTCGATCGGTTTTGTAATCGCCAGCATTGTTCCCACGGCGCGCTTTGCGCAACCAATCGGGGCCATTATTCTGTACCCGATGATCGCGCTCTCGGGGCTCTTCGTGCCACTTGAATCGCTGCCGCCGGCGCTTCACGCGGTGGCGCGAGTCCTGCCGCTGACCTATGCGGTGTCACTACTCGAGGGAATCTGGAGCGGCGACGCGTGGTTGACGCACGTTGGCGACGTGGCGGCATTGGTTGCGGTATTTCTGATTTGTACGGCGCTCTCGACGAAGGTGTTTCGTTGGGAGTAACTCGGATTGCACGGCAATCTGGTTTTGGCGCGCGCAAAATTGGTCGCTAGCGACGGCGTTTCCAGAGACAGAGGTGAGTCCAGGAGTCAGCCACAGGCCTCGACAGATCCGGCCCGACAATATTCCGAGTAGCCGAAGATTCGTACGACAGCAGATGGTCGGCATCCAGCTCCCCGCATCAACACTTGCACCGAGGCGCAGGTCGCAAAAAGGATGCGAAGGTCCCACCTGACGTCAAATCAGTGTAACCCTGGCATGATCAAGCGTTGAAGTACCTCGATGAGTTGAATCCCGTTGGGAGGAAGGCAAAATGAACCTACGACGAATTTCCAAAAGGTTTTTACAGTCTACTTGCTCCCTTGCCCTCGTTAGCTTTTTGTTCAGTTGTGCGTTCTTGCCGTCGGCTGCCGCCCAGTCCTGCGGCTCGCAGGGTGTTGCGGCCCAAGTGCTTGGCTCCGGAGGGCCAGAGTTGCAAGACAAGCGTGCTTCGAGCAGCTATCTGGTATGGAAGGACGGGCAACCGCTGGTACTGGTCGATGCGGGCGGAGGCAGTGCTCTTCGATTTGGAGAGAGTGGGGCGCAAATGTCCCAACTAGGCGTGCTTCTATTCACTCACTACCATGTCGATCACAGCGCCGACTTTCCGGCGTTGATCAAGTCGTCTTGGTTTGAAGATCGCAAACGTCCCCTGCCAATCTATGGGCCTCCGGGAAACGACTTTATGCCCTCAACTACAGAGTTTGTATACGATTTCTTCGGAGACAAGCACGGTGCATATCGGTATCTCAGCGAGTTGTTGACGCCCGGAGAAGAAGGCAGCTACAAAATACAGCCTCACAACGTGGTGGCGGGCTCAACACCCGTTGCTGCATTTCGTGGCCGCGATCTAGCCGTGTATGCGGTGCGCGTCTTTCATGGGCAGGTTCCGGCGCTAGCCTGGCGCGTGGAGGTCGGTCGCAAATTCATCGTGTTTAGTGGAGACACCAACGGCGACAATCCAGGGCTCACACAATTGGCATTGAATGCTGATCTGTTTATTGCTCACAACGCGGTGCCTGAAGGTGCTGTCGGAATCGAGAGGCGCCTGCACATGCCTCCTTCGGTGATCGGACAAATCGCCGGGGACGCTCACGTCAAGAACTTGGTGTTGTCTCATCGTATGCTGCGGACATTGGGGAGGGAGGATCAGACCCAATCTGAGATCAAGAAACGATATTCAGGCCCAGTAGAGTTTGCAAACGACCTCGACTGCTTCGCTGTAGAATAAACGTTACGAGGATTCCAACCCGTTGTTAAATCCAGAAATGCTATGTAGTTGGTTCTGCAAACATTTCCTTGCGTCTTGGATCACGAATTAGCATGGTGCTGACACAGTGTTGACACGGAAGCGAGGCTCGCACCTTTCAAAACTGCTACCCCTCTGGAACCAGCATTTTATTGATGAATTGGTGAACCGGGGAGGACTCGAACCTCCAACCCGTTGTTGAACTGCCAATCACTTGAAATCAATGGTTTCAGCGACTTCCGGGCAGTTCAAGTTGGCAGATTTGAGCGGTTCTGGTCACGGTTGCTACCAAGTTGCTACCAAGGCGACGAGCATCGGTGCATTTCCTAAGCGAGCGCCGGCCATTGGGCGAAAGCTCTTGCTCTCGCTGCGGGCGAACACCCCAAGCACCGAACCGTTCTGTTTCAGTGGCGCTGCTGTCCAATGTATTCGGCGACCTGCTGGATGATCCACGCAATCTGCTCTTCACTGAGTTGGGGGGCGGGCACGATACCGCTAGCTCCGCTGTGCCGCAACGTCAGGCACTCCTGCATCGTCCAAAATTTCCCGCAAGCGTTCCGCGGGAATTTGACCTGCCTTGGCGATAGCTTCGACCCGCAGCGGAAGCGAGGGGTGCGTCATAAATAATTCGGTGAATCTGTTCGATCGAGCAGGCACTTCATCGATTCTGTGGAGGTTGGCCAACGCTCGTATGGCTGTTTCTGGCTCGCCAGTAAAATCAACCGCCATGCCATCAGCGGCGTACTCGAAGCGGCGTGAGAAATAGTAGATGGCGACCAACGGCACGAATATCGCCGCGACTTGAACGAGTGGCTGGAGGGACAGAGCATGTTTGGAAAAGCGGAACAACAAGAGTGTCAAAATGGAAAAGACCACCACAACCGCTAACAAATGTTTGCGCCCGTGCTTCAGCTTAGCGTGTGCCAACTCGTGAGCCATAACGTAATCCATCTGCGTTCTAGTCAGGAACTTTCCCAAATTGTCCGTAAGACCGATTGCATTCGACGATCCATAGGCGTTGGTCAAGTGTCCCTTTCCTGCCGGAACGATATACACTCTACCAATCGTCACTCCCATATGATTTGCCATTTTCATTGCCCGGTTGCGAAGCTCGCCTGACTTTAATCGATTGAATTTCATGCCTTCGGCTCTCCTGAGGAATACCGTGCCAACGTGGGAGACGACTCCAGCAGATATCAGCCAGACAGTGCCG
>Ga0210398_10001067_pt1 | contig 29460 bp, 24 predicted proteins | sample IncBWC4OmetaG_FD_161047 | JGI IMG/M metagenome (GOLD analysis project Ga0210398, IMG submission 161047) | Forest soil microbial communities from Barre Woods Harvard Forest LTER site, Petersham, Massachusetts, United States - Inc-BW-C-4-O | ecosystem: Environmental > Terrestrial > Soil >... | reverse complement strand
GCCGCCATCAACCGCTTCATCGCTCAAACCAACGACCAGGCCAAACCGTTCGTCTGGATCAAATCCGCCGACGCTATCCTCGCCGCCGTCCACCGCGGGAGGCAAGCGTTAGAAGCCCTCCACTAGTACACCTGGGCAGCCGCAGTGGGAGCAGGAGCGCGAGATGAAAATGGGTGCATTGGAGGAATTAGATGATCCGGGCGCTCTCCAACCAGAACGTGAGGTCACTGAGCACCCTACCCAGTAGTCAGGAAGATTATGGACCGAGCCGGATCCCCTTCGAAGGATCGTAGAACCCTCAGAAGTTCCGGTACACCCCGATTGCCCAGCCTAAGGCATAGAAAATACTTGCAATGAAGATGCCCCATTGGCGATGACGGAAGGAGGTATAAAACCAAAAAGGTTGGGTCGCTAAGCCGAGGACGAAGCCCCATCTACTACCATTACCCAGCAAAATTGCTCCAACAGGACCCATGAATATCGCGGATTGGGAGGCAAACTCCAGCCACGTGCTAGTGTTAGGAGACGAATGTCTTTGACTGCAAATGCGGGTCTCCGGGCCGCGAGTGAACAACCGGTAAACCTTTATTTCCCAGTTTTTTCGTAGGTGCTCGCATCGAGTAGCACGGTGGAGCCGCCGGTAGCCCGCCAGGGGGTTGGCAACAAGAACGTATGCGAAGGCAATTTCGATGGAATGTGAGGTAGATCACACTTGGGCGCGATTTCCTCGGAGGGAGGATGGTCGAGGCATGTGCGCCCTACCAGACACAGTCCGCTTTGGGGGCAATAACCGACCGTCTCTGTCGAATGAGCCAGTTGCCGTTCCGGGGCCACAGCCTGGCACTGCAACCGAGACCCTATCCGGAACCGGCTGGCCTTTGCCGGCGGGCGGTGGTACAGGAGGGGCTGCTGATTGCACGCCCGCGGGAGAGGCTGCGCTTCCTGATTTGATGGGGAGGGGCGGCGCCGAAGGAGCAACCGCCCCGGAAACTCTCAGGCAAAAGGACCGCGGGCGGAAGGGCGCTCTGGAAAGTAGCGGGCGGGGTTTAGAGCCCGGCCGCTCACCGAAGGAGTAAGCCCGGCCCCACCTGCCTCCCCCGCGCGCAGGGGAGTGGCGGTTGGGAAGCCGGGTGAATCTCTCAGGGTCCGCGACAGAGGGGGCATAGCGGGCGCAGCCGTGTCCGCTCTCTGTCGGAGGCGTCGTTGTGCCCGCCCAAGATTCGGTACCGCTGAAGCGCACGCCGCTTTACCCGCTCCACCGGTCGCTCGATGCCCGCATGGTGGCGTTTGCCGGCTATGAGATGCCGGTGCACTACCCGGCCGGCATCCTCGCCGAGCATCTGCACACCCGCGCTCGGGCTGGCCTCTTCGACGTGTCGCATATGGGCCAGCTGCGCCTCGCCGGCGCCGATCCCGCGGCGGCATTGGAAACGCTGGTTCCCGGCGACATCAGCGGGCTCGGGCCGCTGCGGATGCGCTATACGCTGCTGCTGAACAATTCGGGCGGCATCATCGACGACCTGATGACGACGCGGTTCGGCGACGGGTTGTTCGTCGTCGTCAACGCGGCGACCAAGGACGCCGATTTCGAGCATTTGCGCGACCATCTCGGTAGGGCGGTTTCGCTCGAACGGCTCGACGACCGGGCCTTGCTGGCGCTGCAGGGGCCGGCGGCCGCCGCGGTCCTGGAGCGCTTCTCGGCCGGTGTCCCGCGATTGCCGTTTATGACCGCGGCCGAGGTGACGCTCGCCGGCCATCCCTGTCTGGTCACGCGCTCGGGTTATACCGGCGAGGACGGGTTCGAGATTTCACTGCCGGTATCGGGCGCGCCGGCGCTGGCCGAACGGCTGCTCGCCGAACCCGAGGTCATGCTGATCGGGCTCGGCGCCCGCGATTCGCTGCGCCTCGAAGCGGGGCTCTGCCTTTACGGTCACGACATCGACGAGACGACAACCCCGATCGAGGCCGACCTCGCCTGGACGATCGGCAAGAGGCGGCGCGAAGAGGACGGGTTTCCGGGTGCGGCGGTCATCTTGCGCCAGCTCGCCGAGGGAGCGCCGCGCAAGCGCGTCGGCATCCGCCCCGACGGCCGCGCGCCGGCGCGCGAGGGGACGGCGATCCTCGATCACGCCGGAAACGCGATCGGCCGGGTGACGAGCGGCGGGTTTGGCCCCTCGGTCGGGGCCCCGGTGGCGATGGGCTATGTCGATGCCGCCCATGCCGGCGAGGGCACGCCGCTGTTCCTCAAGGTGCGCGGCACCGCGCGCCCCGCTCATGTCGCCCGCCTGCCCTTTGTCCCGCACCGCTATCACCAGTCCCGATGAACCCCGAGTCAGGACGACTTTCGGAATGCTCAAATCTGGCGCTTTGGCCGGGCTTGTCCCGTGGGCCTTCAGCCCACGGACTGGTTCCGTGGGCATCCACGTCTTACTCCGCTTCAAACAAAGACGTGGATGCCCGGATCAAGTCCGGGCAAGACGACGGTAAAGCGGCATTTATTGGAACAAATATTCGGCACGAGAGAACGAATGAAAAATCTAAAATACCAAGAGATGATCTCTGAGCCCGCAGAAGGAAAGCGCTGATGACCGATTTGCGGTTTACCAAAGACCATGAATGGGTTCGGCTCGACGGCGATCTCGCCGTTATCGGCATTACCGATTACGCGCAGTCGCAATTGGGCGACGTCGTCTATGTCGAATTGCCGGAAATCGGCCGGCGGGTCGATCAGGGCAAGGAGGCCGCGGTCGTCGAATCGGTCAAGGCGGCAAGCGAGGTCTATGCCCCGGTCTCGGGCGAGGTTGCCGAGGTCAACGACGCACTCGCCGCCGACCCGGCCAAGGTCAACGCCGACCCGATGGGCGAGGGCTGGTTCGTGAAATTGCGCCTCGCCGACCCAAAACAGCTCGACGCGTTGATGGACGAGGCCGCCTACCAGCGCTTTGTCGAGGAGCAGCATTAGATGCGCTATCTGCCGCTGACCGAGGCCGACCGCGGCGCGATGCTGAAGGCGATCGGCGTCGCGTCGATCGACGCGCTCTTCGCCGAGGTGCCGGCCGAAGCCCGGCTCGACGGCCTCCTCGACCTGCCGCGGGTGGCGGGCGAGATCGAGGTCGAGCGCGCGATCGGACATATGGCTTCGCGCAACCTCGCGGCCGGTGCGGCGCCGTTTTTTGTCGGCGGCGGGGCCTATCGCCACCACGTGCCGGCCGCGGTCGACCATCTGATCCAGCGCGGCGAGTTTCTGACCTCCTACACGCCCTATCAGCCCGAGATATCGCAGGGGACCCTGCAATATCTGTTCGAGTTCCAGACCCAGGTGGCGCTGTTGACCGGCATGGAGGTCGCCAACGCCTCGATGTATGACGGCGCCACCGCCTGCGCCGAGGCGGTGATGATGGCGAACCGCGTCACCGGGCGCAAAAAAGCGATGCTGTCGGGCGGGCTGCACCCGCATTACCGCGAGGTCTGCGCGACCTACGCCCGCTTTGTCGGGTTCGAGCTTACGGCACAGGATCCCGCCCCAGGCGCGGACGAAGACCTGGTGCCGCTCATCGACGGCGAAACGTCGTGCGTCGTCGTGCAGAACCCGGATTTCTGGGGCGAATTGCACGACTGGTCGGCGCTGGCCGAGGCGTGTCACGACCAGGGTGCTCTGCTGGTTGTCGCGGTAACCGAGATCGTGTCGTTGGGCGCGGTCAAGCCGCCCGGCGAAATGGGCGCCGACATCGTCGCCGCCGAGGGTCAGTCGATCGGCAACGCGCTCAATTTCGGCGGGCCCTATCTCGGGCTCTTCGCCAGCCGCGACAGATTTATCCGCCAGATGCCGGGCCGGCTTGTTGGCCAGACCGTCGATGCCGAGGGCCGGCGCGGCTGGGTATTGACGCTGTCGACGCGCGAGCAGCACATCCGCCGCGAGCGGGCGACGAGCAACATCTGCACCAATTCCGGGCTGTGCGCGCTCGCCTTCACGATCCATCTGGCGTTGCTCGGTGAAGCTGGGCTCGTCCGGCTCGCGCGGCTCAACCATACCGCCGCCGTGCGCCTCGCCGAGCGGCTGGAGCTGGTGCCGGGTGTAAGGCTCGTCAACCGCCGCTTTTTCAATGAATTCACCGTGCGGCTACCCGCGCCGGCAGCGCCGGTCGTCGAGGCATTGGCGAAAAAGCGCGTGCTCGCCGGCATCCCGGCGAGCCGGCTTTATCCCCACCGGCCCGAGCTTGCCGATCTGCTGCTGGTGGCCGCAACCGAAACCGTCACCGGCGACGACATCGACCGGTTCGAAGAGGGGCTGCGGGAGGTACTGTCGTGAACGATTGGAGCCGGGCGCTGAGCGTCGATCGGGCCGAGGCCCAACCGGGATCGGGTGCCACCTTCAGCGGCAATCGCGGGTTGCAGATCGAGGAGAAGCTGATTTTCGACGAGGACGGCCCCGGCCGCTGCGGCGTCGATCTGCCCGAGCCGCCGCCGTTCAAGGCACGCCTCGGCGGGATCGAGCGCCATGGGCCGATTGGTCTGCCGGGCCTCAGCGAACCGCAGGTGATCCGCCATTTCACCCGGCTGTCGCAAAAAAACTACGCGATCGACAGCGGGCTCTATCCGCTCGGCTCGTGCACGATGAAGCACAATCCGCGGCTCAGCGAGAAGCTCGCGCGGCTGCCCGGCCTCGCCGACATTCACCCGCTGCAGCCGCTCTCGACCGTGCCCGGCGCGCTCGAACTGATCGACAAGCTGGCGCATTGGCTGAAGATCTTGACCGGCATGCCGGCGGTGGCGTTGTCGCCGGGCGCGGGCGCGCATGGCGAGCTGTGCGGCATGATGACGATCCGCACCGCACTCGAAGCCCGCGGCGACCCGCGCCGCCGGGTGCTGGTGCCGGAATCGGCGCACGGCACCAATCCGGCGACCGCGGCGGCCTGCGGTTATGCCGTCGATTCCATCCCGGCCAATGCGCGCGGGCGGGTCGACGGCAAGGCGCTCGAAGCAAAGCTCGGCCCCGATGTCGCGGCATTGATGCTGACCAACCCCAACACCTGCGGCCTGTTCGAGGACGAGATCGTCGAGATCGCCGCCGCGGTGCATCGCGCCGGCGCCTTCTTTTACTGCGACGGCGCCAACTTCAACGCGATCGTCGGGCGGGTGCGGCCGGCCGATCTCGGCATCGACTGCATGCACCTCAATCTGCACAAGACGTTTTCGACGCCGCATGGCGGCGGCGGTCCCGGCAGCGGGCCGGTTATGCTGGCCGCCGGTCTGGCACCCTACGCGCCGCTGCCGTGGCTGGTCCATGGCGCGAACGGGCTTGAACTGGTCGAGCACAGGGCGGGCCCGGCCGAGGCGGCGATCGGGCGGCTCAAGGGCTTTCACGGCCAGATCGGCATGTTCGTGCGCGCGCTCGCCTACATGATGAGCCACGGCGCCGACGGGCTGCGCCAGGTCGCCGAGGACGCGGTGCTGAACGCAAATTATCTTCGCGTGCTGCTGGAGGGCGAGCTCAGCCTGCCGTTCCCCGGACCGTGCATGCACGAAGTCTTGTTCGACGATCGATTTTTGCAGGACACCGGCGTCACCACCCTCGATTTCGCCAAGGCGCTGATCGACGAGGGCTATCATCCGATGACGATGTACTTCCCGCTGATCGTGCACGGCGCCATGCTGATCGAGCCGACCGAAACCGAGAGCAAGGCGACACTCGACGAGTTCGCCGCGGTGGTGAAGTCGCTCGCCGATGCGGCCCATGCCGGCGATCCGGCCCGCTTCCGCGCCGCCCCGATGCTCGTCCCGCGCCGGCGGCTCGATGAAACCGCCGCCGCCCGCAAGCCGGTCCTGCGCTGGCGCCCCGAACCCGCCAACCGCGAGGCTGCCGAGGCAGACTAGCAAGCAAGGGATCCGGAGCGACTTCCCTTCGAATTCTTCCGTGACTGCACCCCAGCATCCGATTTGCCCTCCTCCTCGGATCGCCGCAGGTTTCCCGCCGGCTACGGAAGGTGGTTATGGGAGCGTGTGCAAGTCTATTTGCTGGTAAGCTTTGTCCTTACCAACCTTTTCTTCGTCTGGGCAGCTGTGAAAGCGGGAAGGTACAGCGTGATCGGCGGGATCACCGGTTTCTGGTTGCTTGCCTTAGCGCCGTGGTGTGGGCCGTTGCTTGACCGGATGTTTCCCTCGTCAGCGCGGGTCATTGCTGGGCCGTTTTTTGTTCTTGAAAGCCAAATCGATCCGTGTTCCGGTGCTGATGATATAATCGCTGGTGCCCTGTTGTTGTGGGCATTGTCCTCGACGGGGCCGCGCATCGCCACGCCGGGCTGAATTCGCATCCGGGCCGGCGATGCTAAACGCTCACGATGGTGCTATCGTGGTGCCGCCGTCGACGACGATCGTCTGCCCGGTGATGTAGGCGCCGGCGCGCGAGGCCAGCAGCAACGCGACCCCGGCGATGTCGTCGGGCTCGCCCAGCCGCTTCAACAATGTCCCGGCTTCGCGGGCGGCGCGGCGTTCGGGGTCTTCGTAGAGGACGCGGGCGAACTGGGTGGTGACGACGCTTGGTGCGATGCAGTTGACGCGCACATTGTCCGGCCCCCATTCGGCGGCGAGGTTGCGGCAGAGCGCATAGTCGGCGGTCTTGGTGACGCTGTACATGCCGAGAATCGTGGTCGCGCGCAGAGCCGCCGTCGAGGTGATGAAGATGATCGCACCATCGCGCCGCTCGCGCATGTCGGGCGCCACCATCCGCGACAGCCACAAATTGCTTAAGACGTTGTTGACCATCATCCGCTCGAACACCTCGTCGGTCAGCTTGTCGAGCGATCCGTAATGCGGGTTGACCGCGGCGTTGCACACCAGGATGTCGACCCGGCCCCAGGCCTCGCGCGTCTTGGCGACGAGGTTTTCGAGTTGCGCCTTGTCCGAGATGCGCGCCGGAACCGCGATCGCCTCGCCGCCGGTGGTGCGGATCGCTGCCGCCGTCTCCTCGCATGGCGCCGCGTTGCGCGCGGAGATGACGACTTTGCCGCCGGCTTCGGCAAAGGCCTCGGCGATCGCCTGGCCGATGCCGCGGCTCGACCCGGTAACGATCGCGGTTTTGCCGGAGAGGTCGAACAGTTTCATGACGCGCTCCCGAACGCGGATTTCAAGTCAGGAAATATCCCATCCCGGCAAGAAGGATCACCAAGAAGACGAGCACGTACCTGATCAGCCGGGTGAAGCCGAGCCACGTCCGATAATGCTCCGTATACAGGGGATCCATCGCCGACGCCGCCATGCCATCCTCGTCCGTTGCAGTGCCGCCGCTCAGGTACAGCCTAACCGGGGGTCGAGACAAGGGGATCGAGCGGGCGCTCCGATGGGTTCAGCGCCGCGAATTCCGGCGCCCGCCAGCCGTCGATCTCGACCTTGCCGTCCATGATTCGGGTCCGGCCTTCGGCAACAAGCCGGACGGCGAGCGGATAGAGCCGATGCTCGGCGGTAAGAATGCGCGCCGACAGCCGCTCTTCGTCATCGCCCGGATGGACCGGCACGACCGCTTGGGCGATGATCGGACCGGTATCGACCTGCGGGCGGACGAAATGCACGGTGCAGCCGGCAAAACGCACCCCCGCCACCAACGCCCGGCGCTGCGCGTCGAGGCCGGGAAAGGCCGGCAGCAGCGACGGATGGATATTGACCATGTGGTCGCGCCAGGCTTCGACAAACCCGGTGTCGAGCAGCCGCATGAAACCGGCGAGGCAAACGAGTTCGACCCCCGCGGCGCGCAGCCGCGCATCGGCCTCCGCGGCAAATTCGCCGCGGTCGCGGTGCGCGACGGTCGCGGCCGGGATGTGCGCCGCAGCCGCCCGCGCCAGGCCCGCCGCGTCGGCCCGGTTGCTGATGACGATGGCGATCTCGGCGGGATAGGCCGGGTCGGCGCGGGCGTCGATCAGGGCCTGCAAATTCGACCCGCGTCCCGAGATCAACACGCCCAGCCGCATCGCCGCCTCCCGGGCTCCCCAGATCGTCAAACCCGGGACGCCCGCCGGGTGCCGGCTCGTGATGGCGCGCCCGCCAGAATTGCGCTATGACCGCAAGCCATCGGGCATATGCCGAAAATATGGGATCGGAGGCGGTTTGCAATGACCCTGCGGCTGGTGTCCGCGGTCGCCGTCGAGCGGGCTGGACGGCGCGCCGTCGGGGCCGGTTTACTGTTGCTTATCGTGACATTCGGCGTGGTGGGCGCCTGGGCCGACGAACAGCAGGACCCCTATTCGGCAACGGTCAAGGTCGACGCCACCGCCGACAGCGCCGCCGCGGCGCGAACCATGGCGCGCGCCGACGGCCAGCGCCGCGCCCTGGACGACGTGATCCAGCAGCTGACGGGCTCAACAGATTTGTCAAAGCTGCCAAAGCTCGACGACCAGACCATCACCAACATGGTCGACAGCTTTGAAGTGGCGAACGAGAAGATGTCGAACGTCCGCTACCTTGCCGATTATACGTTTCATTTTCGCAAATCGCGAATCCGGCAGCTGCTGCGCAATTCCGGCATTGCCTTTTCCGAGAACCCGGACAAGCCGGTTGTCGTCGTCCCGGTTTTTCAGGACGGCGACAAGCTTGTGCTCTGGGATGACCCGAATCCTTGGCGCGACGCCTGGAGCCAGACCCCGGCTGCGTCGGGACCGGCCAAGCTCGCCCTGCCGCTCGGCGGGGTCGGCGACTTGACAGTCATCGATGCCGAGCAGGCGCGTTCGGGTGATGCTGAGGCGCTGACCGACATCGCGCAGCACAACGGCGGCGACGAAGCGCTCGTCGCCCTCGCCACGGCGCGGCGTCAGGGCGATCGGCTCGCCGGGCTCGACGTCCGCATCAGGCGCTACCGCCTCGGCCAGCAGACCGACAGCCGCACCGACAAGATTGACGCCAACCCTGGCGAAAGCGACGACGACTTCTTCAAGCGGGCTGTCGGCGTCGTTGTCGCCGACATCGAGCATGGGGGGCCGCCCGCGCCCGCCATCGACAAGGAGGCCAGCCTCGCCGCCACCGTGCCGATCGCCAGCCTCGGCGACTGGGTTGCGCTGCGGCGGCGGCTTGCCGCGGTGCCGGGCATCCACAAGGTCGACCTCCTGTCGCTGACCCGCCAGCAGGCAAAAGTAGAAATAAAATATGTCGGCAATACCGATCAGCTTAAATCGAATCTTTCCCAGGCTGACCTCGATCTCGACGGCGCCGACCCCGACTGGCGCCTGGTCCCCGCCGACGCCTCGGGGCCGAACTGAGGCCCCATCTCTTTGGAAATGCCGCTGATCCGTACGAGCCTTGCTTACCAGCGCATTGGGCTCAACCTCCCGAACCTGATCTCGCTGGGGCGGTTGCTGTTGGTGCCGTTGGCCATCTGGCTGATCCTCGGCGGACGCTATGGGGCCGCATTCTGGGTGTTCATCGTCGCCGGGGTTTCGGATGCCCTCGACGGCTTTATCGCCAAGCGGTTCGACCGGCGAACCCGGCTTGGCGCCCTGCTCGACCCGGTCGCCGACAAGGCGCTGTTGGTCAGCGTCTTCGTAACCTTGGGCTTGGCTCACCAGCTATGGACGTCGCTGGTCATTCTCGTCGTCTTCCGCGACGTGATGATTGTCGGCGGCTTTTTGCTGATCCAGGCTTTTGCCGTGCCAAAGCACTACGATCCGCTCTACATCAGCAAGATCAACACCGGCCTCCAGATCGCGCTCGTCGCATTTGTTCTCGCGCGGCTGGGGCTCGGCGCCGACCCCGGCGGGATCGACGCCGGCTTGAGCTACGCCGTGATCGCGACGACGGTGCTGTCGGGATTGTCCTACCTCGTGAGATGGGCGCGGATCCTGGCACGCTCCGAGCAGGCGTGGTGAACCTCCGTGCGCATCGGCCGGTCGGCGACGCCGCGCTCGCAAGCCCACTCCGCCGGCACGAGGCGGGCGCATGAAGCAGCTTGTTCTCGACCTTTCTCACGGCGAGGCCTATGGCCGGGAAGACTTCTTCGTTTCGCACAGCAACGCCGCAGCACTCGGCTGGGTCGAGCGCTGGCCCGAATGGCCGTCGCCGGTCTTGCTGCTGCACGGGCCGCGGGGCGCCGGCAAGACCCATCTCGCCCATCTGTGGCGCGACCGGGCCGCGGCGATTTTGCTTGCCGGGGCGGCGCTCGACCAAACTCGGCTCCGAGAGGCGATCGATAGCGCCGGCCCGAGAATAGCCGTCGATGACGCCGATCGTGCCCCGGAGGCAGCCCTCTTGCATTTATACAATGCCTCCTTGGAGGCGGGCGGCAGCCTGTTGCTGACCTCGCGCCATGCCCCAGGACCATGGCGGCCGGCACTCGCCGATCTCGGCTCCCGATTGCGCGCCGCACCCGCGGTCGGCATCGATTTACCCGACGATTCGCTCCTCGCCGCGGTCCTCGCCAAACATTTCGCCGACCGGCAGGTGCGGGTGGCACCTGAGGTCATCCTTTTTCTCGTCCGGCATATGGAGCGATCGCTCGCCGCCGCCGGCGAAATCGCCGCAGCCTTGGACCACGCGGCGCTGAGCGGGCGCGCGGCGATTACAATCCCGCTCGCGAACCGGGTGCTGGCGGTGGCGACCGATCACGGCTTTTCGGCCGGCAGCGATGCCGGGGTCACGTAATCGAGCAGGCGATGACGCGTATCGCCGAGCCTCGACCATTGGGTGCCGATCGCGAAGCTGACGAGGGCCGCGGTCGGAAACCTGCCGGAAACAAGCGGGCGCGAACGCGGCTCGTCGGGCTCGGCGAGCGCCACCGCCAATTCGTGCAGGCCGGGATTATGGCCAATCAGCAGCAAATTGCCGACGCTTTCGTCGAGGCGGCGCAGGCGATCGATCAGCTTTGCGCAATCCGCGAGATAAAGGCCGGCCTCGATCAGGCAGCGCGGGCGTGCCGGAAATTTGGAGAGAGCGAATTCGAGGGTCTCGCGGGTGCGCACGGCGCTCGAGCACAACGCCAGATCGACCGGGCTGATCGCGTCGGGCAGATGCCGGCCGACGAGCCGGGCCGCCTCGCGCCCGCGCTTGTTCAGCGGCCGGTCGTGATCCTCGACATCCTCGATCCAGCTCGATTTTGCGTGACGCAGCAAGTGCAGCATGTGCATCCGCGATTTTTCCTCCCTGGGCAACGCGGCCTCGTCTTTTTGCCGCGGGACATGACAGGCCGATATCCCAACGATAAGATTACGCCTCATAGCATTGGGCGCATCAGTTTTTCGGGGAGAGCGGAGTGAACACCAGTGCGCAGCCGGTCGAAGGCAGTGCCGCCGCCCTCCAGTCGAGCGCGCGGTTTATCAACCGAGAGCTCTCCTGGCTCGCCTTCAACGAACGGGTGCTGGCCGAGGCCGACAACCGGCATCATCCGCTGCTCGAAAGACTGCGTTTTTTGTCGATTTCCGCGAACAACCTCGACGAATTCTTCATGGTGCGGGTGGCCGGGCTAAAAGGCCAATATCTCGCGGGCGTCAAGACGTCGAGCCAGGACGGCCTGACCCCCGGACAGCAGCTCGACGCAATTCGCCTGCGCACCGGCAAGCTGATGGGCGACCAGCAGGTCACCTGGCTGGCGCTGCGCCGGCTGCTCGACGAAGCGGGCGTGTCAGTGGTCGAGCCCGACGGTCTTCGGCCGAGCGATCGCGTCTGGCTCGAAGAGCAGTTCATGGCCGACGTGTTTCCGGTGCTGACGCCGCTGGCGATCGATCCGGCGCATCCCTTCCCGTTTATCGCCAATCGGGGCTTTGGGTTGGTTCTGGAGCTCGAGCGGGTCAGCGACGGCGAGCGCCTGCAGGCGCTGACCCTGATCCCGCCCTCGGTCCATCGCTTCATCCGCTTGCCCGGCGCTGCTATTCGGTTTCTGCCGATCGAGCAGATGATCGCCTTGTTTCTCGATCACCTGTTTCCCGGCTTTGCGGTCGTCGCGCAGGGTGTGTTCCGGGTGCTGCGCGACAGCGAGGTCGAGCTCGAGGAAGAAGCCGAGGATCTCGTCCGCCATTTCGAGACGGCGTTAAAGCGCCGCCGGCGCGGTCACGTCATCCTGCTCGCGGTCGATGCGACGATGCCGCAAGAATTGCGCCGCTTTCTGATGGAACGGTTCGACGCCGCGGCGGGCGACGTTTTCGCGACCGACGGCATTCTCGGCCTCAACGACACCGAACAGCTGATCGTCGACGAGCGCCCGGATCTGGTCTTCACACCTTACAATGCCCGGTTTCCGGAGCGGATCCGCGATTTCGGCGGGGATTGCTTCGCCGCGATCCGGCAAAAGGACATCGTTGTCCATCATCCCTATGAAAGCTTCGACGTCGTCGTCCAGTTCCTGCGCCAGGCCGCGCGCGATCCTGCGGTGGCGGCGATCAAACAGACGCTCTACCGCACCAGCGACGACAGCCCGATCGTGAAGGAACTCGCCGAGGCCGCCGAGGCCGGCAAATCGGTCACGGCAATGATCGAGCTCAAGGCGCGTTTTGACGAGGAAGCCAATATCCGTTGGGCGCGCGATCTCGAACGGGCCGGCGTCCAAGTCGTCTACGGGTTTTTGAAGCTGAAGACCCACGCCAAGGTCTCGCTTGTCGTTCGCCGCGAAGGCGGCCAGTTGCGCTCCTATGTCCATTATGGAACCGGCAATTATCACCCCTATACGGCCAAGGTTTACACCGATCTGTCGTTCTTCACCTGCGATCCCGCGCTGTGCCGCGACGCCGCCCGCCTGTTCAATTTCATGACCGGCTATGCGACGCCGGCCGGTCTCGAAAAAATCTGGATCGCGCCGATCAACTTGCGCGCGCGCCTCTTCGAATTGATCGAAACCGAGATCGCCAATGCCCAAAAAGGGAAGCCGGCGCAGATCTGGGGCAAGCTGAATTCGCTGGTCGACCCGGCGATCATCGACCTGCTTTACCGGGCCTCGCAGGCGGGCGTCAGTATCGATCTCGTCGTGCGCGGCATCTGCTGCCTGCGTCCGGGCGTGCCGGGCCTGTCGGAAAACATCCGGGTCAAGAGCATCATCGGCCGCTTTCTCGAACACGGGCGCATCGTTTGCTTTGGCGACGGCCACAAATTGCCGTCGGACCGCGCCAAGGTGTTCATCAGCTCGGCTGATTGGATGCCGCGCAATTTCGACGGGCGCGTCGAAGCGTTGATCCCCATCGAAAACCCGACCGTCCATCGCCAAGTGTTGGACGAGATCATGGTGGCGAATTTGCGCGACACCTTGCAGAGCTGGAGCCTGTCGCCGGAGGGCACCTACCATCGGGTGCCGGCCGAGGACGAGCCGTTCTCGGCGCACACCTATTTCATGACCAATCCTAGCCTGTCGGGGCGCGGCAGGGCGCCGCGGCGGGCCCAGCCAAAACTGGTTGTCAGCTGAGCCTTGCCGATGTCCGACCGGCAAGCGAAATCAGCCGCCGGCCGCATCGGCATCATCGACCTTGGCTCGAACTCGCTGCGGCTCGCGGTTTTTGAGCGGCACGGGTCGGCGCTGTTTCCGCTGCTCAACGAAAAGGTCATGTGCGGGCTCGCCCGCGGCCTGTCGACGACCGGCCGGCTGAACCGCGAGGGCCGGGCGCTGGCGCTTGTCAACCTGCGGCGCTTTGTGGCGCTGGCGCGAGCGCTCGGGGTCGAGCATCTGGCGGTGCTCGCCACCGCCGCGGTCCGCGACGCGAGCGACGGCCGGGCCTTTGCCGACCAGGTCGCGCGCGAATCCGATGTGCCCGTTACGGTCATCGACGGCGCCGAGGAGGCGCGGTTGTCCGCCATCGGGGTGCTTGCCGGCATCCCCGAGGCCGACGGCATCGTCGGCGATCTCGGGGGCGGCAGCGTCGAACTCGTGCGCGTCGGGCCACGCGTCGCCGGAAGGGCGGGCGACGGCGCGCGGATCGGCCGCGGGATCAGCCTGCCGCTCGGTCCGTTGCGCCTTGCCGAGTTGGACGGCAGCGCCAAGACCGTGTCCGAGGCGGTCGATCGGGCGCTGGCGCCGGCGCCGGCGACGCGAGCGGGGCCGGGGCAGAGCCTCTATTTGGTCGGCGGCGCTTCGCGTGCGATCGCTCGGCTGCATATGGAGCACGCGCATTACCCGCTCCATATCGTTCACCACTACACGATTGCGCGCGGCGAGGCCGAAGCGTTCTTCGACATCATTGGCCGGCTGTCGCGCAAGTCGCTTGAACGCATCACCACGATTTCGCGCAAGCGTCTCGAAGTGGTACCGCTGGCGGCGCTGATCCTGCGCCGGCTGATCGCCGCGATCGCCCCCCAACGCGTTGTGTTTTCCGCCTATGGGCTGCGCGAGGGCTATGCTGCCGGGCTCGTCCCGCCGGCCGAACGGCTTCCCGATCCGCTGATCGCCGCCTGCATCAAGATCGCCCAGACCGAGAGCCGCTTTCCGCCCGAGGGCGACCGGCTGCTCGAATGGACAGCGCCGCTGTTCCCGAATTTGACGACGCGGGCGCGGCGACTGCACCGGGCCGCCTGTTGGCTCGGCGACTTCGCCTGGATCGAGCACCCCGACTATCGCGCCCAGGAGGCATTCGCCCGCAGCCTGCGGCTGCCGGCTGCCGCGATCACCCATCCCGAGCGGGTGTTTGTCGCCTCGGTCCTGCATACCCGGTATGGCGGCGCCATCGACGACCCGGTCCGCGAGCCGACGCGGGCATTGCTCGATCCGCAGGCCGCCGGCGAGGTCCGCACCCTCGGTTTGGCGCTGCGCCTCGCCTATGCTCTGACCGGGGGGCGGATCGGGTTGCTGTCGGAGACCTGGCTCGGCCGCGATCGCGGCAGCCTGGTGCTCGAAGCGCCCCTAGCGGACGGCCTCTACGCCGGCGAGACCGTGCAGCGCCGCCTCGATGCCGTCGCGCGGTCGCTCGGCGCCGCCGCGATCGTCCGGTCCCGCGAGCCGCGCCGCCTTGCCGGCGACTAAGGCGCAAGCCCCTGGTGATTTGTGCGGACGGCCGTATTGTTCGGCGAACGGCCGGTCACGGTCGCTGATGAGCAGGGTCGCGCGGATCCGATGAGCGGCGGCAACGGCGTCGATATCGCGGCGGTCTACCAGCTGCTGACCGACGTTGCGCGCACCGTCGCCGGACACGACCGAAAACTCGACGACATCGCGGGTCGCCTGGATGGGCATGATCGCAGGCTCGATTCCCAGGATCGCAAGCTCGACGAGATCATTCTCGTCGTCAATCGGCATACCGCCAAGCTCGACGAGCTTGCCGCTGTGGTGAACCGCCACGACCTACGGCTGCAGGATTTGACGACCGATGTCGCCGGGTTGCGGGAGACCTTGACGCATTACCACGCCACGGTGCTCGGTCACGGCATCCTCTACAGCGAACTCGAGGAGCGGGTGCGCCGCATCGAGCGCCATTTGCGGCTCGAACCAGCCCCCGGCTGACGACGCGGCCGAGCCGCCCTTGTTACTGAGGGGCCGGTTCGACCAGCACGATCCGTTTGTCGCGCACGGTCAGCGCGAGGCGGCCATGCTTCAGCGCCACCGCATCCTTGCCGAAGATCTCATACCGCCACCCTGACAGCGCCGGCACCGCAGCCTCGTCGTCGGCCGCGATCGCGTCGAGCTCGTCGGCGGTGGCGACCAGCTTTTGCGCCACCTGGTGCTGTTCGCAACGCTGCTTCAGCAGCACCCGCAGCAACTCGAGCAGCGGGCCGAGCCCAGGCGGCGTCTCCGCCCGCGCGGGCGTAGGCGGTGCCAGCGATCCCGCCGCGGCGCGCCCGCGCCGGATCGCCTCGAGAAGCTCGCCGCCGAGCTTGCCCTCGGCCACTCCCCGGCCGAGGCTGCGGGTGCGCGCCAGCGCCTCGATCGTATTCGGGACGTGGGAAGCGATTTCGAGAACCGCCTCGTCCTTGATGATGCGGCCGCGCGGTATATTGCGCTGCTGGGCGGCGGCCTCACGCCAAGCCGCCACCTCGCACAATACGCCAAAAAAACGCGGTTCGACCCGGCCGCGCAGCCGAAAGCGCCGCCACGCCTCGGCCGGATCGCTGCGATAGAGCGCCGGATCGACGAGCGTCGCCATCTCTTCCGCAAACCAGCCCACCCGGCCGTTCTTCGCCAGAAGCTGCTGCAATCTTTCGTGGACCGTCCGCAAATGTACGACATCCGCCAGCGCGTAATTGGTTTGCCGTTCGGTCAACGGCCGGTGCGACCAATCGGTAAATCGCGACGATTTGTCGAGTGCGGCATGGGCGAGCTTGCCGACCAGGGTCTCGTAGCTGGCGGCGTCGCCAAAGCCGCACACCATTGCCGCGATCTGGGTGTCGAACAGAGGTGCCGGAACCGCACCCGTCAGGTTGAAGAAAATTTCGACGTCCTGCCGCGCCGCATGAAACACTTTGAGCGTGCGCTCGGCCGCCATCAGCGCCAAGAGCGGCGCCAAGTCGATCCCGGGCGCCAGCGCGTCGATCGCGGCTGCTTCCTCGGGGCCGGCGACCTGCACCAGACACAGGATCGGCCAATAAGTGCGCTCGCGCATGAACTCGGTGTCGACCGCGACAAAATCGGCGCCCTGTTGCCGTGCGCAAAATTCCGCCAGCACGTGGTTTTCGGTAATGACCGTCATCGCCAAGGCTATACCACGAAAACGGCCCTGCGAGAGCGTTCGGAGGGGTCGGATCGTTGCCCGCGGAACAGCGAACTGCCGGGCTGCAATCGATCGCGCGGCGGCAGCAGGCGGAAGCATCCGATGGGGTTGGAGCCGCTCGCAAAAATGTTGTTGCTCTCGGGGTGTAAATCGAGCCTCTGTCGGACCGTCGCCGCAGCGGATCGGTCGCCGCCGGGAGGCGGCGAGCATCGATGATGCGAGCGAGTGTGAGTGAGGAGGATAACGCAGACATGCCGGTCACGCCGATGCCTCTGCTCCTCTCCGTCGCCATGGCGCTCGGGCCACTCGGCGCCACACAGCAGGCCCGGCTCGCGGCTTGGCTGCAATGGGCGACGGCCTATCGCGACTGCTACGAGCCGGCACCATTCAGCCTGCACATCGACGCGGCCTTCACCGCGCGCTGCATCGAGGGCACCCTGCGGCGCAGGGAGGGCGCCGGTTCGCCCGAAGAGCGCGCCGTGACCGTGGCGCTGATTGCCGCCACGCCGGAACTGATCGCGCTGCTGAACGCGCCGGTCGACAACGCGGGCGGCGGCAAGAAATCCGCCGGCATCGATCCGGCACCGTCACCCGCCGATCGCTGACCGCCCGCTCGGCGCTGCTGCGGCAAACCCCTCGACAGAGCGACGCGGCATCACGCTTGCCGCGGCCTCCGTATTTGCCTTCGTCCTGGATGGGTGAAGGTTACGGTATTCGCTCGCCTCAGGATCGCGTAGGCCGCTGTCCCGTGTTTCCCGATCAGCGCGACGCAAAGCGCGAACCGCTCGCTGCCTCGCCTCTGGCGACATCAGCCTAAGTAGTTTCCGAATCTGCCGACGCGATCGGGCGATAACTATAATGCGCTGCTGATCTCGCCGGAGGTTGGTCGCGTCAAGGTGCGGGTCGTCCGCACCGATGAGGAGCCGATGATCGCGCGGTCCATTACCCGCGCCGTCCTCAATCTCGGCTCAATTCGGGAGACCTAAACCATGCAAACCCATACACTCACGCCGGAACTGCTCCACAAGATGGACGCCTACTGGCGCGCCGCCAACTATCTGTCGGTTGGCCAAATTTATCTTTACGACAATCCGCTGCTGAAGCGGCCGCTGACGCTCGCGGATGTGAAGCACATGCTGCTGGGGCACTGGGGCACGACCCCGGGCCAGAACTTCATTTATGCGCACCTGAACCGGGTCATAAAAAAATACGACCTCGATATGATCTACGTCTCCGGCCCCGGGCACGGCGGACCGGCCGTTGTGGCCAACACTTATTTAGAGGGCACTTACAGCGAGATCTACCCCGATATCAGCCAGGACGAGACCGGGCTTCGGAAGCTTTTTGTTCAGTTTTCGTTTCCCGGAGGAATCCCAAGTCACGCATCGCCGGAGTGCCCGGGTTCGATCCACGAGGGCGGCGAGCTGGGCTATTCGCTCAGCCATTCCTTTGGGGCGGTATTCGACAATCCCGATCTCGTCGTCGCCTGCGTCGTCGGCGATGGCGAGGCGGAAACGGGTCCGCTGGCCACCGCCTGGCATTCGAACAAGTTCCTCGATCCCGTAACCGACGGCGCGGTGCTGCCGATCCTGCATCTCAACGGCTACAAGATTTCCAACCCGACTGTGCTCGCCCGCATCACCCGCGAGGAATTGGAACAATTGCTCCGCGGCTATGGCTGGACGCCCTACTTCGTCGAGGGTCACGAGCCCGATTTGATGCACGAGGCGATGGCCGCGACGCTCGATACGGCGGTCGAGCAGATCAAGAAAATCCAGCAGGACGCCCGCGCCCATGGCAAATTCGGGCGTCCGCGCTGGCCGATGATCGTGCTCGCTTCGCCCAAGGGCTGGACGGGGCCGAAGACGGTCGATGGCCTGCAGGTTGAAGGCACCTTCCGAGCGCATCAGGTGCCGCTCTCCGACCCGGCCACCCATCCCGAACACCTCAAGCTGTTGGAAGACTGGCTGGGGAGCTACCGACCGGAGGAACTCTTCGATGAGCAGGGCCGCCTGAAGCCGGAACTGGCCGAACTTGCGCCCAGAGGCGACCGGCGCATGGGCGCGAACCCCCACGCCAATGGCGGCATTCTGCTCCGCGATCTGCGGATGCCGGATTTCCGCGACTACGCAATTGACGTGTCCTCGCCAGGGGTGCGCGGCATCGGCGACACGCATGTGCTCGGGCGTTTCCTGCGCGATGTCGCGAAGCTGAACGGCGAGCAGCGGAATTTCCGGGTCTTTGGCCCGGATGAGACGCTCTCCAACGGCCTGGAAGCCCTTTTTGACGCCACCAAGCGCCAATGGGACGCGGCGACCCTATCGAACGACGAATTTCTCGCGCCCACCGGGCGCGTGATGGAAATGCTCAGCGAGCACCAATGCGAAGGCTGGCTGGAGGGCTACCTGCTGACCGGGCGTCACGGACTATTCAATTGCTACGAGGCGTTCATCCACATCGTCGATTCGATGTTCAATCAGCACGCCAAATGGCTGAAAGTAACCTCCCGCTTGCCATGGCGGCGTAAGATCTCCTCGCTTAACTACCTATTGGCCTCGCATGTCTGGCGCCAGGATCACAACGGCTTCACCCACCAAGATCCCGGTTTCATCGACCACGTCGTGAACAAGAAGGCCGAAATCGTACGTGTTTACCTTCCGCCGGATGCCAACTGCCTGCTGTCGGTGATCGACCACTGCCTGCGCAGCCGCCATTACGTCAACGTCGTGATCGCGGGCAAACACCCGGCGCCGCAGTGGCTGACGATGGACGCCGCCCTCAAGCACTGCACCGAGGGCATCGGGATCTGGCCGTGGGCCAGCAACGACCAGGGCGTTGCGCCCGACGTGGTCATGGCCTGCTGCGGGGACGTGCCCACGCTGGAGACGCTCGCCGCCGTCTCCATTATGCGCGAGCATCTGCCCGACCTGAAAGTCCGGGTGGTCAACGTGGTCGACCTGATGAGGCTGGAGCCCAGCACGGAGCACCCGCATGGCTTGAGCGACATCGATTTCGACGATCTCTTCACCAAGGACAAGCCAGTTATCTTCGCCTTCCACGCCTATCCTTGGTTGATCCATCGGCTGACCTACCGCCGCACCAATCACGAGAACATCCACGTCCGCGGCTACAAGGAAGAGGGCACCATCACGACACCCTTCGACATGGCGGTGCTGAACAATCTCGACCGTTTCCACCTCGTGATGGACACCATCGACCGCGTGCCGCGCGCCGGTGAGAAGGGCATCTATCTGAAGCAGCAGCTCAAGGACAAACTGATCGAGCACAAGCAGTACATCGACAAGCACGGCCAAGACCTGCCGGAAATCCGGAATTGGACGTGGGGCAACCCCACATGAGCGCGCAAGAGCTTATCGATACCGCGAAGCCGGGATCGAAGCCCGATGCGAAGGAAGATCTGAAATCCCTGGCCTTGCCGCAGGTCGAGAAGAAACTGGGGTCATCGCCGGACGGCCTCAGCCAAACCGAGGCCGAGAAGCGGCTGACCCAGTACGGACCCAACGAGATCGAGGAAAAGAAGACCAATGAGCTCCTGAAATTCCTCGGCTATTTCTGGGGTCCGATCCCGTGGATGATCGAGGCGGCGGTGGTTCTGTCGGCGGCCGCCCGGCATTGGCCGGACTTTGGCATCATCCTCGTTCTGCTTCTGGCCAACGCGATGGTCGGGTTCTGGGAAGAACACCAGGCGGGCAACGCCATCGCGGCGCTGAAGGCCACCTTGGCAATCAAGGCCCGGGTGAAACGCGACGGGAAATGGGTTACCCCGGCGGCGCGCGAACTCGTGCCGGGCGACGTCATCCGCGTGCGCCTCGGCGACATTGTGCCGGCAGACGCGCGCCTGCTGGACGGCGACCCGGTAGAAGTCGATCAATCCGCGCTGACGGGAGAGTCGCTGCCTGCAACCCGCAAATGCGGTGAGACTATATTTTCCGGCTCGATCATTCGCCAGGGCGAGATCGGCGCCCTGGTCTATGCCACCGGTGCGAACACCTATTTCGGCAAGACCGCGGAGCTGGTGCAGGGGGCGAAGACCGTCAGCCACTTCCAGCGCGCCGTGCTGAAGATCGGCAATTACCTGATCATCCTGGCAGTGGTCATGGTGGCGGCGATCGTGGCCGTCGCGATCTTCCGCGGCGACCCGATCCTGACCACCTTGCAGTTCGCCCTTGTGCTGACCGTGGCCGCGATTCCGGTGGCGATGCCGACGGTGCTGTCGGTGACGATGGCGGTCGGCGCGCGCCTGCTCGCCAAGAAAAAGGCGATCGTGACCCGGTTGGTGGCGATCGAGGAATTGGCCGGCGTTGATGTGCTGTGCACCGACAAGACCGGCACCCTGACCCAGAACAAGCTGACCTTGGGCGATCCGTTCGGCGTCAACGATGTCCCCGCCGAACAAGTGATCCTCGCTGCAGCACTGGCGTCGCGCGCCGACAACAACGATACGATCGATCTGGCCGTGCTCGGCGGCCTGAAAAACGATCTGGCCTTGAAACCCTACCAGCTGGGCCATTTCCAGCCATTCGACCCGGTGCACAAGCGCACCGAGGCCGACGTCAAGGGCCCCGACGGAAAGGCGTTCAAGGTAACCAAGGGTGCGCCTCAGGTGATCCTGGCGTTGTCGGCCAATGCCGGAGAGGTGAAGCCCGCGGTCGACAAGGCAGTCGACGAATTCGCCGCGCGCGGCTTTCGTTCGTTGGGCGTGGCGCGGGCGGAGGGAGCCGGCAAATGGCAGTTTCTGGGGGTGCTGCCATTGTTCGATCCACCGCGGGGCGATGCCAAGTCCACCATCGCGACCGCGCAACAGATGGGCGTCAAGGTCAAGATGGTGACCGGCGACGCCCTGGCCATCGCGCAGGAAACCGCCAAGATACTGGGGATGGGCACAAATATCCTCGACGCCGGCAGCCTCGGCGACGAAAAGCAGCAACAGACGCCGGCAGTGTCCGTATCCATCGAAACGGCCGGCGGGTTCGCCCAGGTGTTCCCCGAACACAAATTTCGGATTGTCGATGTGCTGCAAAAGCGCGGCCACATCGTCGGCATGACCGGCGACGGGGTGAACGACGCTCCGGCGCTGAAGAAGGCCGATTGCGGCATCGCGGTGTCGGGCGCGACCGACGCAGCGCGCGCGGCGGCGGCGATCGTGCTGATGACGCCGGGGCTGTCGGTCATCATCGACGCGATCAAGGAGAGCCGGAAAATCTTCCAGCGGATGAACAGCTACGCGATCTACCGGATCGCCGAGACCTTGCGCGTGCTGTTGTTCATGACCTTGGCGATCCTGATCTTCAACTTTTATCCGCTGACCGCGGTGATGATCGTGATGCTGGCGTTGCTCAACGACGGTGCGATCCTGTCGATTGCCTATGACAAGGTTCATTACAAGGACGCACCCGAAGCCTGGAACATGCGCTTGGTGCTGGGCATCGCCACGGTGCTGGGCCTCGTCGGCCCGATCGCCGCGTTCGGCCTGTTTTTCCTCGGCGGCCGCGTGTTTCACCTCGATCGTCCGCATCTCCAGACGATGATGTATCTGATGCTGTCGGTGGCCGGGCATCTGACAATCTTCCAGACGCGCACGCGCGGCCCGTTCTGGTCGATACGTCCCGCGCAGATCTTATGGACGGCCGTGCTCGGCACACAAATGGTGGCGACGCTGATTGCGGTTTATGGGCTATTCATGACACCCCTCGGCTGGGGCTGGGCGCTGTTCGTTTGGGGCTATGCCGTGGCCTGGTTCCTGGTGGCCGACCCCGTGAAACTGCTCGCCTATCGGGTTCTCGATCCCGCCAAAACCGGTGCTGCGCGGGCACACGCCGGCAGCGCTACTATGCCTCGGATGGTTGCCGGTTGAAGGATGGACGCGAATGAAGATCTCCGCAAAGGATTTTCGCGTTCGGGATGGCGACGAGGTCAACCTCCGAAAGTGGCTAACGACCGTGAAACCCGTATACGAGTCAAGGGAGCACTATCACGAGCTCCTGGGAGAGCACGTTGCGCGGCTGAGCTCACTGCAGCAACTGCTGTACGCCTCCAACCGCTACGCCGTCCTGCTGATTTTTCAAGCGATGGACGCGGCGGGAAAAGACGGCGTCATCAAGCATGTGATGTCAGGGGTCAATCCGCAAGGCTGTCAAGTCTTCGGCTACAAGCACCCCAGTCCAATCGAACTGCAACATGATTTCTTGTGGCGGACGACTCGCGATCTACCGGAACGCGGGCGGATCGGAATCTTCAACCGCTCGTATTACGAGGAGGTGCTGATCGTCCGCGTGCATCCGGAGATACTAGACAGCGAAGGGCTCGCGGACGCGCCGCGCGACAACGAGGCGGTGTGGCGCGACCGTTATCGCTCGATCGTGGGTCTGGAAAGGCACCTCCATGGCAACGGCACCCGCATCCTCAAGTTCTTTCTCCACCTCTCGAAGGAGGAGCAGCGAAAGCGTTTCCTGCAACGTATCGACGAGCCGGAAAAGAACTGGAAATTCAGCCTTGCCGACGTCGAGGAGCGGAGCTTCTGGAAGCAGTACATGAAAGCGTATGAGGAATGCCTTAGTGCGACAAGCACCGGGGACGCGCCCTGGTACATCGTTCCGGCCGACGACAAGGAGAATGCTCGACTTATTGTGTCGCGGATAATCCTCGATACGCTCGAAGGTCTCGAAATGTCTTATCCAAAAACGAGCCCAGAGCGCCGGCAGGAACTGCTGTCGATACGCGAGCGGCTCGAGAAGTGAAATCCGAAGTGCCCAGTTGCAAGCAAGTTACGACCAAGGCAAGGACGACGGATGCCGTTCTCCCGTCGCGCTCGTGGCGGGAGATCGCGGCGCCCTACGCCCGCGCCGACCAGCGGCGCGCGGTGGCTCAGCTTCTCGATACCGGGCTGCCGTTTGTGGTCGTCATGACGGCTCTGCTTTGCGGCGCGAGGAGCCATCCCGGGTTGACGCTCCCGCTCGCCGTTCCGGCCGCCTTATTGCTGGTCCGCCTGTTTGCGATCCAGCATGACTGCGGCCACGGTTCCTTCTTCGCGTCGCGCCGCGCCAATGATCTTCTGGGGCGCGTGCTCGGGGTGCTGACGCTGACGCCCTACGCGTGCTGGCGAAAGAGCCACGCGATCCATCACGCGAACTCCGGCAATCTCGACCGGCGCGGCACCGGCGATGTCAGGACGCTCACCGTCCGCGAATATCAGTCGCTTTCGCTGCGGTGGCGTCTTCGCTATCGGGTGTATCGGCATCCAATGGTATTGTTCGGCTTGGGTCCGATCTTTCTGTTCGCCATCCATCACCGCATTCCAACCGTCAGCCCGTTTCGCCATTGGAAAATCTGGGGCAGCATCCTCGGGACGAACGCAGCCTTAGCGGCGATCGTCACGCTGATTCTGCTGACGGTGGGCGGGCGCGCCTTGATGCTCGGCTACCTCCCGGTGATCCTGCTTGCCGCTTCGACCGGCATATGGTTGTTCTTTATCCAGCACCAGTTCGAGCACGCCTATTGGGCGTCCGGCCCGGACTGGAATTTCCATGCGGCAGCGCTGAACGGCAGCTCCTTTTACGATCTGCCTGCGGTGCTGCACTGGCTGACCGGCTACATCGGCTTTCACCACATCCATCACGTCTGCAGCAAGATACCGAACTATCGCTTGCGCGAATGCTTCGACGAGAACCCGGAGTTTCGCGACGCCAGGCGGCTCACCCTTCGCGACAGCCTGAAATGCTCGCGGCACTCCTTGTGGGACGAGGAGCGGCAGCTCTTGGTCTCGTTCCGCGATGCCTTCCGGCGCGAGCCGGCGCCTAAAGTTCTAACTATTCCGCACACCGTCCATGGTTCCGGTACGGGTCCGACCGCTGAGTGACAGGGCTTACAACGATCGAAGGACAATGGAAGGTCGGCGATTACCGGAGTAGCGAGGGTGGGCGATGCCCCTCTTCAGGGTTTGGCGCGGAAATCTCGAACTATTTTTTGGAGCAGGCATCTTTTGGAGCAGGCCCGCCGCGGGCCGGTATCGGAGATCCAAATCCCGGGCCTGAGTAGTTTCCGAGCCTGCCATAATCAAAGTCGAGTGGGCTAGAGTCCTCATTCCGCCACGATGCGGCGAGGCGGCGCAAGCTCGGAGGCAACATGACCACAACGAGTGCAAGCCTGAAACACCACGCGCCGGCAGCGGGTGATCTCGATCAGGCCACGCGGCGGCACCGAGCCTCCAAGCTGTTCGAAAAAGATCACGCATATGCGGCTCGGCTGGTTCAAATCGCGACAGCCATCGGCGGCGCGGTGCGGTCGACTCTGATACCGACGCCGCAGGATCAGGCCGCGTCGGAGATCCAACAGGATGACGGGATAGCGTCAGGCATCGTCAGGGAACCGCCGGCGCATGGCAGCGGCCCATAGGGCGAGAGTGGCGAGTTCGCGACGGGTGGGCGCGGGCGCCGGCTTCGGCCGCACCACGCAGCGACAAGAGCCGGCGATGCCGTCGCGGCTCCCCGCTCTGGAACAGCTGCTTTCCCATGCGCGGCGCCTGCCGATTGGCGCCGAGCCGCAGCCCGACGGTGGCGTCCATTTCCGTGTCTGGGCACCGCGCTGCCGTGAGGTTGCCGTCGAGATCGAAGGTCTCGAACCAGCGGTATTGCAGTCAGAGGCCGAAGGCTACTTCTCGCTGTCGAGCCTGCCGGCGCGAGCCGGCTTGCGCTATCGCTTCCGTCTCGATCGGGGCGAAACGGCACTGCCCGACCCGGCGTCGAGATTTCAGCCCGATGGGCCGCACGGGCCTTCGGAAATCGTCGATCCGGAGACGTTCGCCTGGACCGACGACGCCTGGCTCGGAGTCGCGCGCGAGCGCCTCGTCATCTACGAGATGCATATCGGTACCTTCACCCCAGAAGGAAGCTGGGAAGCCGCCTCGGCTGAGCTTCCCGCTCTCGCCGATCTCGGCGTCACCTGCCTTGAAATTATGCCGATTGCAGAATTCCCGGGCCGATTCGGTTGGGGATATGACGGCGTCAACCTTTTCGCACCAACCCGGCTTTACGGTCGGCCGGTTGATTTCCGTCGCTTCGTCGACCGTGCTCATGCCCTCGGGATCGCCGTAATCCTCGACGTCGTCTACAATCATTTCGGCCCGGACGGGAACTATCTCAAATTGTTCTCCGCGGCTTATTTCACCGATCGCCATGATAATGACTGGGGTGAGGCGATCAATTTCGACGGTCCAGAGTCTGGCCCGGCGCGCGAATTCTTCGTCGCCAATGCGGGCTATTGGATCGACGAATATCATCTCGACGGGTTGCGGCTCGACGCGACGCAGGCAATTTTCGACCGATCGGAAGATCATATTCTCGCCGCGATCGTTCGGCAGGTGCGCTCGGCGGGGTGCCACAGAATCACCTTTGTCGTTGCCGAGAATGAGCCGCAGCACGCCAAGCTGGCGCGCCCCGTCGAGCGGGGCGGATACGGGCTCGATGCGCTGTGGAATGACGACTTCCATCACAGCGCGATGGTGGCGCTTACCGGACATCACGAGGCCTACTATTCCGACTATCGCGGTCGCCCGGGCGAGTTCGTCGCTGCCGCCAAGCACGGCTTCCTCTATCAGGGGCAGCGCTACCAGTGGCAGCGGAAAGCGCGCGGCACGCCTACGCTCGACCTTGCAGCGGAATCCTTTGTTGTCTTTCTGCAGAACCACGACCAGATCGCCAATTCCGGCACCGGAGAACGCTGTCACGCGTTGACGAGCCCTGGCCGGTTTCGCGCGATGACCGCTTATTTCTTGCTGATGCCGGGCATCCCGATGCTGTTCCAAGGGCAGGAATTCGCCGCGTCAAGCCCGTTTTTCTATTTTGCCGATCACGAGATCGAGCTGTCGCGCGGCGTCCGCGAGGGGCGTGGCCTCTCCCTCGCCCAATTTCCCAGTCTCGCGACCAGCGAAATGCGGGCCGAGCTCGCCGATCCCGGCGACATCGACACGTTTCGCCGATCGGTGCTCGATCTCGGCGAACGACAATCGCATGCTTCAATCTATACCCTGCACCGCGATCTTCTGGAGCTGCGGCGCGCCGACCCGGTGCTTGGACAGCGGCCATGCCGGATCGATGGCGCCGCGCTCACGGACGACGCGTGGGTGCTGCGCTTTTTCTCGCAGTACGGCGCCGACCGCTTGCTGATTGTCAATCTCGGCCGCGACCTCCTGCTCGGCCCCGCGCCCGAGCCGCTGCTGGCGCCAGTCGAGGGCCAGGCTTGGCGGCTCTTGTGGTCCAGCGAAGCTCCGGTTTACGGCGGTTCAGGGGGCCCGGCGCAGGATGCCGCCGGGGATTGGCTGATCTCGGGCCAGAGCGCCACCGTCCTCATCCCCGGCGCCTCGGTCGCGATACCCGAAGCGGGGAAGGTCTTTCATCTCCGAAAAGCCAATGGTTGATCCGCACCTGACCATCCGCGATGAGAACTCGTTACCGGAGGCCCCGCGTGAGTGGCTCGTGGCGAACGGCTTGGGTGGCTACGCTTCGGCGACGATAAGGGGGGCGATCACCCGGCGTTACCACGGCTTCCTGATCGCCGCCCAGCCGGCTCCGCTCGGCCGGATGGTGGTCCTCAACGATCTCGAGGTCGACATCGAGCTCGAGGACGGCAGCGTCGTCAACCTGCGCGAGAACGGCCGTTTCGTCGATTTCACCTTGAATATGGGGCTGCCGAGCTGGCGCTATGAGCACGACGGCATTGTCATCGAGAAATCGATTGTCGTCCCCTCGCGGCAGAACATCGTGCATGCCACCTTTCGTTCGCTCAGCGGCGGCAAGCCCGTCCGACTGCGCCTCAGACCCTTTATCAACTTTCGTTTGCTCGAGGCGCCGGTCAGCGAGCCGCTCTCCTCCAACTATGCGCTGACCGTTCGAGGACACCAATACGAGATCACCGCCGGGCTGGATCTTCCGACTTTACGGCTGGCGATGGAGGGCGGCGAGGGCCCGGCCTTCACCGCCGATGGCGGCTCGCGCCGCGAGCACTTCTACGAAATCGAGGCGCAGCGCGGTTACGATTCGCGAGGCTGGCTGTGGACCCCTGGCTACTTTACCGGAGAGGTCCGCAAGGACTGTCCGCTGACCCTGATCGCCGCGACAGAGCCTTGGCACACGGTGCTGGCGCTGAGCCCCGACGACGCGCTGACCTTCGAAGGAGAGCGCCGCCGCCGTCTCGTCGGGATGGCGGCAGCCCCGGTACAGACCGGGTTCGCCGCCGAGCTCGCAATCGCCGCCGATACTTTCGTCATTACCCCGGTGGGGCGCATCGCCGACGGTGCTCGGGCGCGGGCCGAGGGAGATGAAATTCGCACCGTGATCGCCGGCTATCACTGGTTCACCGATTGGGGCCGCGACACGATGATCTCGCTCGAAGGGCTCACCCTGTCGACCGGGCGGGCGGTCGAGGCACGCTGGATCTTGCGAACCTTCGCTCACTACGTGCGCGACGGGCTGATCCCGAACCTGTTTCCGGAAAGACAAAATCACGGGCTCTACAACACTGCCGACGCGACCTTGTGGTTCTTTCACGCGCTGCATCGCTATGTCGAGTATAGCCGGGACGAGACGACCTTGGAGCTGCTTCTGCCCATCCTGAAGGATATCGTGCGGCATCATCTCGATGGCACCCGCTTCGGTATCAAGGTCGACCCGCGCGACGGCCTCCTCACCCAGGACGCGGAGGGTTACCAGCTCACCTGGATGGATGCCAAAGTCGGCGACTGGGTGGTGACTCCGCGCCGCGGCAAGGCCGTCGAGATCAACGCTCTCTGGTACAACGCGCTATGCCTGCTGGCTGATTGGCTGCGCGCCGCGCACGACCCGGCAGCCGACGAGATCGCCGGCCATGCCGACAAGGCGCGCCAATCGTTCAATCGCCGCTTTTGGCTCGCGGGCGGGGGCTATCTTTACGATGTCGTCGATGGCGACAACGGTGACGACGCCGCTTTCCGGCCGAACCAGATTTTCGCGATCGCGCTCGAGCATCCGGTCCTCGACCGGGAATATTGGGAAGCAGTCGTTACCGCGGTTCACGCGAAACTGGTGACGCCGGTCGGGCTGCGCTCCCTGGCGCCGGGCGAGCGCGACTACAAACCGCGCTATTTTGGCGACCTGCGCGCCCGTGACGCGGCCTATCACCAGGGCACGGTGTGGGCCTGGCTGATCGGCCCATTCATCGATGCCTGGCTCAAGGTGCATCCCGATGATCGCGCGGCGGCACGGCATTTCCTCGACGGTTTCCAGCTGCATCTCGCGGAAGCCGGCATCGGCTCGATCAGCGAAGTCTTCGACGCCGAGCCGCCGTTCACCCCGCGCGGTTGCATCGCCCAGGCCTGGAGCGTCGCAGAAGTGCTGCGCTGCCTGGAAAAGACTGCGGCGAATGAGGAATGAAGATTTCGCCCCGCGCAGGTCGGACCATCTTGTCGAGCACTGGAGATCGTCTACGACGACTCGACGGCGTCAAGGTTCCGCAATTTACCGCCATCGGCTGTAGCCCCAAAAACCACCGCCTCCGAAGAGCAGGACAACAACGACGATAATCAGAATTAATTCCATAACTTCCTCCAAAACATCGGTCGGGGAACTGCCCCTGTAAATGTAAACGTGGGTCCGGGATGACCATGCTACTAGCCTCGGAATCTACCTAGTGCACTGGATCAAACAGAAGGTACAGGGAGTCGGTTGAGCTTGGCGAGAATGGCGTCGGCGAGTTTGGTCCAGACGAAGGGTTTGGGGTCGTCATTGTGGGCTTTGCGATAGCGGTTGATGGCGGTCTGGAGATCGGCGATGGAGCGGAAGACGCCGCGCCTGAGGCGCCTTCGGGTGAGCGCAGAGAA